>Ga0172371_10003348_pt1 | contig 24933 bp, 18 predicted proteins | sample Lak12m_FD_114543 | JGI IMG/M metagenome (GOLD analysis project Ga0172371, IMG submission 114543) | Freshwater microbial communities from Kabuno Bay, South-Kivu, Congo - kab_022012_12m | ecosystem: Environmental > Aquatic > Freshwater > Lake | place: Democratic Republic of the Congo: South-Kivu... | reverse complement strand
GACTACTTCGCCGGCATCGAGGTGCGGCGGCGAGGTCTCGAGAAGGTCGGCCGCCGCATCCGCTGGTGGCGGCGGCAAGAAGGGACCGCGGCGGCCGGTTGAGCTGTGCGGGTCGCCGGGGGGGCGAGCTGCGCGTGGGGCGGCCGCCTCACACGACGCGCCGGCCGGCCCCGGTGAGCAGGGCGCGGCGCGCCTTCCAGTCGGGCAGCACTGTCGCGACGCGGCCCCAGAAGGCCGCCTGGTGGTGCGGCTCGTGCAGGTGCGCCAGCTCGTGAACCACCACGTAGTCCACAGCCTCCGGCGCCTGCAGCACGAGCTCCCAGTGGAAGCTCACGGTACGTCTGCGGGCGTCGCACACGCCCCAGCGGCGCACCCCCAGGTCGCGGACCACGACGGCGGCCGGAGCGGCCATCACCAGCGGCGCGAAGTGAGCCACGCGGGCCTCCAGGTGGGTCTGCCCGCGCGTCGTGTACCAGCGCACGACGGCCGCGCGCGCGTGGCCGCCCAGGGCGCGGTCGAGCTCGAAGCGGCCGCGCCGCAGGGCGAAGGGGGCGACCGGCGCATCCACGAGTCGCAAGGCGTAGGAGCGCCCCAGGTACGGCAGACGCTCGCCGTCGGTGAGGGCGGGCGGCGGCGCGGGCGGTCCCATCGCCGCGAACTCGGCGAGCTTGCGCCGCACCCAGGGGAGCTTGGTCCGCACGACCTGCTCCAGCCGCCGTGGGGATGTGCCGGCGGGCGCCAGCACGCGCAGCCCGCCGTCCCGCGCAACCGTGAGGCCGATCGTGCGCCGGCGCCTGCTCCAGCGCACGTCGAAGCGGAGGCCGTCGACGGTGAGTGACTCGATGGGCGCGCGCGTGAAGATCACCCGCCGATGGTACTCGAGCGGCCGGTCCGTGGCGCCCGCGCGAGCTCGGGCCGGCCCGTGTCCGGAGACGCGAAAGGCGGCCCCGAGGAGCCGCCTTTCGCGTGAAGCCGCAGAGGTGGAACGGCGTCAGGCTTTGCGAACGTTGCTCGCCTGCATCTTGCCGTTCTGGCCCTGAGTGACATCGAACGTGACCCTCTGGCCCTCATCCAGGGTGCGGAAACCATCCTCCTGGATCTCGCGGAAGTGGACGAACAGGTCGTCGCCATCTTCGCGCGAGATGAAGCCGTACCCCTTGGCCGCGTTGAACCACTTGACGGTGCCTTCTGCCATTTGACGCATCCTTTTCCGCCCCCGCAGGGCTTTTAACTGAACGACGTGACCATGGACTCACCGCTGTACGTGCCGGCGGTCAAGCCCTTGGTCACGCCGCCAACTCCTGAGCCTCTGACCGGCCCGCGGCACAGTGTAGTGCAAACGGATGCAAATGTCTCGCCGTCGGCGAAACGTCTCCCACCGCGGTGACGGCGCCGCCGTACGACGGCCGCCGCACGCAGGTGCCGGCGCCGGGCTTCACAGCGGCACGGCCGTGGGCCACGGCTCGCGCCTCCCGGCCGTCCACAGCCGGTCCACGTAGGCCAGGGCGAGATGGTTCTGGGTGAGGTGCAGCCAGAAGGCGCCCTCGTCCGTGAGCTCCCAGACATCGTCGCGGCGGCGCGCGAGCGCGGCGGCCTCGAGGGCGCGCAGCCAGCGCCGCGCCTTGGCCGCGTCCGGGCCGAGCATGGCGTCCAGCCCGTGCTCCGGGATGCGCGTGTCGTACACCCGCCAGTACAGCCACCACCAGCCGGCCATCTGCGCCGCGAACGGCAGCCGCAGGGCGAGCGCCCCGCGCCCCGCCAGGCAGCGCTCGCGCCAGGTGTCCAGGTCGAAGGTGTCGAGGACGAAGCCGTCGGGCAGGTGGGAGCCCGCCCCCGGCCCGATGCCTATGTACCCGTCGCGCGTCACCGAGGAGTAGCGTGGGGCGGCGCCGCGGCGAAAGCCCCACACGGAGACGCGCTCGAAGCCCTCCGCGGCCGCCCAGCGGGAGATGGCGCGGTAGTGCGCGCGCCGCGTGCGCAGGTCGGGCAGGCGCACGCCGCGCAGGTCCAGGTAGCGCCCCACGGCGGTGTACGGGAAGGTGAACAGGGGGTAGGTGGTGACCTGGCCGGCGCCCAGGGCGGCGGCGTGGCGCAGGTCGGCGACCACGTCGGCGGCCGTCTGCCCGGGCAGCGCGAACATGACGTCGGCGTTGACGGCCGCGAAGCCGCCGCGGGCCAGGCGGTCCAGCGCCTGCTCCGCGACGGCGGGGCTGTACTGCCGTCCGAGGGTGCGCAGGTGGCGGGCGGAGAACGACTGCACCCCCAGCGACACCATGGTCACGCCGGCCGCGTGAAGGCGCGGCACGAGGCCGGCGTCCACGTCGGCCGGGCTCGTCTCGACGCAGACGTCGCCGGTCAGCCGGAAGAGGCTCCGCAGGCGCTCCAGGACCGCACCCACGGCGTCGAGCGCCAGGGTCGGGGTTCCGCCGCCGATGTAGATGCTGCCCACCTCCGTCGGCCCGACGGCTGCCGCCCACCACTCGGCCTCGGCCAGCGCCGCTGCGCGCCAGCCCGGCACCAGCCCGGGGTCGTACGTGACCTTGGTGTACGGGCAGTAGGGACAGGCGCTGCGGCAGAAGGGCACGTGCAGGTACAGGGAGGTCCGCGCCACACGCTGCGGGAGGTAGCGCGGCGGCGGGGGGCGGAAGACCCACGGCTGCGCGGGGCCGACCAGGTGCCGCCGCAGGGCGCGCGTGGCGAGGCGGGACGCGCCGCGGCCGGCGGTGCTCACCAGTACCTCCTCATCGCCAGGACGGCGCTCGGCCGCAGGCGGAGCGCCGCGACGATCTCGGTGCAGGCGGCGTAGCCGCAGTCGGGACAGCACCAGTCCGGCGCCCTGCAGCACACCGACTCGCCGTCCACGTCGGCGACCGCGGCCGCCGGGGTCCTGCGCGTCCAGCGCCCGAAGCGCAGCGCCCGCAGGCCGGCTCGCGAGTTGAGCACCGGGAGGCCCTCGGCGAGGCAGCCGAGCAGCAGATCGATGACGGGCGCGCGCTCGCGGGCGTCGAGGTAGAGCTCGTCGTAGCCGTAGTACGGCGTGTGGAAGTAGAACAGCACGCCGAGCACGGGCAGCCGCGTGTCGCGCACCCACCGCAGGAAGGAGAGGACGCCGTTGCGCGTGGTCCGGTCGACGACGTAGATGACGGCCGTCTTCGGGTGCCCTGGGGCGCGGACGGCGGCCTCCACCGCGGCGAAGTGGTCGCCGCGCCGGCGCTCGAAGGTGCCGGGCAGGCCGTCCATGCTCACCCAGACGAGGTCGGCCGGTGTGGTCAGGCCGTGTGTGCCGTTGGTGTACACGTGGACGTGGTAGAAGCCGAGCCGGCGGGCCAGCGCGACGGCGTCGTCCAGCCCGCGCTCGCCGTCGCGCCACAGCATCGGCTCTCCGCCGCTGTAGTACACCTCGCGAAAGCCGCGCCGGAGGGCGTCTCGCAGCAGCGCCTCGAGCTGTGCCCACGTGACGTCGGGGCGGCCGGCCGCGGGGATCGCGCAGCCGGCGCAGCGCAGGTTGCAGCGGTCGGTGAGCGCCACCCCGTAGATGAGCGGCCGCACGTCTCCGAGGACGGCGCTGCGCCAGGTCCAGCGGGCGTAGAAGGCGAGCCGGTCGTCCATCCTGCCCCGTTCCGCCGGGCGCGCCTGCGGCGCGCTTCGCTCTCAGTATCCCCGGCGTCGCAGGGGGGGTACCGCCCCGGACGCGTCCGCTCGCTCAGGCCGGTGTCGTCGGCACGACGCCGGCGGCGGCGAGGGCGCGCAGCGCCTGCTCCGCCGCGTCGGCCGCCGGCAGGTCCGCCGGCAGCTCGAGATCGGCGCGCAGCTCGCCGGAGTCGCCGCAGCCGACCACGAACATCTCGTGCGGCGCTGCCAATGCGCGCAGCTGCCCGAGGTCGAAGCGGTCCACGTCGCCGAGCGCCGCGACGAGCACCACGCCGGCGTCGGTCATGGCCCAGGCGATCTCGCCGAGGCGGCGCAGGTGCGCCTCGCGACCGAGCACATCCTTGTCGTCGCCCAGGTCGGCGACGCTGAGGCAGTACGCGTGCACGCCGCGGTCGAAGAGGCGGCGCTCCAGGGCGGCCGCCGCCAGGCCCGCCGCCTCTCCCGACTCCGCCACGAACACCACGGCGCGGCCGCCGTGGCCGTACCGCGCCGCGCGCTCGTCGGCGCTCACGTCGCCGCCGGCGAAGCGCCGTTCGGCGGCGCCGTCCCCGGCCTCGTCCGGGAGGCCTTCGATCACGATGCCGCAGCCGGCCGTGTCCCAGCCGTGCACGATGACGAAGCGCGAGGTCGGCTCGAGCACGTCGGTCGGGTCGAACGCCACGGGGCGGACCGCCCTGAGCACGATCTCGGCCACGTCGTGCCGCTCCACCTGTGCCGCCCCGGTCACCGACTCCAGCTCCTGCTCGTCGAGCACGCTCAGCACGCTCTCGAGCTCGACCGGGACGCGCGCGGCGCCCATGCGCAGCACGTACCGCCGCCCGCGCACGAGCGGAGCGCTGTTCATCCAGAACACGTTGGCGCGCAGGCGCGTGGCCACCAGCGGACCGGCCTCGTCGGCCCGCACCATGAGCTCGCCCGGCTTGGCGTACACCTGCGTGTCGAGCGTGAGGCCCGTGGCCTGGCCGGCGAACGCCTCCGCGGGCCGCGGGCCGGACAGCACCTCGATGGTGTCCACCTTCGAGCGCTTGCCGGAGGGCAGGAACACGACCTCGTCGCCGGGGCGCACGCGCCCGGTCTCGACGGTGCCCACGAAGATGCGCCGCGCGTCGCCGGCGGCCGTGAACTTGTAGACGTCCTGCAGCGGCATGCGGAACGGCCGCTCGAGGTCGTCGTCGAGCCGCTCGAACGCCTCCACCTGCTCGAGCACCGTGGGTCCGTCGTACCAGGGCGCCGAGAGCGCGCGCTCGACGATGTTGTCGCCGTCGCGCGCGCTGACGGGGATGAAGCTCCGCGGGTGCACGCCGAGGCGTCCGAGGAAGTCCGCGTACTCGGCGACGACGGCCTCGTACTCGGCCTGCTTCCAGCCGAGCAGGTCCATCTTGTTGACCAGCACGCTGATCTGGCGGATGCCGAGCATGCTGAGGATGTAGCCGTGCCGCTTGCTGTTCTCCTTGACGCCCTCGTGCGCGTCGATGACGAGCAGGGCGGCCTGCGCCCGGGACGCCCCCGTGATCATGTTCTTGAGGAACTCCACGTGACCGGGGGCGTCGTGGATGATGTAGTGGCGGCGCGGGGTGGTGAAGAAGCAGCGCGCCGTGTCGATGGTGATGCCCTGCGCCTGCTCGTTCTTCAGGGCGTCGAGCAGGAACGCGTACTCGAACGGGCGCGCGTTGGTGGCACACATGGCGCGCACCGCGTCGAGCTTGCCGTCGGGCAGCGAGCCGGTGTCGGCCATGAGGCGGCCGATGACGGTGCTCTTGCCGTGGTCCACGTGGCCGACGGCGACGATGTCGAGGCGCTCGAGGTCGAAGGCCGAGACGCCCGGCGAGTCGGTCTGCGGCGGCCGGCAGCTCGGGGCCGCGGCTGCCTGGGTGTGGTCGCTCACATGTACCCCCCGCGGCGCAGCGACTCGAGGCCGCCGCCGTCGTCCTTGTCCTGGGCGCGGCCGCTGCGCTCGGCGATGTTGCTGAACTTGCCGGTGCGCAGCTCCTCGATGATCTCGGGGACGTTGGTGGCTGCCGATTCGACCGGGGTCGTGCACGGCCAGCAGCCCAGCGAGCGGCAGCGGTGGCCGCTGCCGTCGTCGAAGTACAGCGACGTCACCGGGATGCTCTCGCGCTCGATGTACTCCCACACATTGAGCTCGGTCCAGTCGAGCAGCGGGTGCACGCGCACGTGCGTACCCGGCTCGAAGTCGGTCTTGAAGTAGCGCCACAGCTCCGGCGGCTGGTCGTCGACGTTCCAGTCGTTCTCGACGTCCCGGGGCGAGAAGTAGCGCTCCTTGGAGCGCGATCCCTCTTCGTCCGCGCGCACGCCGACGATGACTCCCGTGTACGGCGTGTGGTCCGCGTCGTCCACGAGGTGGCCCAGGGTGTGGTCCATGCGCTTGCGGGTCCACTCGCCGGAGAGCGTGTGCTTGAGCGCCAGCGTCTTGAGGTTGCGGCAGCAGGTGATGCGGTCGGCGTTGCCGTCGGGGAAGGTGGCCTTCTCCTCCAGGGCGGTGCGGTTCTGCCCGACCACGAGATTGAGCCTCCACTCCAGCGCCAGGCGGTCGCGGTACTCGATCATCTCGGGCATCTTGTAGGCCGTGTCGATGTGCACCAGCGGGATGGGCACGTGGCCGAAGAAGGCCTTGCGCGCGAGGTGCAGCAGCACGGTGCTGTCCTTGCCGATCGACCAGAGCATGCACACGTTGCCGAGCGAGCGGTAGGCCTCGCGCAGGATGTGGACGCTCTTGGCTTCGAGCGTGTCGAGCTGGTTCACGGACGGCTCCTCAGGCGCTCGGGGCCGAGTCGGCGGCGCTTCCGGGGATGCGCGCCGCGCGGTCGTGCAGGCCGCACTCGCGGTGCTCCGGCAGCTCCCACCACCAGCGCCCGGCGCGCCAGTCCTCGCCCTCGGCCACGGCGCGCGTGCAGGGCGCGCAGCCGATGCTCGGGAAACCCTGGTCGTGGAGCGGGTTGTACGGCACGTCGTGAGCGTGGATGTACTCCCACACGCGCGCCTCGTCCCACGCCGCCAGCGGGTTGATCTTGACCATGTCCGCGAGCTGGTCCCACTCGGCGACCTCGACCTTCTGGCGGGTCGCGCCCTGGCCGCTGCGCAGGCCGCAGATCCAGGCGTCGAGCTCGAGCTGCGCGCGTCGCAGCGGCATGATCTTGCGCACCTCGCAGCAGCGGTGGCGCGCCTCGATGCTGTCGCGGAAGAGGTTCACGCCGTCCCTGTCGACCATCTTCTCGACCTCGGCCGCGGCGGGGAAGTAGGTGCTGATCTGCAGGCCGTAGTGCCGGCTGGTGCGGTCGATGAGGTCGTAGGTCTCGGGGAAGAGGCGGCCGGTGTCGAGCGTAAAGATCGGGATGTCCAGGGCGGCCTCGGCGATCATGTGCGTGAGCACCTGGTCCTCGGCGCCCAGCGAGGAGGCGAAGGCGACGCAGCCGGGAAAGCGGGCGACGGCGTCGGCGAGGACGGCTTCGGCGGGGCCGTCAGCGAGCTCGGCGAGCATGGTCGCGACGGTCTCGGGCTGGGTCATGAGGTCTCCTCGTGGCTCGGTCGCGGGTGCGCGCGAGGCGCCCCCATCGTTCTGATGCAAAATCATGAAACACACCATAACACATGCGCATGGAGACGCAGGCGCCGCTCAAGATTGGTCGCGCCGCTGTCGACGCTCTTTCCTGAGCGGCTGCGTGGCGTGGCGCGAGCGGTGTCACGGTGCGGCCGGGATGAGGAGCCGCGCCTCGGGCGCGGGGGGAGGGACCCATGAGGCGCGCACCGATCCTGATCATCCTGCTCGCGCTGCTGCTGGCGGCCGGGCTCGCCGCCGCCGCGCTCGGGGCGGCGAGCGGCAGCGGCGGCTGGCAGACCTCGTACGCGCCCCAGCCGGGGCCGCCGTACTCGTCGACCGACATCACCATGCTCGCGGGCGGCACGGGGCTCGTGTGCGGCAGCGTCGACACCGACGAGGAGCCGGCCCCGCTGGCACCGGCCGTGTACCGCACGACCGACGGTGGGGCGACCTGGGCCGGCGGCGCCCCGGTCGATCTCTACGGCCAGCTCTCCGGCGTGGCCTTCAGCGACGCGCAGCACGCGTGGGCGGTGGGCGGCGACTACAGCCACGACTCGCAGGCGCCGCTGCTGCTGACCAGCGCCGATGCCGGGGCCACGTGGACTCGCGCCGACTTCACGGCCACGTCGGCGCTGGAGAGGGTCCAGTTCCCGACCTCGACCACCGGCTTCATCACCGGCGACGACGGCGCCGTGTACTCGACCACCGACGGCGGCGCGCACTGGACACGTACCGCCGCCGGGGCCGGCGACGTCCTGCTCAGCGGCCTCAGCTTCGTGGACGCCACGCACGGCTGGGTCTGCGGCGGCCAGGGCAACGAGGAGTTCTACGGCGGCCGCTGCTATGCCACCACCGACGGCGGCGCCACGTGGAAGGACGTCTCGCCCGACGCGGAGATGATCGTCACCGACTGCAGCTTCGTGAGTGCCACGGAGGGCTGGGTCGTGGGGCAGGACCAGACGATCTTCCACACCACCGACGGCGGTGCCACGTGGGAGAAGCAGAAGCTCACTGGCATCTCGCAGACCCAGCTCTGGGACATCCACTTCAGCGACGCGCAGAACGGCTGGGCGACTGGCTCGTGCTTCCCGTCGGGCAGGGCCTTCGACAGCTGGGGAGTGGTGCTCCACACCACCGACGGCGGCGAGAGCTGGGCGCAGCAGGACAGCGGCACCGGCGAGCTGACGGCCGATGTGACGGCGACCGACGCGCAGCACGCGTGGGTGGCGTACGAGTTCGGCCTGGTGCTGCGCACGTCAGACGCGGGCGGTCCGGGGCTCGTGCCGGCCGGTCTGCCCGACACCTACGCGTTGAACGCCGTGAGCGTGCGGCGCGGTGCCACGGCGACCTTCCGCATCCGCGTGATCGACCCGGGCGTGCCGCGGGCGCAGGTGAAGATCGAGATCCGGGATGCGAAGAAGCGCGTCAAGGCCATCATCGACGCGGGCTGGCAGGCGCCCGAGCAGGTGGTCGCCTTCAGCGGCAAGGTGAAGCTCAAGCCCGGCAGGTACACGTGGCGGGCGGCGTGCGTGGACTACACCGGCGCCGTGCAGGCGAGCGCGTCGACGAAGGTCCTCATCGTGAAGTGAGCAGGTGAAGCCGGCAGCGCGACGAGGGGCGGCGGGGCTCGCAGAGCCCCGCCGCCCCTCGCGGTGCGTCACGCGACCGTGGCGCCGGGCTGCGGCGCCGCCGGCCCGGCGGGCGTCTTCTCGACATCGGCCGCGCCGCGCTGCGTGAGCCGCGCGATGGCCTTGCCGGCCTCCCAGACCGCCACCAGCAGCAGGCCCGAGCCCATGGCGATGAGCGACTGGTGCAGGTCGGTTCCGGTGGTGCCCAGCAGGTCGTTGAGCACGTCCCAGTGCGCCACCAGGAAGGCCAGCACCAGCTCGCCGAGGGCGATGCGGTTGATCTGCTTGCAGTCGAACGATCTCACCGTGATGGCGCTGGCGGTGAGGCTGCGGCTCTCGTAGGTGCAGATGACGCGCGACCAGGCGAACGCCGTGAGCGCCATGGTGACGCCCACCGCGGCGCTCCCGGCCTGGTTGATGCCGTACCAGATCATGAACAGGGTCGTGAGACCCATGTACGTGCCGGCGAGCACGGAGCTGATGAGCACCGGCCGCGTGAGGATGTTCTGGGTGCGCGGCCGCGGCCGCCGCTTCATGAGCCCCGGCGTCTCCACGTCGAAGCCCAGGGCGATGCCCAGCGGCAGGTCGATGAGGAAGTTGATCCAGAGGATCTGCACCGGCGTGAACGGCTGCCCGGCGAGGATGTTCAGCACGCTGGCCAGCAGGAAGGAGAGCACGAAAGCCACCAGCGTGATGAGGATGAAGCGCACGTACTTCATCAGGTTGTCGTAGAGCTTGCGGCCCTGCTCGACGGCGAACACGATGGTCGCGAAGTTGTCGTCCGAGAGGATCATGCGGCCGGCGTTCTTGGCGACCTCGGTGCCGGTGCCCATGGCGATGCCGATGTCCGCGGCCTTGATGGCCGGCGCGTCGTTCACACCGTCGCCGGTCATGGCGACGACGTCGCCCTTCTTCTTGAGGGTCTCGGCGATGAGGGCTTTATGCTCCGGCGCCACGCGACCGACCACGCCGATGTCGTCGATCCTCCTGAGCTGCACGTCCTCGCTGAGCGCCGCGAAGTCGGCGCCGAGGATCGCCTCGCCGGGGATGCCGAGCTGCTTCGCCACCGCGGCGCCGGTGACGACGTCGTCGCCGGTGATCATGCGCACACGGATGTGCGCCCCCTGCGCCGCCACGACGGCCGCGTGCGAGGACTCGCGCGGCGGGTCGATCATGCCGACCAGGCTCTTGATCTCGAGGTCCTTGACGTAGCCGAGCAGGTCGCCCTTGGGGTCGAACTCCTCGGGCTCGATGAAGCAGCGCGCCGCCGCCATCACGCGGAGCCCCTCGGCCTCCATGCGCTCGACCTCGGCGTCGGTGCGCGTGCGCCGGTCGGCGTCGAACGGTCTGTGCTCGTCGCCGACCACCGCGGTGGTGCAGCGGTCGAGCACGGCCGGCGCGGCGCCCTTGACGAAGCAGCGCACGCGCTTCTTGCCGGACTCGTCGGTGTCGTCGGCGAAGACGGCCATGAGCTTGGCCGAGGGGTCGAACGGCAGTGTGGCGAGGCGCGGGAACCGCTCGCGCGTGGCGTCCGGGTCGATCTTCGCCTTCGCCGCCAGTACCAGCAGCGCGCCCTCGGTGGGGTCGCCCACGACCTTGCCGTCCACCAGCTTGGCATCGCTGGCGACGATGAACGGCAGGAGCGTGTCGTCGATGCTCGGCGCCTGGCCGGCCACGTGGTTGATCTGGCCGTCCAGTGAGTACCCCGTGCCCGTGACGGTGTACTTGTCCACCGCGTCCAGCACTTCGACCACCGTCATCTGGTTCATCGTGAGGGTGCCGGTCTTGTCGGAGTTGATGGCCGATGTGGAGCCCAGCGTCTCCACCGAGGCGAGGTCCTTGACGATGGCGTTGCGTTTGGCGAGGTCCACGGCGCCGAGCGAGAGGATCACCTGCACCACGGTGGGCAGGGCCTCGGGGATGGCGGCGATGGCCAAGGCTACGGCGGTGACGAAGAGGGCCTTGGGCTCCTGCCCGCGCGTGAGCCCCAGGGCGAACATGACGACCATGGTCACGAGGGCCGCCACCGCGATCCACTGCGTCATGCGCGTGAGCTGGCGCATGAGCGGCGTGGTCTCCTTCTTGCCCCCGGTGAGCATGCCGGAGATGGTGCCGACCTGGGTGTCCTTGCCGACGGCGGTCACGATCATGGTGCCGCTGCCGTGCGTGACCGGCGTGTTCATGAAAGCCATGTCGGTCTGGTCGCCGGCCGTGAGGCCGGTGCCCTTCGGCACGTCCGGGCTCTTGGCTCGCGGCGTGCTCTCGCCGGTGAGGGCCGACTCGTCGATCTGCAGCGCGCTCGCCTCGACGAGGCGGCCGTCGGCCGGCACCTGGTCGCCGGCGGCCAGCAGCACCACGTCGCCCACCACGAGCTGCTCGGCGGGGAGCTGCGCCTCGGTGCCGTCGCGGCGCACCCGCGCCGTGGCCTTCATCATCGACTTGAGCGCGTTCATGGCGCTCTCGGCCTTGCCCTCCTCGCGCACGCCGATGACGGCGTTGAGCACGGTGAGCACGAACAGCAGGATCGCCGTGCTCCACTCGGCGATGACCAGCGAGACCACCGCGGCCGCCGTGAGGATGATCTGCATGAAGGTCCTGTACTCGAGGAGGAACCGCCGCCACTCGGGGGTGGGCTTCTCGCTGGGGAGCGCGTTGGGGCCGTCCTTCTGCAGACGCGCGTCGGCCTCGGCGCTCGCGAGACCCTTGGCAGGGTCGACGCCGAGCTGCTCGGCGACGTCGTCGGCGGCGAGGGCGTACCAGGCGGGGCCGCCGGCGGGCGCAGCCTGCCCGGCGGCCGGGGCCGCGGACGTCATCTCTTCTTGCTCTTCTTGCCGCCCTTGTCCTTCTTGCCCTTCTTCGGCTTGGCCGGCGGGTCGTCCGCGTCGCCGGGCGGGTCGTCGTCGCCCTTCGCCTTCTTCTCGCGCGCGGCCTTCTTCTCGAGACCCTCTTCCACCGGGTCGGCGGCCACGCCGTCCGGCGCCTCGGCCTCGAGCTCCTTCTTGACCTGCGCGAGCTCTTCCAGGGCCTCCGGTGCGAGCACCGGGTACTGCGGGTCGATGGTCATGAGCGTCTCGATGATCGCGGCGCCGGCGGCGATGCGCGCGAACCACTTGTGGTCGGCCGGGATCACGTACCAGGGGGCCCACTCGGTGCTGGTCGCGGAGAGCATCTCGCTGAACGCCTTCTGGTAGGCGTCCCAGTGCTGCCGCTCGCGCGCGTCGCCGGCCGAGAACTTCCAATTCTTGTCCGGCTCGTCGATGCGCGAGAGAAAGCGCCGGCGCTGCTCCTCGTTGGAGAGGTTGAGGAACAGCTTGACGATCTTGTAGCCGTTCTCGACGAGGTGGCGCTCCCAGTCGTTGATGGCGCGATAGCGGCGGCCCCAGATGCCGGCGGCGCGGGCCGTCTTGGGCAGCTTCTCATTGGCAAGGATGGCCTCGTGCACGCGCACCACGAGCACCTCCTCGTAGTGCGAGCGGTTGAAGATGCCGATGTTGCCGCGCTGCGGCAGGGACTTCTGGTAGCGCCACAGGTAGTCGTGGTCGAGCTCCTCGGCCGACGGCACCTTGAAGCCGTGGACCTCGACGCCCTGCGGGTTCACGCCGCTCATGACGTGGCGGATCGTCCCGTCCTTGCCGGCGGCGTCCAGCGCCTGCAGGCACACCAGCACCGAGTAGGTGTCCTGGGCGGCGAGGCGCGCCTGGAACTCGGAGAGCTGCTCGATGCCTTCCTTGAGGAGCTCCTCGGCCTGCTCCTTGTCGAGGAAGTCCGCCTTGTAGGAGGGGTCGAAGTCCCTGGCGAGGACGACCTTCTTGCCGGGCGGCACACGGAACGGTTCGATGAACGCGCGAAGCTGCTTGACGCGACGGTCGGCCATCAGGTCTCCCTTCCTCGGCCCCGAGCCCCGGGGTGTGTGGCGCGAGTCTACTCCTCGCGCGGGTGGGGACCAGACGGCGAAGTCCGGGCGCGCGGCGTGGGCGCTCGCGATCGAGACGACGAGAGGCCCGCGCGGGCGGTCCTTCGCGGACACACGCCGCTCGTGCGGGCCTCGTCCATGGGGGTGGCCGGCGCCGGGAAGAAGGGTGAGAGCACCCGGCGCCGGCGTCGCCCCCTACTTGAGCCTGACAGTCCCCTTGACGGCCAGGCTGGCGAGCACCTTGCCGGCCGACGTGGCGTGCACGGTCACCTTGTAGTCCCCGGGCGGACAGTACAGGTAGCCCTCGCCGGCCACGGTCTCCACGGTGTACCTGGTCGTCAGCCCGACGTTGATGCTGCCGGGACCGGCGGGGGCGGTGGTCTTGATGAGGTCGAGGCGGTACTGGTCGAAGGTGCCCGTCGCCGCCGGCCACGAGAAGGTGTAGAAGAAGGGCGGCACCGCGGTCACGGCGATCTTGGCGCCACTCGGGAACGAGGCCTTGGGCTTCTTGGCCGCGGCCAGAGCGACGCCCGTCATCAGCGTCAGCGCCAGACACGCGATGAGGACGGAGTATGCGATCCTTCTCACGGTGGCCTCCCTGCGGTGCCGTGCCGCCCGCGTGTGCACCAGCGGCGAGTGGCTGTCTCTCGCTGCCTTCCTGTTCTATCGCCAGCGGGCTTCCCCCGCCGTATGGGGCACGCTGCCCTCCATGTCGGGAGCGAGAGGCACCCGGCGGGGGAAGCGACCGGAGGCTCCCGGGATGTATGTTGCGCGCCCTGAGGTTGAAGCCGGCACAGCGGGCGACCGCGGGGGTAGGCGAGATGGGACGCGGGTGGACGGGATCGCGCACTGGTCTGGCGCTGGGCGCCGCGCTGGCGGCAGCCGTGCTGCTGCTCCCGGCGGCGGCCTTCGCGAGCATCTCCGCCGAGAGCGGCTGGACGTGGCAGACCCCGAGGCCGCACGTCGATGCCCTGCGTGCCGTGGCGCTCTCCGGCGCCACCGTGGGCTGGGCGGCCGGCGACGCCGGCACGATCGTGCACACCGGCGACGGCGGCCTCACCTGGACGCCGCAGGTCTCGGGCACGACGGCCTCGCTGAGCGGCCCGGACTTCGCCGACGCCGAGCACGGCTGGGCGGTGGGGACGGCGGCGCCGCAGCAGAGCGGCGAGGCCACCACAAGCGTGATCCTCGCCACCGCCGACGGCGGGGCCGTGTGGAGGCAGCAGCGGTCGCGCACGACGAGGGACCTGCTCGCGGTCTGCTTCACCAGCGTGAAGCGAGGCTGGGCCGTCGGCGAGCTGGGGACCCTGCTGGTCACCGGCGACGGCGGCGCGACCTGGCGGCCGCGGCGGCCCGCCCCCGGCACCACGCTCACCGGCGTCTCGTTCGTCGACTCGCGGCGCGGTTGGGTGGTCGGCCACAGGACCTCCGGCGCGGGGGGCAGCGTCGTCCTCGCCACCGCCGACGGCGGCGCCACGTGGCGCCGGCAGCGCATGGGGACGGTCGACCTGCCCCTCGCCGTTTCGTTCAGCGACCGCAGGCACGGCATCATCGCCGCGTGGTCCCCCGAGCGCACCGGTGCGCTGTGGGTCACCACCGACGGCGGCGCGCACTGGGAGCGCCGCGGCGACGCGGCCGAGACGGTCCTCGCCGTCGACTGCGCCGGCGCCCGGGACGCGCTGGCCGTGGGCGCCGGCGGCCTGATCGTCTCCAGCGCCGACGGCGGCCTCACCTGGACGCGTCGCGACGGCGGCACCTCCACCGTCAACTTCGACCTCAGTGCCACCGACCGCCAGCACGCCTGGGTCCTGCGCAACTTCACCAACGCGCCCGGATGGGTCAGCCTCGTCTCCTCCACCGGTGATGGGGGCGCCACCTGGCAGACACGCCGCATCCACGGTGACGAGGAGGACGCCGGCCTCGTCTACGCCATCGACTTCGTCGACGCCGAGCACGGCTGGGCCGTGGGGCTCTGGAACATCAGCGTCACCCGTGACGGCGGTCAGACCTGGAGCGTCCAGCGGAGGGACTACCAGCTCACTGCGCGCGCCGTGGACTTCGTCGACGCCACGCATGGGTGGGTGGTCGGCGAGAGCGGTGCCGTGCTGGCGACCACCGACGGCGGGCAGACGTGGCAGCGGCAGAGCGCCGGCGTGAACGCCTGGCTGAGCTCCGTGAGCTTCGCCGATACGCGGCACGGCTGGGTCTCCGGCACCGTGTACGACTACCAGCACCAGCGTCTTGTGAACGTGCTGCTGGCCACCAGCGACGGCGGCGCCACCTGGACGCCTCAGGACGCCGGCACGGGCGGTCAGCTCACCGCCGTGCACTGCACCGATGCCCGGCGCTGCTGGGCGGTCGCGACGCTGACCGCCGAGGACGGCACGGTGACCGGCGGCGTCATCGCGGCGACCGCGGACGGCGGCTTGACCTGGCAGACACAGTACGTCGCCACGGGCTTCGGCCTCTGGGACGTGGAGTTCAGCGACGCCGGCCACGGCTGGGTCGCGGCGAGCGGCGGTCTGGTGCTGGCCACCGCCGACGGCGGTGTGGCTTGGGGCGTGCAGCGCACCGGGGCCGGCGACGTCTCGAACGTGGCGTTCGTCGATGCGACACACGGCTGGCTGCTGGCCAGCCCCGACAGCGTGCTCGCGACCACCAGCGGCGGCTGGCCGCCGCTGGGCCCGCTCGACTTCGTGCCGCGCTGGACGGCGCAGGCGGCCGACTGATCGCGACCGCGGCGCTGCCGCGACGGCCCAGCAAGCATCGACCAACAGCGGCGCCCTCAGGGCCGCCGTGCGTCGGGGCGTGTCAGCGCCAGGCCGCCTGCGCGCCGGTCGTCACCTTGCGATCGCGGCTGCCGTCCGCGTGCATCAGCCACACCTGCGCGGCGACGCTCTTGGGCGTGTAGGTGTATGCGACGGCGGAGCCGTCCCACGAGTAGCGCCCCTCGTTGACGCTGTCCCCCATCCAGCCGCCGCCCCTGACCAGTGTGCGCCGGACCTTGCCGTCGAGTCCGACCACCTGGATCTTCGAGCCCGCCTGGGTGAAGGTCGAGAGCAGCAGTGTCGCGCCGTCGGGGGCCCAGTCGGCGAAGGAGGCCTGGTTCTTGCCGAGACGGCGCAGGCCGGAATCCGACGGCGTGAAGAGCCAGGTCTGCCCGCCTTCGGAGTCTTGACCGGACTGGGCGATCGCCAGTGTCGTGCCGTCGGGCGACCAGGCGAGCTGCCAGCCGGCGCCGATGATGGGGCCGAAGCCGCCGTTCCGCGAGAGGAGCACCTTGGTGTTGCCGGTCGCGAGGTCGTAGGAGACGACGCGGCAGCGGCCGACGTCCCCGGGGGTGTCCGTGGCCCAGGATTCGGCGAGGGTGAGTTGCGTGCCGTCAGGGGTGTAGGCCAGCCCGGTGACGGCGATGTACACGGCTCTGGGGATAGTGGACTTGTAGAGGAGCTGAGGTGTGCCGCCCGTGGCCGCGACCGTGCGCACGCTGGCGTTGAGGCCGGACTTGCCGCTGCGCACGAAGGCGACCGTGCTCCCGTCCGGCGACCACACGGGGATGGAGTCCTGCGAGGTGCCCTTGGTCACCTGGGCGGCTCTGCTTCCGTCGGCGCCGCAGGTCCAGACGTGGTCGGCGCGCACGTAGGCGAGCGTCCCGGACGCTGAGGTGCGCGCCGGCGCGGCCGCGGGAAGCGCGGCGACGGACAGCGCGAGAGCGGCCACGGCGGCGAGCAGCAGAGCGGACCCGCGGATGCTCAGCGCCGGTCGTGCCATCGTGGACCCCCTCACATCGTGCCCGCCATGCGGTGCGGGCGACCCCGCCGTCTGCCGCATCATACGCGCACGGCGGCGGAGTTGCGCCCGCGGCGCGCAGGTCGTGCGGGTGCGTACGAAGATGTGCAGCAGGTCGTGTCTCCGATGGGACCGCCCTGTACTTCACCAGGCAGTCTCGCCGGATCACCCTTCGGGTCCACCGGCGGTCGGGGCGCTTGTTTCGTCGTCCTCGTGCCGGCTACGTGCCTGCTGCACACGAGCGTTGTTCCCGGGGGCCGCGAGGCTCACGCCGTTCGCCGTTGCGCCGGGCCGGCGGGCGTCGCCGGTCCTGACAACGGGCCGCTCGACCTTCGGCGCGTCGCCGGTCGTCGGCGCGTCGGCTGTCGCGGGATCATCCGCGCCGGCCGCCTCGTCGTCCTGTGGTCCATCGGCGAGAAGCGGCAGAGCGTCCCGCTCGACGAGGTCGGAGAAGTGCACGAACAGCATGAGTTGGGCGCCGGCGGCCAGGTTCAGCTTGCGCTTGGCGTCGCCCAGGTAGCTGCGCGGCACGTTGGGCTTGAGGCCCATGAGCTGGGCCATCTCCTTGTCGCTGTAGCCCAGGTACTTGAGACCGAGCGCCTGGCGCTCGCGGGGCTTCAGGCTCTCGGCCACCGCCGCGGAGACATCTTCGAGCGACAGGGTGTCACCGGGCTCCCACGAGGCAGGCAGCCCCAGGGCGCGGCGCACGGGCGCGAACTCCTCGCGGCCGAGCAGCTCGAGGCGGGGGTCGCCGGCGCGCTCGAGCTGCGCGGTGGCGAAGCCGGCGCGGTCGAGCGCCTCCAGGTAGCCGGCGACGCCGCGCGCCTGGTCGGGGGTGAGCGCCGCGATGTCAAGGGCGCGCTCGGAGCCGGCGTACGATGCTGTGGTGCGCAGGCCGGCGCGACCGGCACGCGAGCCGGAGCCGTAGAACAGCCGATCCGTGAGAGCGCGCAGGTCGTCGGCGAAGACGTACACCGCGAGGACCAGCCAGCCGAGCCCGGCGAGCGCCTGGAACGAGCCGCCGGCGGCGATGACGACGGCGCTGAACGCGGTCATGAGAACGACCGCTCCGAGCAGCGACGAGCGCATGTCGGAGCGCAGCAGCTGGCCCTCGATGAGGCCGGGGTAGCGCGCGAAGGGCACGGCGACGATGATCGCCCCGAGGCCGAGGACCGGGTCGACCAGGCTCTCGTTCTGTAGGGTCCCCCCCGAGGCGGCGATGGCGAACATGGCCACGGCGGCGGCCAGCATGAGCGACGTGCCGACGATGAGCCAGTCCAGCGCCGGACGCACCTGCGCCGGTGCTGACTGCGTGTCGCGGCGTGCCCGCACGATGATCCAGAGCGCGATCGCGAGGGTGCCCGTCACCTGTGTGACGTAGAGCGGGTACAGGGGGCCGCGCTCCAGCGTGCCGTTGACGTCGGTCGTCGCATTCGGAAGAGCGGGGACGAAGCGGTAGATGAGGACGTCGTTGAGGCTCGCGGCCAGGACGACGGCCGCGGCCGCGTACACGACGATGAGAAGCGCGCGCTGGTGGGCCAGGCGCTGACCCGTGAGCGCCAGGAACGCGTGCACGAGGAGGGCCGGGGCGGCGGGGGCCCAGCTCCCCAGCCAGATACCCCACAGATCGGGGCCGGGCACGGGCTCGGGTGCCACGAGTTGGGCGCTGGAGACGAAGTACGTTGACAGGGCGACGAACGCGATCCCGAGGAGGATACCCGCCGCGAACCGCGGCCTGCGGCTGAGCAGATACAGGCCCAGCCACAGGGCGAGCCAGTGGGCGGCGAACATGAACAGCTCGGTCCAGGTGTGGTGGCTCACCGCTCGCCTGGGTCCCCATGAAAGGCAAGGTGAAACGCCGCGCCGGCTGAGCGCGTTCGCCATCCGCACTGGCGCTGTGAGCGATGATGCATACGGGCCCATTCCCGATCCGCGCCGAGCACAGCTCAGGGAACAGCGCATGGCGACGCCCGGCAAGGACTGCAAAACCGTAGGTCGTGCCTGAGACTACGGGACGGGGCGGACGGAAACGGGCCGCAAGGCCTCGTCCGCGAGCAGCGGCAGCGCGTCCAACTCCACCAGGCGGGCGAAGTGCACGAAGAGCATGATCGGCGCGCCGGCGGAGAGGCCGAGCTTGCGCTTGCCCTCACCGAGGTAGCTGCGCGGCACGCCCGGCCTGACCCCCATGAGCCGCGCCATCTCCTTGTCGCTGTAGCCCAGGTACTTGAGACCGAGCGCCTGGCGCTCGCGGGGCTTCAGGCGCTCGGCCACCGCCGCGGTGACGACAGTCGCGTCAAGGCCTTGCGCGCAGGTCCACTCGCCGGGCAGGCCGAGCGCGCCGCGTGCCGCGGCGAACTCGGCCCGCTCGAGCAGCTCCAGCCGGGGGTCGTGCGCCCCCTCCAGCCGGGCCGCGGCCGCCCCGGCGCGGTCCAGCTCCTCGAAGTAGGCCGCGACATCGAGCGCCTCCCCGGCCGCGAGAGACGAGACGTCCAGGCTGCGCCCGCCTCCGGCGTAGGCGGCCGCGGTGCGCAGGCCCGAGCGCGCCGACCGGGAGCCCTGCCGGTAGAACCCGTGGTCGATCAGCGTGCGCAGGTCGTCGTTCAGAACGAACACGGTGAGCACCAGCCAGCCGAGGCCGGCGAGGGCACGAAAGCCCTCGCCGGCGGCCAGGATCACGCCGGTGAACGCGGTCATGAGCGCCGCGGCCGCCAGCAGGGACGACTTGAGGTCGGCCCGCAGAAGCTGTCCCTCCACGAGCCCGGGGTAGCGCACGAAAGCCAGGGCGATCAGAAAGGCGCCGGCACACAGGAACGGATAGGTGAGGCTCTCCATCCACAACGGACCGTCCAGGTAGATGACGGGTGTGCTGAACGCCATGGTGGCGATGATGACGGCCAGGCCTGTGAGGAGCAGGTCGAGAGCGGCCCTGTGGGCTGAGCCGGGTCGCCATCGGCGTCGGGTCCGTGAAGCGAGGAGAAGCGCCGCCAGGAGCGTGCCCCACAGCTGTACGACGTAGAAGGTGTAGAGCGGGCCGGCGGCGAGGTAGCCGTTCACATCGCCCGCCGCCCCCGGCGGGGCCGCGCTGTAGACGAACAGCGGCCCATCCACCGCGCTGGCGACGAAGACGGCCGCGGCCGCCGCGTAGAGTGTGCCGAGCAGCAGGCGTCGGCCGGGCAGGCGGTCTTCCGACATCTTGAGCACCGCGTGCACGAGAAGGGGCGGGGCGAACACGACCCAGTCGCCCAGCATGACGCCCCCCATCCAGGTCCCGGGGACGACCTCGGGCGCGGCGAAGTACGCGGCCGAGACGAAGTACAGCGAGAGGGCGATCGCCGCCCCGCCGAACAGCGCTCGCGCCGGCGACCGGGGCGCCCGGCTCAGCAGGTACAGGCCGAGCCAGAGCGACAGCCAGTGCGCGGCGAACATGCCGAGCTCAAGCCAGCCGGCACGAGTCGAGGCGTCACTCACCGGCTGCGCCCGGGCTGGCGGCGACCTCCGCGTCCGGGGCGGCGACCGCGTCCGCGTGCGCCGGCGCGGCCGTGATCAGCGGCAGCGCATCCCGGTCCACGAGCCGGGCGAAGTGCACGAAGAGCATGACCGAGGCGCCGGCGGTGAGTCCGAGCTTGCGTTTGCCCTCGGCGAGGTAGCTGCGCGGCACGCCCACCTTGATACCCATGGGCCGCGCCATCTCCTTGTCGCTGTAGCCGAGGTAGCGCAGGCCCAGGGCCTGGCGCTCGCGCGGCTCCAGGCTCGCGAGGACGTGGCGGGAGACACTCTCGGGGTCGAGGCCATCGCCCGGGGCCCAGTCAGACGGCAGCCCCAGGGCGGTGCGCACGGCGCCGAACTCGTCGCGCCCCAGCAGGGCGAGGCGGGCGGTGCTCGTGTCGCCGAAGCGGGTGGCGGCCACGCTGGCCCGGTCGAGCTGCTCCATGTAGTCGGCCACGTTGCGGGCCTGCTCCGAGGTGAGGGCCGACACGTCGAGCGTGCCTTCGGTGCCCACGTACGCCGCCGTGCGGCGCAGGCCGGAGCGTGCGGCGCGCGAGCCGGCGCCGTAGAAGGCGCGGTCCATGAGGGCGCGGATGTCGTCGGCGTACACGTACAGCACCAGGACCAGCCAGCCGAGGCCGGCGAGCAGGCGGAACCCGCCGCCGGCCGCCAGCACCAGCATCGCGAACACCGCCAGCAGCAGCACCGCTCCGAGCAGGGAGGAGCGCAGATCGGTCCGCAGCAGCTGACCCTCGATGAGGCCCGGATACCGCGCGAACGCCCTGACCACGAGGATCGAGCCGATGAGGAGGACGGGGTAGTAGAGGGTCTCCATCCAGGCGTTGCCGCTGAAGTACACGTTGGTCTGCATGAGCACGCAGGCGATGAACAGCAGCGCCATGCCTGCGACCAGCTGGTCGACCAGCGGCAGGACCCGCCGCGCCGCGGGCGACGGCCGCAGCCGGGCGTGCACCAGCACGAAGAGCGCCAGCGCCGCCGTGCCCGGGAGCTGCACGAGGATCAGGGGGTAGAGCGGGCCGACGGCGAGCGGCGCGTCGCCGGCGGTGGACGCCGTGTCCCAGGCGAACACGCGCCAGGTGGAGAAGCTGAGCACGCAGACGACGGCGGCGGCCGTGTACGCCACGATGAGCAGCAGTCGCTGGTGCGACAGGCGGCTGTCGGTGAGCTTGAGGAAGGCGTGCAGCAGGAGGGCCGGCGAGAGGGCCACCCAGCCGCCCAGCGCGGCGCCCCACAGGGCGCGGCCGGGGAGGGGCCCCGGAGCCAGGGTGGAGGCGGTGGCCAGCAGGTAGGCCGAGAGGGTGAGGCAGGCGCAGCCGACCAGCGCCCCGGCGCCGGAGCTCGGCCGCCGGCTGAGCAGGTACAGGCCCAGCCAGAGAGACAGCCAATGCGCGGCGATGATGGACAGATCCAGGAACGTGGACTGCTCTGTCACCACCGCTCACTCACTCAGGCGGCACTTCGCTCTCTGCAGCATCGGGGCCCCTCCGCCGACAGTCGTACGTACCATAATAGTATCCCACCCGTACGGGACGGCGGACGGAGGGGGACGCCTGCGGCGGGGTGCGCCCGAGCCCGGCCATGGCCGCCGTGCGGCCCGTCTCAACGCGCCCGTTCCTCCCGGCGCGCCTCAGCGCGCCAGAGGAGGCGCGCCGGCGTCGCGCCGCCCGCTTCAGCGCGCCTGTTCGATGCGCAGCGCGAGCTGCCGGCGCGCCTCGTCGAACGCGCCGGCGTCGGTCGTGTACCTGGGGAAGTCGAAGACGTTGCCCTGGCGCACGGGATACGGGTACCAGGCGATGGTGGCGGCGACCTGCTTCGCCAGCGCCGCCCCGCCGCTCACCTTCTCCGCGAGGCGCAGGTACTCGCGGTCCTCGAACCCGTCGCGCAGTGCTTCGAGCCGCAGCGACGAGGCCGGTCCTGCTTCCGGGTCGGTGAGTCCGTACTTCGGGTAGTAGCCGGGGTAGATGAGGCAGGTGTCGCCGTTGGCCACGCGTCCGTCCTTCTTGCGGTACGAGACCGGGTCCTGGTAGGGGTCGCGCCAGCCGTTGCCGGTGTAGGCGTCGCCCCAGCGGTTGGTGCCCCAGTTCAGCAGGCCGTCGACGTCCCACTCGTGCATCAGCCAGCCCCATATGCGCTGGTCGGCGAGGGTCTTGTCGATGAGGTAGCCGGGCATGCGGTCGGCGCCGGCGTTGGCGTAGGTGTACCACCAGATGTCGTCGCCGGCCGCGCGGCGGGCGCGCAGCGCCGGCACGCGGCCGAAGAAGTAGTAGTACCGCGTGCACCAGATGTCGACGTCGTCGAACAGGAAGCTGTTGGCCGTCTTGATGCCCCCGACGGCGGTGGGGCGGGGGTCGTCGGTGAGCAGGAAGCGGCAGCGGAAGCCGGCCGCGGCGGAGGCCCTGTGCAGCAGCTGGGCGTACTTCTCGGCGTTGCGCTCCGCGGCGACGCTGGTGGGCTCGTCGACGACGAACGCGAAGGCCTTCTTCTGCCAGCCATTGTCGGCGAACACGCGGCACACGTCGGTGAGGTAGGTGCGCATCGAGTCACTGGTCGCCAGTGCGGGGGAGAGGCTCTGGGGGAACCAGCTGTACCAGGGCAGCTGCACATCGGGGAAGTCGAGGCCGTCGGCGCCGGCCCAGGGCTTGAGGGCCGCGGCGTAGGCGTCGGTGTCGACGGCGCCGCCGCGGACGCTCGGCAGGGCGTTGGGCGGCATCGGCGTGACGCCGTGCTGCAGGAGCATCGTGGCGTAGGCGGTGTACAGCGCGTTCTTGCGCTTGCCGGTGAAGCCGACCTGTCCGCGCAGGCTCTCCTTGATGGCGTTCATGCTGAGTGAGAAAGCGGTGTGCGTGGAGACGCGCTTCCAGCCGAAGTCCCAGACGCGCAGGCGTACAGGGATGTCGGCCGACTCGGCGCCGTTCTCAACGCGCAGCGTCGCGGTCACGGCGCCGGGCTCGGTGCCGTAGGGCACGTGCACGAGCACGTACAGGTCGGCGGTCTGGGCGGGCATGCGCACCGCCGTCCCGAACGCTCGCGGCACCAGCGGGTCGGGGTACCAGCCGGCCTTGGTGCCCGCGTCGGTGGACGGGTGCGTGACGTGCACGTACTTGACCTCGGCCAGCGTCGCGTTGCCGGTGATGAGCGCGTCGCTGCCGGCCTTCCACGAGACGGTGACGTCGCGCGCCGCGGCGCCGCGCACGACGATCTGCACGCCCTCGTACTCGCCGCCGGCGGCGTTGAGGGCGACGGCCTGCGCCTTGCCCGGCGCCGTGCCGGGGAAGGCCCGCGCCGTGGCGGGGATGACCCACACGGCGGCGCGGGCCTGCGGCGGCGCCGCGAAGGCGACGGCGAGCGCGGCGGCGAGGACACCGGCGAGCACACAGAGCAGCGCGGCGGCGCTTCCGGCCGCCGCGCGCGGGTTGCCCGGCGCACACCTGTCAGTCGTGCTCCGGCGCGTCTTCATGACGCCGGCGAGTCCTCCGTACGGGCGTCGAGCAGACCCTCGTAGTGACGCAGCATGTAGCGGTCGAACTGCGGCACGGTGAACGCGGCGAGGCCGTGACCCGGCGTGTACAGCAGGCCTTTCTCGATCAGGCGCGAGCGTATCGGCCCGATCTGCTCCGTGGTCCGGCCGAGCCTGCGTGCCACCTGACTGGCGCGCTGAGGTCCTGGTCCGAGGGTCGCCATCGCGTGCAGGTACTTCAGTTCCAGCTCTGTGGTGCGTCCCGCGCGCACGCGGAAGAAGCTCTCGTCGAGCCTGCCCTCCACCAGCGGCAGCAGCGACGTCGCATCGTGACGCGTGATCGGCGACGCGGAGGCCTCGTCCCACACGATCTTGCCGTACTCCTGGAGGAAGTAGGGGTACCCCTGCGTGTAGTCGACCATCAGGTCTACGGCCGCCGTCTCATACGCCACGCCGAGCTGCCGCGCCGGCAGCTCCAGGGCGTCGCGCGCGTCGCCGGCGGCGTCCAGCGCGCCGATGTGGACGAAGCGGAACAGCCGCTCGCTGTAGGATCTCGCCTCTCCGGCCAGCCGGGGGATCTGCGGCAGCCCGGCTCCGACCAGTGTGATCGGCAGCGCCCGGCGGGCGCACTTGTGCAGCGCCACGATGAGCGCCTCCAGCTCCTCCTGGCGCAGGAACTGGATCTCGTCGAGCAGAAGGATGACGCCCACAGCGCGCTGACGGGCGGCCTCGCCCAGGGCCACGAACAGGTCGGTGAGGTCGTCGGGGAGCAGGCCGCTGTCCGCGCTGCCGGCAAGAGCTTCGACGTCGAGGCCTGCGGTCATGGCGCCGTCCGGGGCGAACGTCACGGTGAAGGACTTGAGCGTTGCGGCTGCCTTCACCGCCAGGTCCTTCCACCTTGCCTTGGGTGCTATCTGGAGGAGGGCCTTGCGCGCCTGCGCCGCGATGCGCGGGGCGAAGGGGGACCTTCTTTCAACCTCCCATTCCACGGTCGCCCAGTCGCGCGCCTCGGCCTGTTCGCGAAAGACGTCCAGCAATACGGTCTTGCCGACTCCGCGCAGGCCGGTGACGATCATCGACTGCTCGGCGTAGCCGTTCTCGAGGCGCTCCAGGAGGATGTCGAACGACTCGATCTGGCCGTCGCGCCCGACGAGCGAAGGGGGCTTGGTGCCGGCGCCCGGAGCGTAGGGGTTCGTGCGCGGGTCCACGTGACGACCTCCTTGACAGACTAGACAGAACTTATCCAAGAAACGTAAGTCCTGTCTAGTCTGTCAAGCATCGGTGATGGGTGTGTCCGCGGCGCGCCGCATGCACCTGCGGAACCTGTCAACCCGACTGAGACGGTCGTCTCTGGCTTTTAGTGAGCAACCTCCTCTGCGTCGGGTTCTGAGTCGGGCTTGTTGATCCAGGCGGCCTTGGGCAGCTCGGG
>Ga0172371_10003346_pt1 | contig 24939 bp, 17 predicted proteins | sample Lak12m_FD_114543 | JGI IMG/M metagenome (GOLD analysis project Ga0172371, IMG submission 114543) | Freshwater microbial communities from Kabuno Bay, South-Kivu, Congo - kab_022012_12m | ecosystem: Environmental > Aquatic > Freshwater > Lake | place: Democratic Republic of the Congo: South-Kivu... | reverse complement strand
GTGTCGTAGGCCGTCTCCCGTTCCGCGTCGTCGTGGCGGACGAGGAGCCCGAAGCGGGCGCACTCGAGCATCTCCATGTCGCCGTCGGAGTTGCCCCCGGCGAACAGCGGCAGCCGTCCGGTCCGGTTCCAGATGTGCACGGTCTTGCCCGGTCCATCGGCGATGGGCTGCTCCACGGCTTTGGTCCGATACAACTGGCCGTCGCGGTACTCGAGGATGGGTGCCGAGCCGATCACGCGGTCGCGCGGGATTCCGTAGGTCTCCTCGGAGATGACGCGCATGAAGTCGCGGCCGCCGGTCGAGCAGATGAAGACGCGGAAGTCGTTCGCCGTCAGCAGCTCGACGAGCTCGTGCATCGGCCGGTAGGCTGTGTGCGTGTACGGCACGCCGAGCGTCGGGTGGATGGCCGCCGCGAAGAACGCCCGGGCGGAGGCCTCGAACGCCTCCGCGGTGCTGCCGCAGAAGGCCTCCGTGAGCGCCTCGAGCAGCTCGGCCTCGTGCGCGTAGATGTCCTGGATCCAGTCGAGGTCGTCCTCGGCCGCGGCCTGGAACGGCTGTCGCGTGGCGAGGCCGGGGTCGTCGCGGACCATCTCCTTGAAGCGGCGCACCACGAAGTCGGTCTGCGCGTACAGGGGCTGCTCGCAACAGAGCGTGCCGTCGTTGTCGAAGGTCGCGATGCGCGCGGCGGGCGAGACGTACCCGGACCCCGGACCCGTGACGGAACCGATGAACGCGAGCACCGCCTCCTTGGCCGGTCCGTCGTTCCAGCTCGGCAGGACAGTGGATCCGTCCATCGCGACGCCTCCTCGGCGGTGTGAGCTCGCCGTTGCGGCGAGAGTCCTGCTTCGGCACAGCAGCACGGCCTGCGCTCCCAGCAAGGCTACACCCGGCGCGAACGTCGGACCGAGGGTGCTGCGGCCGGCGCCAGCGCCCGCGGCCAGCCCTCTCTCAGGGACGGATCAGGGCCGGCCTCGCGCGGATTGCAGCCACGGTGGCAGGTTGCGGGCAGGCACGATGAGATGCCGCGAGGGCACCCTGACTGCCCGCATCACAGCCCTCCGTCGAAGTAGTCGGTGTCCAAGCGCCTGACGCTGTAGGTCGTCACGTCGGTGACCCCGATGCCGTAGTCCATCATGAGCTCGGCGAGCCTCTGGCCGTCGATGAGGATGATGCGCTTCTGGATGAGGCCGACGTACTCGGTGGCCTGCTTCGAGAAGGTGCCGGTGGTGATGAACACACCCTTGTCCGCGCGTCTACCTTCGAGCGACCCGGCGAACGCCTGCACCGTGTCCCGGCCGACGGTGCCGCCGTTGAGCCGCTTCGCCTGGATGCAGACCTCGTCCAGCCCCAGACGGTCCTCCTTGATGACACCGTCAATCCCGCCATCACCGGTGCCGCCCACCGCCTTGCCGGCGTCCATCCGCGAGCCGCCGTAGCCCATCGCCACCAAGAGGTCCACCACCAAGCCTTCAAAGAACGTGGGTGAGCATGCAAGGACCTGCTCCAAGAGGGCTTCAGCCAGTTCGGCGCGTATGGCTTGATAGCCCTGCTCCATCTGCTCAGTCGGCGTCGCCACGTCCGAGCCGTCATCGTCCAGGCCCGTGGCCTTGGGCTTGCCCTTGTGTGTCCGCTTGTTGAAAGCGATGAACTCGGGGAACCGCTGAAGGTACTTCACGTTGACAGTCTGGCCGGACTTGAGGGCGGTGCGGCCCCGGTCGGTGATCTCGTAGAGGCCTCGCTTCGGCCGGGTGAGCAGGCCCGCCTGAGTGAGGTAGGTCATAGCCCAATTGGCGCGGTTGAAGAAGGTCGTCTGCTTGCCGCTTGGCAGGAGCTCAGCGAGGTCCTCGTCGCTCAACTGCTGGGCGGCGGCGACGGCGGCCGACACGTCGGTGGACTTGCGGGTCTCCCCGTCGCTCAAGGCCTGCAGCACTGGCAGCATCAACGACTGGTAGTCGGGTACTGGCATCGACGTGGCCCTCCTCGGTCGGCTACCCAACAGCATGCATCAGGCTACTACGTGGCCAACGTGCGCGAATAGTGCGCAGCCAACCAAGGATTGGCCATGCGCCCGCGGCTGCCACCGGCCTCACGGGGCTTGCGCCTCAGACGCCGTGGCGTCAGGGTGACGATTGCGCCAATCCAGCACCTTCGGAGGAGCTCACCGTGACGACTGCCAGTCCCGGTCCGGGGCGACGCCCCGGCCACATGACGTATCTGACCGACGACGACAAGGCGGCCATCTACGGCGCCGCCCTGGAGATCATGGAGACCGTGGGCCAGCGCGTCCACGACGCCGGCGCGCTGGAGCTGCTCCGCGGCGCCGGCTGCCCGGTCGAGGACGACGACCTCGTGCGCGTACCGCGCGAGCTCGTCGAGCGCGCCCGCGAGACGGCGCCGCCCGTCATCGAGATCTACGACCGCGCCGGCGAGCCGGCGATGTCCCTCGGCCGCTACAACGTCTACTTCGGCAACGGCTCGGCGGTCACCAACGTCTACGACCTGGAGACCGGCGAGCACCGGCCCACCGTCCTCGCCGACGGCGCCATGGCCGCGCGGCTCTGCGATGCCCTGCCCAACGTCGACTTCGTCATGGCGCACGCGCACCCCGGCGACTGCGACCCGCACAAGGCGCTGCTCGAGAGCTTCCGCGCCATGGTCGTGAACAGCACGAAGCCGCCCGTGGTCGTGGCCGAGAACGCCGCCGACCTCGCGGCGATGTGGGAGATCACCTGTGCTGTGCGCGGGGGCGAGGACGAGGCCCGCGCCAAGCCTTACTTCACCGTGTACGGCGAGCCCACGAGCCCGCTGCTGCACCACAGCGACTCCCTGGGCAAGCTGCTGTTCTGCGCCGACAAGGGCATCCCGTTCGTGTACTCAACGGCGCCGCTCGCCGGCGGCACGGCGCCGATCACCGTCGCCGGTCACATCGCCCTCGGCACGGCCGAGTCGCTCCTCGGCCTCGTCATCCACCAGCTGCGCGCCCCCGGCGCTCCGTTCATCTACGGCATCGGCCCCGCGATCCTCGACATGGCCACGATGCAGTCTTCGTACAACGCCCCCGAGTACTACATGGGCTACGTGTGCGCGGCCGAGCTGTCGCGCTGGATGGACCTCCCCAACTGGGGCTACGGCGGCACGACCGACTCCCAGCTGGTCGACGCGCAGGCCGGCATGGAGGGCGGTGAGGCTGTCATGCTCAGCCTGGCGGTTGGCTCCAACCTCAACCACGACCTGGGCTATATGGACTTCGGCATGACGGCCTCGCTCGAGCTCATCGTATTGATGGACGAGTGCATCTCGCTGAACCGGCGCTTCTGGGGCGGCGTGCAGGTGGACGAGGAGACGCTGGCCGTGGACGTGGTGCGGCAGGCCGGCCCGGGCGGCGACTTCCTGCGGAGCAAGCACACCAAGCGGCACGTGCGCTCCGCCCAGTGGCGACCGACGATCATCAACCGTGAAGGCCGCGTACGTTGGCAGGAGGAGGGCGGGCTCGACGTCGTCGAGAAAGCCCGCCGCAAAGCTCTGAAGCTGCTCGCCGAGCACGAGCCGGCGCCGCTGCCGGGCGAGGTCAAGGCGCGCGTCGACGGTATCGTGGACGCGTTCGTGCCGGAGGGGTGACGGTGCAGGCCGGCTCTCATCCGCGCAGCCCGATCGTTCGTCGCCCGGCCTGATCGTCGCGCGGCATGTTCACGATCACCGACATCGAGGCCATCCACGAGGCCGCCCTCAGCGTCCTCGAGAGCACGGGCGTGCTCGTGCAGGACGACGAGGCGGTCGCGCTGCTGGCGGCGCGCGGCGCGCGCGTCTTGGGCCGCCGCGTGTGGCTGCCTGAGGGCCCGGTGCGGGTGGCGCTGGCCGCCGCGCCTTCCGCGTTCGTGCTCAGGGGGCGCTCGCCCGAGCGTGACCTGGTGTTCGGTGAGGGCCCGACGGTGCTCGGCACGGTCTCGGGCCCGGCCTACGTGCTCGACGGCGACGAGGTCCGGGCCGGGCGGCTCGCGGACGTCGAGGACGTCGCCAGGGTCGCGCACCTCTCGGCTCAGATCGGTTTCCAAGGCGACGCCGTCGAGCCGCTGGACGTGCCCGAGGACGAGCGCACGCGCCGCTCCACCTACGCCCGGCTCACGCTCAGCGACAAGAGCACCGAGTGGATCGCGAGCACCGACGCGGACCTCGACGACGACGTCGCCATCAACGAGATCCTGTGGGGCGCGGGCTGGCACAGCGTCCCTCGCGCCCTGATCGTCCTCAACACGACCTCGCCGTTGCAGCTCTCGGGCGAGAACACGCGCCTGCTGCTGCGCTGGGCGCGCCTCGGCCAGCCGGCGTGCGTCACGGCGTGCACCATGGGCGGCACCACCGGCCCCGCCACGCCGGCCGGCACGCTCGTCGTGCAGCACGCCGAGGTGCTTGCCGCCGTCGTGCTGGCGCAGGCCGTGCGCGAGGGCAGCCCCGTCATCTACGGCGGCGTCTCGACCCTCTCGGACCTGCGCACCGGCATGGCGACCTTCGGCACCGCCGAGTTCGCCGGCATGGCCGAGGCGACGGTCGGCCTGGCGCGCCTCTGCGGCCTGCCGGTGCGCGCCGGCGCGGCGGTGACCGACGCGCACGTGCCCGACGCGCAGGCGATGCTCGAGTCGGCACTCTGCCTGGGCGGCGGCATGCGCGCCGGCGCCGACTTCATCCTGCAGGGCGCCGGCGTGCTCAGCTCGTTCAACGTCGCCTCGCTCGAGAAGCTCGTGATGGACGACGAGCTGGCGGCCATGCTCCGCGCCGAGCTGGAGCCGGCCGGCGCGGACGCCGAGCGGCTCGCCGTCGACGTGATCGACGACGTCGGCCCGGCCGGCGGCTACCTCGGCGCCGGCCACACGCGCAGGCACGCGCGCGACCGCCTGCGCCCCAGCTTCCTGATGCGCGACGCGCTCGAGAAGTGGCAGGCCGGCGGCGGCGAGGACCTGCGCGCCGCCGCGCAGCGCGAGGTCGCGCGCCGCCTGGAAGAGCACGTACCGCCGGACGACCTCGACGCCGTCGCCCGGCGGCAGCTGGCCGACTACTGCTTGCGCTGAGCGTCCGCGCACCTGGGGCCAGGCCGGCTGCATCCGCAGGCCCGGTGTCACACGCCCGCCCCGCCCCCCGCCCCTCAACGCCGCGCTTCCCTTGACACCCCCGCCTGTATGGCTAGTCTGCAGGGTTACGGAGCCAGGGCGCCCGGGGCGGGCGTCTGACGGTCCTTCGGTAGGGCCGGCCGGCACCACGAGCTGAGAAGGGGGACCACATCGTCATGGACACGCACCGGAGAACCACGTCATTCGGGCGGGCGGCCGCCGTAGCGGCCGCCCTGCTCCTCATCCTCGCGTTCGCCGTGGCAGCCATCGGCTGCGGCACCGAGGAAGGCGGGGGCGGCGGCACCGCCAGCGAGAGCCCGGCTGCGGGCACGCCCGTCCCCGGCGGCACGCTCCGCGTGGGCATGCAGCCCGGCAACGGCCAGTTCGACCCCGTCATGATGGCCGGCTCGGTCGGCGACATCCTCATGACCTGCCAGGCCACAGAGAACCTGGTCAAGCTCGCTCCGGACTTCAGCGTGCAGCCGTGGCTCGCCGCGAGCTGGGACTCCGCGGACGGCCAGGACTGGACCTTCGTGCTCCAGGAGGGCGTGACCTTCCACAACGGCGAGGCGTTCACGGCCGACGACGTCATCTACTCGTTCAAGCGCCTGCAGAGCAAGGACTCCCCGATGGCCGGCGTGTACGCCAACATCAAGGAAGTGGTGGCCGACACCCCGACGCAGGTCACGTTCAAGCTCAAGGCAGTCGACTCCGAGTTCCCGTCGTCGCTCACCGACTACCGCGCCAAGATGCTCTGCAAGAGCGTGGCCGACCCCATGAAGGAGCTCGTGGGCACGGGCCCGTTCATGCTCGACTCGTACACGGCTGAGGACCGCGCCGTGCTCGTCAAGTACCCGCAGTATTGGGGCAAGGCGGCGAACGGCGACCAGCTCCCGTACTTCGACGGCGTCGAGTTCATCTACTCGCCCGACACGGCCGGTCAGATCGAGGGCCTGCAGGGCGGCTCCCTCGACTGGGTCGGCGGCATCACCTCGGAGCAGAAGCAGGTCGTGGAGGCCGACCCGACGCTCAAGACCATCACCTCGGTGACCAACTACCTCAACTGTCTGCAGATCCGCGTCGACCAGGGCGTCGGCAAGGACCTCAAGGTCCGCCAGGCGCTGTGGGCCGGCACCGACCGTCAGGCCATCATCGACCTCGTCGCCCCCGGCGTCGCGGAGCCCGGCAACGGCACCTTCGTGGGCCCGGCCTATCAGGCGTACTACACCGATTCCCAGGTGATCCCGTACGACCCGGAGAACGCCAAGGCGCTCCTCGCTGAGGCCGGGTACGCCGACGGCCTCGACATCAAACTGGTCGCGCAGACGGCCGACCCCATCCCCGCCATCGCCACCGCCTGGCAGGCGCAGATGAAGGAGATCGGCGTCAACGTGGAGATCGTCAAGGTGCCGACCGACGTCTTCTATGCCGACAAGGGCACCGACACCTGGTACCAGGCCGACTTCAGCATCGTCGACTGGGGCACACGTGCCGCGCCGATCACGTACTTCAAGCTGGCGCTCACGAGTGACGCGGCGTGGAACTACTCGCGCTGGAACAACGCCCAGTTCGACGAGATCTGCAAGCAGATCCCGCTCGCGCTGGACGAGGCCGAGCGCGCCGACCTGTACAAGCAGGCGCAGGCTCTCATCCAGGAGGACTCGCCGATCATGAACTTCGTCGTCCTCACCGGCGTGGCCGGCGAGTCGGCGAAGGTCGACGGCATCGTGCTCGACCCCGACTGGGCGCACACCACGTTCACGGAGGGGTTCTTCACGGAGTGACGCGCGTGTGACACGGACGCCGCGAGACGTTTGAAGGTAGGCGCGACGGGGGGCCGCATGGCGGCCCCCCGTCGCGTACGGCCGCGGCGCGCGACCGGCAGGAGCTTCCGCCGTCAGGACCCTCGCGGCCGCTCGTCGAGCGCGCGGTGCGCCGCCGCGAGGAACTCCGGCGCGGCCCACGCGCGCACGTCGATATCGTGTGCGATGTAGTCGCGGCTCAGCATGAAGTCCTTCTCGATCTCGAGAGCCGCGAGGTTGTCGGCCGCGAGGTTGGGGACGAAGTCGACGGCGCGGAGGTTCTCGTGCGTGGTCGCCGCGGGCAGGAAGAAGCCGGTCGTCTCCAGGAGCCGGGCCGTTGCCCCCGGGTCCTCGTTGCAGTGGCGGCCGGCTCTCACCAGGCCGGCGAGGTACGCGGTCACCAGGTCGGGGTGCTCGACCGCGAAGGCGCGTGTGCACGTCAGTGCGTAGGGCGCGCCGCCGACCTGCAGGGTCCAGTCGGGGTGACGAGCCAGGCTCCCGATCAGGGCGAAGTCCGGGTAGTCCGCGTAGCCGTGATCGAAGGGGTCGGTGACGAAGCAGGCATCGATCACGCCTGCCCGGAGCTCCGGCAACAGCGGCCGGTGGCGCAGGTCGGGGTCGATCCCGTACCGGCTCCAGAACTCCGTGAGGCTCTGCAGCGGCACCCTGGCCCGAGGCGTGTCGTACCAGTCGTCGGCGCGCTCGCAGTCGACGAAGCGGACGTCGTCCCGGGTGAGGCCGTGCTGCCCGAGGACGACCTCGACGCCGCGCTCGTCGGTGACGCGCCGGTAGTCGACCTTGTGCCGGTTGAGGCTGAGCGAGAGGCCGATCCTGCGGCCGCGGAGGTCGCCCGGTTCGTCGAGGCCTTCACCGGCGCGCACCAGCAGCCCGCCGCCCTCGGCGAGCCACTGCAGGCCGAGCAGCACCGTCTCGCGCACCTCGGCCCTGGCGTGGATCGCGGGGATGCAGCCGCCGAAGCGGAAGAGCGCGTCGAGCTCGTGGGTGAAGTGCGGGTAGAAGTCATGGCCCGGGGCGCCGAGGAAGTAGGCCAGCTGCGCCCCGCGTGCGGCGAGCTCTTCCGCGACGCAGCCGAGGCTCTCGTCCACGGTGCCTGCGTCGATGAGGTGACAGTACGTGTACCAGACCCGGAGGCCGGCCGGCGGGCGCGCGGCGCTTGTCATGGCGGTGCTCTCTCTCGGAGGCCGGATGGTGTGCACCCCACGATAGCGCCGTGCGCAGCCCGGCGCGAGAGCCGCCGTGCGGTGCATCGCACGTGGCTCCAGCATCCGGTACGCACGCGGCGCCTCGTTGACGCGGCCGGGAAGCGACTTCATGGTGGGCGACGCGAGCGCATCTCGTGACGCGAGCGATGGCGGCCGACCGGGTGGTCCGGTCGCAGGAGGTGACACGGTGGAAGACCCAGTCTTCGAGACGATCATCGAGCCGTTCCGCATCAAGGAGGTCGAGCCGATCAGGCTCACCACCGCTGAGGAGCGCGCCCGTCTCATCGCCGAGGCCGGCTACAACGTGTTCGCGCTGCGCTCGGAGGACGTGATCGTCGACCTGCTCACCGACAGCGGCACCGGCGCGATGAGCAGCGCCCAGTGGGCCGCGATGATGAGCGGCGACGAGTCCTACGCCGGCAGCCCGTCGTTCTTCCGCTTCCAACAGGCCGTGCAGGACGTGATGGGGTTCGAGTTCGTGATCCCCACGCACCAGGGGCGCGCCGCGGAGCGCATCCTCTTCTCAGTGATGTGCGGCCCGGGCGACGTCGTGCCCAACAACAGCCACTTCGACACGACGCGCGCCAACGTCGAGTTCCGCGGCGCCCAGGCGCTCGACCTCCCCTGCGCCGAGCTCGCCGACTTCACCTCGGACGCCCCGTTCAAGGGGAACATGGACGTCGAGGCACTGGAGCGCGTGATCGCCGAGCACGGCCGGGAGCGGGTCCCGCTGGTGATGCTCACCGTGACCAACAACTCCGGAGGCGGCCAGCCGGTCTCCATGGCCAATGCCAAGGCCGTGGCCGAGGTCTGCCGGCACCACGGCGTGCCGTTCTACCTGGACGCCTGCCGCATCACCGAGAACGCCTACTTGATCAAGCAGCGCGAGGCGGGGTACGCAGACGTGCCGGTGGCGGCGATCGTGCGCGAGATGTGCGACCTCGCCGATGGCTGCACCATGAGCGCGAAGAAGGACGCCATCGTGAACATCGGCGGGTTCCTGGCCACCCGCGACGGCGAGGTGGCTCGTCAGGAGAAGGACCTGCTGATCCTCACCGAGGGGTTCCCGACGTACGGCGGCCTCGCCGGCCGCGACCTCGAGGCCATCGCAGTGGGCCTGCAGGAGGCGCTGCACGAGGACTACCTGCACTACCGCATCACCTCGACGCGGTACCTCGGCGAGCATCTTCGCCGGGCGGGGGTGCCTCTGCTCTGGCCGCCCGGCGGGCACGCCGTGTACCTGGACGCCGCAAGCATCGCGCCGCACCTCTCGCCCACGGAGCTGCCCGGCGTGGCGATCACGGTGGCGCTGTACCGCGCCGGCGGCGTGCGCGGCGTGGAGATCGGCACGCTCATGCTCGGCTCCCGGGACGCGGCGACCGGCGAGGAGCGGCCCGCGGCACGGGAGCTCGTGCGTCTGGCCATCCCGCGCCGTGTGTACACGCAGAGCCACATCGACTACGTGGTCGAGGTGGTCAGGCACGTTCACGAGCACCGTGATGAGCTGCCCGCCTACCGCATCGTCGAGCAGGCGCCGTTCCTGCGGCACTTCTCGGCGCGGCTGGAGCCGGTCATGAGCGGGAGGGCCGCCGAGTGGTGAGCAGCCGGCCTCGACCGCTGGCGCGCTCTCGTCGTGCCTGACATACTGCCCGCACGCTTCCACTGCCCACTCGCTGCCGAGGACCCGCGTTGGTAGAGCCCAACCTCACGGACGAGTCGTTCGACACGGCCATCATGGACGAGACCATGGCCAAGGAGCTCCTTGGCCCGGGCAGCGGCAAGGAGCGCCCGCACCAGTGGCGGCTCTACTGGCGCCGCCTGCTGAAGCGGCCGGCGGCGCTGGTCGGCACCATCATCTTCTGCTTCTTTCTCTTCCTCGCCGTGTTCGGCCCCTGGATCGCGCCCTACGACTACCAGGAGCAGGACGCCAAGCTGCGCCTGGCGACGCCCACGCTCACGCACCCCTTCGGCGCCGACCAGTTCGGCCGCGACATCTTCAGCCGCATCATCGTCGGCACGCGCAACATCTTCCTCCTGGGCGGCTTGGGCACGCTGGTGGCGGTCGCCATCGGCACGGCCATCGGCCTCGCCTCCGGCTATGTGGGCGGCACCACCGACGAGGTCGTCATGCGATTACTGGACGTGCTGCTGTCGTTCCCCTCGCTGCTGCTCGCCCTGGTCCTGCTCAGCACGGTGGGGCCGTCCAATCTCAACATCGTGTTCGTGGTCGCCATCCTCTACATCCCGATGGTCGCGCGCGTGGTGCGCAGCATGGTCCTGGACCTGAAGAACAAGGAGTTCGTGGAGGCGGCCCGCGTGCGCGGCGAGACGCGCAGCTACGTGCTGTTCCGCGAGATCCTGCCCAACTCGCTGCCGCCGCTGCTGGTGGAGGCCTCGATGCGCTTCAGCTACTCCATCTTCCTCGTGGCCTCTCTCGGCTTCCTCGGGCTCGGCGTGCAGCCGCCGTCGCCGGACTGGGGGCTGCAGATCAACGAGGCGCGCAACTTCTTCAGCATCGCGCCGTGGGTGCTGCTCTTCCCGGCCTGCACGATCGCCCTGCTGGTCATCGCCACCAACCTCATGTCGGACGGCCTGCGGCAGGTCATGCTGCCGGGCGGCGGGAGGAACTGACGTGGCCCCGCCCGCCGCCGTCGCCCCCGGAGCCGCCGCACCCGCGCCGGCCGGAGGCAGCCCTCGTCCCGTCTTCGAGGTCGAGGGCCTCAGCATCAGGTACCACACGGAGCTCGGCGACCTGGACGCCGTGCGCAACGTCTCGCTCACCGTGCACGAGCACGAGAGCTTCGGCCTCGTGGGCGAGTCCGGCTCGGGCAAGTCCACGCTCGCCATGGGCGCCATCCGCTACTTGGCTCAGAACGGGCGCGTGACCGCGGGCAGCGTGCGCCTGAACGGCGTCGAGCTCACCGGCCTGCCGCCCAAGGAGCTCCGCGCCCTGTGGGGCTCGCGCATCGGCGTCGTGTACCAGAGCCCCCTGAGCGCGCTGAACCCGTCCATCGTCATCGGCAGGCAGCTCGCCGAGGTGGCGCGCCAGCACCTGGGCATGGACGCGGGCGCCGCCCGGGCGCGGGTCGTGGACATGATGACCAAGGTCGCCATGCCCGACCCCGAGGCGGTGATGCGGCGCTACCCGCACCAGCTCTCCGGGGGCATGCTGCAGCGCTGCGTGATCGCCATGGCGCTGATGACCAACCCGTCGCTGCTCATCATGGACGAGCCCACGACGGCCCTGGACGTGACCACCCAGGCCGTCGTGCTCGACCTTGTGGCCGAGCTCAAGCGGGAGTTCGATTCGGCGATCCTCTACATCACCCACGACCTCGGCGTGATCACCAAGATCTGCGACCGCGTCGGGGTGATGTACGCCGGCGAGTTCATGGAGCAGGCGCAGCTGCGCGACCTCTTCAAGCGCCCGCGCCACCCGTACACGCTCGACCTGCTGGGCTGCGTGCCGCAGTTCGACCCCACGCCGCAGAAGCGCTCGCTGGTCACGATCCCCGGGTCCATCCCGCGCGTGGACGAGCTCCCGCCCGGCTGCATCTTCGCGCCGCGCTGCTCGTTCGCGCAGGACGCCTGCCGGGCCGCGCGGCCCCCGCTGGAGGAGATCGAGGGGGCGCACCTCTCGGCCTGCATCCGCTGGGCGGACGTACCGCCGCCGGAGGAGCACCTGCGCAAGGCCACCGAGGCCGTCCGCGCCGCCGAGCAGATGTGTGCCACGCCCGAGGTCCTGCTGCGGGCCGAGGGCACGGAGGTGCACTTCAAGGCGACGCGCGGCGCGGCCAAGGGCCACCGCGAGCGGGTGATCCACGCCGTGGACGGCATGGACCTGGACGTGTGCATCGGCCAGACCCTCGGCGTGGTGGGCGAGAGCGGCAGCGGCAAGACCACCGTGGCCCGCGCCATGATCGGGCTGACCCCGGCCACGGGTGGGCGCATCACCCTGCACGGCAAGGCGCTGCCGCCGGCCTCGGGCAAGCGCCCGCGCTCCGTGCTCAAGGAGATCCAGATGGTGTTCCAGAACCCCGACGCGTCGCTCAACCCGACGCGCACGGTGGGCGACGCCATCATGCGCCCGCTCCAGCTGCTCGGCGGTCTGCGAGGGGCCGCCGCGCGCAGGCGGGCGGAGGAGCTGCTCCGGGCCGTGAGCCTGCCGGTCAGCTACTTCGTCAGGCTGCCGCACGAGCTGTCCGGCGGCGAGAAGCAGCGCGTCGCCATAGCGCGCGCCTTCGCCGCCGAGCCCGAGCTGATCCTCTGCGACGAGCCCATCAGCTCGCTGGACGTCTCGGTGCAGGGCTCGCTCATGAACCTGCTCATGAAGCTCCAGCTGGAGCAGAGCACCTCGTACGTGTTCATCAGCCACGACTTGTCGGCCGTGCAGCACCTCTCGGACACCATCGCCGTCGTCTACCTCGGCCACGTGATGGAGATCGGCGACGCCACGAGCGTGCTCACGCCGCCGTTCCACCCATACACGGAGGCGCTGCTCTCGGCTGTCCCGCTCGCCGACCCGGACGTGAAGCAGAAGCCGATCCGTTTGGGCGGCACGGTGCCGAGCGCCATGGACGTCCCGCCCGGCTGCCGCTTCCACCCGCGCTGCCCGCGGTGCCTCGGCGACGTGTGCCGCACGCAGGAGCCGCCGTGGCGCGAGGGCGCGGGCGACCACCGCATCTACTGCCACATCCCGCTCGACGAGCTCTTCCGCGTGCAGGCGGAGACGCTCGTCCTCGGCGATGACGTGACGGCGGCGGGCGCCGACGAGGCCGCCCCGGCGCCCGGCGCCGACGGCCCGGCGCGCGAAGACGAGGCGGGCGCCTGATGGGCCGCTTCATCCTCAGGCGTCTGGGCTTCATGGTCCTCACTGTGCTGCTTGCCAGCATCATCATCTTCTGGGCCACGGCGGTGCTGCCCGGCGACGTGGCCACCCAGATCCTCGGGCGCTTCGCCACCGAGACGGCCAAGACCGAGCTGCGCCACGAGCTTGGCCTCGACCGGCCCATCTACGTGCAGTACGGCAGCTGGCTGGGCAAATACGTGCGCGGCGACTGGGGCGAGTCACCCAGCATGAACACCCTCGTGCGCCCCGTCATCTTCGAGCGGCTCGTGAACTCGCTGTACCTGGCGGTGGTCGCCTTCGTCTTCTACGTCCCCATAGGCATCCTGTTAGGCCTACTCGCCGCCTTGCGCAAGAACAGCTGGGTCGACCAGACCATCTCGGTCGGGTCACTGGCCTTCATCGGGCTGCCCGAGTTCGTAAGCGGCCTCATCCTCATCACCATCTTCTCGATCCAGCTCGGCTGGTTCCCGTCGCAGTCCAACATCGCGCCGGATACGTCGTTCGTCGACGCGCTCCCGTATCTGGTGCTGCCGGCCATCACGGTGGCCCTCACGAGCCTCGCCTACGTGGTCCGCATGACGCGCTCCAGCACCGTCGACGTCCTGCAGATGGACTACGTGCGCACCGCCAACCTCAAGGGCCTGCCGCCGCGCAAGGTCCTGTTCACGCACGTGCTGCGCAACTCGCTGCTGCCGACCATCACGGTGGTGGCAATCGGCATCGGCTGGCTCATCGGCGGCCTCATCGTCACGGAGGCGGTGTTCGGCTACCCCGGCATCGGGCGCCTGCTGCTGTTCGCCATCCAGCGCCGCGACCTGCAGCTCGTGCAGGCCACGGCGCTGCTCATCGTGATCATCTACGTGGTCGCCAACCTGGTGGCCGACGTGCTGTACGCGATCCTCAACCCGCGGATCCGCTACAACTGAGACCAGCCGACGGAAGCGGGCGCGCGGTCGGGAGCCACTGTCTCGGCGCTCAGGCTTGATCGCTTTCGGGCTGTCAGGCCTGAGGGGCCCGATGGCGTCTCCCCTCTCGGCCGGGGGCTACGCGGGCCGAAGGGCCTCGCGCCCCCGCGTGATTCCCGGTCCCACATGTGGGACCGGGAATCACGCGGGCGGTGACATCCGCCGCGGAGGGCCGCACACTGGCAAGATACGCGCGAGGCCCCGTCACGGCCTTCCGGCCGCCGCAGGAGCGCGCACCCGGGCCCGGGGCATCGCGGGTGCGCCGGTCGGCGGACCCGCCAGACACGCGCGCAGTGCCGAAAGGGGGAGCGAGCATGGAAGCTCAGTGCAGACCGTCGCAGCCCCGCCGGGGGCGAATCCCGATCGTGGCGGCGGTGCTGGCCCTGCTGCTCGGCGGCACCCTGCTCGCCGCCGGATGCGGTAACGCGGAGACGACCGGCGGCTCGGAGTCGCCCGGCCCCGCGAGCACGGCCGTCAAGATGGGCGGTGTGCTCCGTATCGGCCAGCAGCCCGGCAACGGCGGACTCGACCCGGTGCTGCACTCCGACAACGTGGCCGACATCATGGTCCAGGAGCAGATCATGGAGAAGCTCGTGGACCTGGACCCGGGCTTCGAGGTCGTCCCGCGCCTGGCCACCGGGTGGAGCAGCAGCGACAACACGGTGTGGAACTTCACGCTGCAGGACGGCGTGACGTTCTCGAACGGCGACCAGTTCACCGCCGCTGACGTCGTCTACAGCATGGGCCGCCTGCGCAGCAAGGAGCTGGGCTCGCCGATGGCCGACATCTTCGCCAACGTGGTCGACGTCACGGCGGACGACCCGACCCACGTCACCTTCACCCTCGAGAAGCCGGACTCGGAGTTCCCGAGCTCCCTGACCGACTACCGCTGCCTCATGCTGGACAAGAACATCGCGGACCCGAACAAGGAGGCGGTCGGTACCGGCCCGTTCATGCTCGCGTCACAGTCGCTCGAGGACCGCACCATCCTGAAGAAGAACCCCACGTACTGGGGCAAGGACGAGCAGGGCAACCAGCTCCCGTACCTGGACGAGATCGACTTCATCTACTCGCCCGAGAAGTCGGCACAGATCGAGGGGCTGCTCGGCGGCCAGCTCGACTGGGTCGGCGGCCTCACCGCCGAGCAGAAGCAGACCATCGAGGCGAGCAGCGGGTTCACCATCCTGACGTCCACGACCAACTACTGCTTCGAGCTGCAGATCCACTGCGACCGGGGTCCGGGCGCCGACATGAAGTTACGCCAGGCGCTGTGGGCCGGCACCGACCGCCAGGCCATCGTCGACCTGGCGGCCCCCGGCGTGGCCGACCCCGGCAACGGCACGCTGGTCGGCCCCGCCTATTCGCAGTACTACCTGCCCGAGGCCACGCCATACAACGTGGACGAGGCCAAGAGGCTCCTCGCCGAGTCCAGTTACAAGGGCGAGAGGATCAGGCTCGTCACGCAGACCATCGACCTGGTGCCGGCCATGGCCACGGTGTGGCAGCAGCAGATGAAGGACATCGGCGTGAACGTGCAGATCCAGCAGGTCACGCCGGACGTGTTCTACGCCGACAAGGGCACCGACAACTGGTACGAGGCCGACTTCAGCATCGTCGACTGGGGCTCGCGCGCCACCCCGGTGACGTACTTCCAGCTGGCGCTGACCAGCACGGCGCCGTGGAACTACTCGCGCTGGAGCAACGCGGAGCTCGACTCCCTCACGGCGCAGATCCCCACCGAGTCCGACGCGGCCAAGCGCGCCGAACTCTACAAGCAGGCGCAGCAGATACTCATGGACGAGGTGCCGATGATCAACTTCCTGGTCACCCAGGGCCTCGCCGGCCAGCCCGACGCCGTGGCCGGCATCACCCTGCTGCCGGACTGGTCGCAGACGCTGTTCACGACGGCGCACTTCAGCGAGTGAGCTGACGATGACCCGGGGGAGGGGTCGCCCGGCGCCCCCTCCCCCGGGGAGCCGTCCCGGCCCCGCCCGACCGCCGCCGAAAGGACCCCCTATGCCGACCGCGACGCTGACGCTCTGGAACCACGCCGACTGCACGCGGCTCCACGAGGCCACCCTCGAGCTGCTCGCCGGGGTCGGGGTGGACGTGCTGCAGGACGCGGCCTCGCTGCGTCTGTATGCGGAGCTCGGCGCCGAGGTGCGGGGCACGCGCGTGCGCTTCGCAGCCGAGCTCGTGGAGCGCGCCCTCGCGGCGGCGCCCCGTGAGTGGGTCGTCAGGCCGCGCGGTGGCGACACCGCCCCGCTTGTACTGCGCGACGGCGAGGTCCACTGGGGCACGGGGTCCGACTGCCTGTACGTGTGCGACCCCGACACGCACCAACGCCGCCGGGCTGTGCTCGCCGACATCGAGGGCATGGCGGCGCTCGTCGAGAAGCTCCCGCACCTGGACTTCGCCATGACCATGGCGTCGCCCGCCGACGTGGACCCGGCGGTGGACGACGTGGTGCACACAGGGGCGCTGCTCAAGGGGACGCGCAAACCTCTGCTGCTCACGCCCATCAACGGGCGGCGCCTGGCGCGCATCCAGGAGATGGCGGCGGTGGCCGGCGAGAAGGACAGCATCATCGTCTACGCCATGCCGTCGCCGCCGCTGCAGCACGACGCCGAGGCGCTCTCCAAGGTCGTCGCCTGCGCTGAGCTGCAGATCCCGCTCGTCTATGCGCCGGCGCCGTGCGCCGGCTCCACGGCGCCGCGCTCGGTCACCGCGACCGTGCTGGTGGCCAACGCCGAGGTGCTAAGCGGGCTGGTGCTGCACCAGCACGTGCGGCCGGGCGCGCCGTTCATCTACGGCGCCGGCGGCGGCGCCATGGACATGCGCACCATGAACGGTGACCCCTACACGCTGCCCGAGGCGTGCCTCGCACTGCAGGCCTGCTGCGACCTGGCGCGGCACTACGGGCTGCCGAGCTTCTCCTACGCCGGGAACTCCGAGGCCAAGGTGCTGGACGAGCAGTGGTCGGCGGAGGCCGCCCTGACGACGCTGCTGGGCGGCCTCTCCCGCGCGACGCTGCTGCACGACATCGGCTACCTCGAGGACGGCATGCAGAGCTCCTGCGAGTCCATCGTGCTCGGCGCCGAGCTCGTGGGCTACGCGAAGGCCTTCATGCGCGAGGTGTCGCTCGACGACTACGCCCTCGCGCTGGACGAGATCGCCGCGGCCGGTCCCGGCGGCAACCACCTCGGCAGCAAGTACACGCGGCGGCACTACCGCGAGTTCTGGACCAGCGAGCTCTTCGACGATGCCGGGTATGAGCGCTGGTCGGCTGAAGGCGCGCGGACGCTGCTCGACCGGGTCCGCGTACGCACGGCGCGCCTGCGCTCCGAGCCGCGCGCCTTCGAGCTCTCGGCTGCGCAGGCCGCCGAGCTGGACGGCATCGTGGCGGCGGAGCTGGCCGCCGCCGGGGCGGTCTGAGGAGGCGGTCCGTCGCGGAGGCCTCATCCGGCGCGCCGCCGGGTACGCTCACCCTCGCAGCCACGGCACTGGAGGACCTGCGATGCCCGTCATCCTCACCGGAAGTGACCTGACCCTCACCGACGTCGTCGCGGTGGCGCGCCGCAGCGAGTGTGTGGCGCTGGCGGACGAGGCCCGCGAACGCATGCGGCGGGCGCGCGCGGTCGCGGACGAGACGCGCGCCGCGGGCACGCCGACCTACGGCCTCACTACCGGGCTCGGCGTGCAGAAGCGGGTCACGGTGGCCGCCGACGACGACGCCTTCGAGTGGCGCCAGGTGCACGAGACGCGCAGCGGCGTCGGCCCGCTCGCGCCGGCCGACGTGGTGCGCGCCGCCATGCTCGTGTTCGCCAACCAGATGGCGGCGGGCTTCACCTGTCTGAGGCCGGTCCTCGCCGAGCGCCTCGTCGAGGCGCTGAACGACGGCGAGACACCGCGCGTCCGTGCGCTCGGCTCGATAGGCGCCAACGACCTGCCGCCGATGGCCGACCTCGTGGCCGAGGTCTTCGCCGGCATGGACCTGGCGCCGGGTGAGGGCCTCGCCCTGTTCAACAACAGCGCCTTCGGCACCGGCCGGGCGGCGCTGGCGCTGGCCGACGCCGCCCGGCTCGTGGACGCCGCCGACGTGGCCGGCGCCCTTGCCCTCGAAGGCTTCGCCGCCAACCTCTCGCCGCTCGACCCGGCCGTCGAGCGCGCCCGTCCGGACCCCGTCGTGGCGCGCACGTTCACCGGCCTGCGCGAGCTGCTCGACGGGAGCTACCTGTGGGGCGAAGGCGCGGCCCGCAACCTGCAGGACCCGCTGACGTTCCGCAGCACGGGTCCGATCCAGGCGGCGGCGCGCACGGCGCTCGAGCACGCGCTGGAGCGGCTCGAGATCGAGCTCCGCTGCGCGCAAGTGAACCCGGTCGTGTTCGCCGACGAGGGTGTCATCCGCTCGGCGTCCGTGTACGAGGTGCTGGCGCTGTCGGCGGCGCTCGACTACGTGCGCGCCGCCCTCGCCGGCATGCTGGTCGCGGCCACCGAACGCAGCATGAAGCTGCTTGACTCGCTGTGGTCGGGGCTGCCGACCGGGCTGATGCCCGAAACCGGCCCCGATCTGGGTCTGAGCATCCTCGCCATCACCGCCGAGTCGCTCACCGTCGAGGCGGCCTCGCTGGCGCAGCCGGTCTCGTTCGCCGTGGCCAGCTCGTCCGGCGCCGAGGGCATCGAGGACCACGCCACGCACCTGCCGCTGTCGAGCCGCAGGCTCGCCGAGCAGGTGGAGCTGGGCGAGGCGCTCGTCGGCATCGAGTTGCTCGTGGCTGCGCAAGCGGTGGATGTCCGCGGCGCCGGTCCCCTCGGCCGCGGCACCGCCGCGGCCCGCGACCGCATCCGCGCGGTCGTCCCGGCGCTCGCGCCCGGCGTGCCGCCGCCGGTCGACGTCGAGCCGGTGCGTGGGCTCATCCGCGCCGGCGCGTTCGCCTGACTCCGGCCGCGGTCAGCCCTCCGGCCGCTGCCAGGCGTCGTTCCGCGCCGACCGGCGCGGCCTGCGAAAGCCGTCCTCCGTGCGCTCCAGGTCCAGCCACCACTGCCGCCCGGGGCGCGGGCGCCCGTAGCCGAGTCGTTCGTCCAGGTCGATCCACAGGGCATCGGTCCGCGGCGCCCGCGCGATGGCGAGGCGCACGAGCTCGTGCGCGAGCCCGGCCGACTTGGTCCACGGGCAGACCTTGACGCAGGTCCCGCACCAGGCCCCGTTGCGGTTCATGATGCGGTACTTGCCGCACCGGTCGGCGTCGAACTCGTAGGCCATGTAGCCGTTGCGGGGGACCATGTGGCCGGCGTCGGAGATCGCGCGCGAGGGGCACTCGCGGGCGCAGCGCTTGCAGGCACGGCAGAACGCCTGCAGGCCGAAGTCGATGGGCGCGTCGGGCTCGAGCGGGAGATCGGTGGTCACCACCGAGGCCTTGAAGCGCCCGCCGAGCAGCGGGTTGAGGGCCCAGCCGGCGCGGCTGTACTCACCGATGCCGGCCAGCAGCAGCAACGGCGTCACGAGGACGTCGTAGCAGGGCGTGCCCGCCCCCTGGAAGTGCGCTCGCGCCGGATAGCCGAGATCGCGGATGTATGCGGCCAGCGTGCAGGAGATGAGCGCCGACTGGTTGTAGGCCATGTGGCTCTCCGCGAGGGAGATCCAGTCGTCGCCGCTTGACGCGTCCATCGTGTCGAAGTCCCACGCGGAGACGAGGACGACGGCGTACCGGTGGTCGCAGACGATGGGGTCGCGGACCCAGTCGCGTGAGTAGACGGCCCACTGCGGCAGCTCGCAGATGCCGGCGACGTCGGCCTTGAGGAAGCTCGCCGCGGCCTTGATGTGGCGGCTCAGGGCGGCCGGATCCGGCAGCGGTGCCCTCTGCGGGTTCACCGCGCCGTCACGGACCGCCGGCAGCGCGCGGTTCACAGCGCGCAGCGCGGTGGCCAGGGGCTCCTTGGCCTGCGAGGTCTCGATCTCCCGCTGCAGCACCGGGCCCCAGTCGCCGGCGCGCGCCCTGGCGTAGCCCATCTGCCGCGCGTCGAAGCGCTCGATCGGCCCGGTGCGCACGACCGTCGGCTGCGCGACGGTGCGGCAGGCGAGCCGTCGTAGCCGACGGCGCACGCTTGGCGGGCGCAGGTCCCTGACGTCCACGGCTCCTCCCCAGATGGTCGGCTCGGTCAGGCGTCCAGTCCCGCCCGCGCCTTCTCGACGAGCGCATCCAGCGTTGCCGCTGCATCGTCGCCGAGCGCGTAGGCGCGCGGCGCCTCGCGCAGGTCGCGCGTCTTCTGCGCGCCGCGCTCGAGCAGCGTGTCGCCGCCGCGCGCCTGCCAGGCGTCGTACTGGTCCTGCGAGATGAGGTGCGGTGCGATGTAGTCGCGCATGTGCTGGCGCGTGTATTTGCGCGCGAGGTGGCTCCCGCCCGGACCCACGGCGTCGATCTCGTTCACGGCGAGCGCCACGGCGTCGACGGTGATGCCGTCCAGGTACGCCTTGACCCAGCCCACGAGCTCGTCGAGCACGACCATGCTCTCGTAGGACGAGGCCGTGCCCGACGCCACGTAGCCGATGTCGTGCAGCAGGGTGACGCCGGCCTGGGCCGCGGTCACCAGCGTCATGCCTGCCTCGAAGGCCCACTGCTCGTCCAGGGCCAGCGAATCGGAGCAGCCGCCGTAGCCGAAGGTGGGAAGGCCGTAGAAGCGTGCGAGGTCGGCGGAGGCCTGCTGGACGGCCATGGTCTCGGGGGCGCAGTACACGACGTGCGCGGTGCGCGGGTTCATGGAGCCCTGCGCGACGCCGTACACGAACGGGGCGCCCGGCACGGCGAGCTCACTGATCACGAGGCCGCTGAGCATCTCGGCGTTGGTCTGCACGACCTGGCCGGCGCGCGACGCCGGACCGGTCGCACCCTGGAGCGTCGCCGAGGCGTAGACCATGGGCACGCCCAGCTCCGCGCAGCGGATGAGGCGTGCCGCCGAGTGCTCGCCGTGCACCAGGGGCGGCGTCGGCATGGCGTAGATCGCCCAGCTGCTCGCCGAGCCGCAAGCCGCCGCCATCTCTTGGAACAGGTCGATGTCGGCGGCCAGCTCCGGCACCATGATCACCGGCTTGGACGTGCCGCGCAGCATGGCCGCGAACTGCGCCGCCGGGGCGAAAGCCGCCGGCAGCTCGTGCGGGTGGGCCATGCTCATGACGAAGTCGATGTTGGGCAGGTGCTCCTGGACCGCGGCCATCTGCTCGACGTCGTCGAGCGACACCTGCCGCCGGTCGCGCGTGTGCGGGCCGAGGCAGACGAGGCAGTCCGAGCCGGTGCCGTAGTAGACGGGCCCGGCGGTGAGCTCCAGGTCGGCGGTGTCGCCGCGCGACGTCAGGGTGATGCTGCGCGGCGCTGCGGCCAGGGCGTCGTCCACCAGCGCCGCCGGCATGCGCACGCGCGTGCCGTCCACCTGCGCGCCGGCGCCGGCCAGCAGCTCCAGGGCGCCGTCGTGCTGCACCTCGACGCCGGTCTTCTCGAGGATCTCGACGGTCGCGGCGTGGACGGCGGCACAGCCTTCTTCGTCGAGGGCGGTGGTGCGCAGGCGGTATGTGGACATGGGTCTCCTCCGGTCGGATGAGGGAAAGGCGATAGGCGGCGTCTGCACGGTCGGGACTCCCGGGGAGGCGTCCTGGCCGGGGCTCTGACGGAAGTCCTGGGTCGGGCCTCGGGCGAGGTCCCGACACGTGGCGCCGGTCTGAGGCACAGCATAGCGTCCGGCAGGCGTGCGTCAATGACGGGGACGGGGGCCCCGGGGCATTTCAGTCCACCACCGTGGACAGACGGAGCGGCGCGGGTTGACCGCTCGACGGCCGCCTTCATCATGGGCGGAGCACCGCGCGGCCCCGCTGCGGGCGCCGCGTGTCCACCGTCACCGGAGCACCGCATGCGCATCGTCGTCCTCGACGACTTCGGCCTCGGCCCCCAGAACCTCGCCCGCCTCGAGGCGTGCGGCGAGGTGCGCGCGTACCGGGGTGTGCCGGCCGACGACGACGAGCTCGTGGAGCGTGCCGACGGCGCCGAGGTCGTGCTGTGCTGCTGGGCGCGGATAGGCGCGGCCGCCCTCGAGCGCCTTCCCCGTCTGCGCATGGTGTCGCTGGCGGCCACCGGCGTCGACACGGTCGACGTCGAGGCGGCGGCGCGGCGCGGCGTCGTCGTGTGCCGCGTGCCGGCCTACGCGACCAACGCCGTGGCGGAGCTCGCCGTCGGGCTGATGCTCGCCGTGAAGCGCCGGATCGCCTACGCCGACCGCTTCTTCCGCCAGGAGCGGCGGCGCGACTGGGACCGGTTCCTCGGCGGCGAGCTCTGCGGGAGCACGCTGGGCGTGGTCGGCACCGGCGCCATCGGGCAGCGCGTAGCGCGCCTCGGGCGCGCCTTCGGGATGACCGTGCTCGCCCACGACGTGGTGCGCTGCGAGCCGCTCGTCGAGGAGACCGGCGCCGAGTACCTGCCGCTGAACCGGCTCTTCGCCGAGAGCGACGTGGTGAGCCTGCACGCGCCGCTGACGCCGGAGACCGCGCACATGGTGGACGCGCCGCTGCTGGCGCGCATGCCGGGCCACGCGGTGCTGGTCAACACGGCGCGCGCCGGGCTCGTGGACCAGGGCGCGCTGCACGAAGCCCTCGCCGGCGGGGCGATAGCCGGTGCCGGCTTGGACGTCCTCGACCTCGACGATGCCAGCGCGGCCGGCCTGTTCGCGATGGACAACGTCGTGCTCACACCGCACATCGGCTTCAACACCGGCGAGGCCAGCGCCAACCTGGCCGCCGTCTGCACCGACAACGCCGTGCGCTTCCTCGAGGGGAAGCCATGCAACGTGGCCGCCCCGCCCGCGTGACGCGGGGCCGGAAGGAGCCTCTATGGAGTTGACGACCTTCGAGCAGGAGATGCTCGACGGCAAGTACGGCGAGGGCATGGCCCTGGCCATGAAGGTGCAGGTCGGCACCGGCCGCGCCTTCTACGCGAAGCGGATGGTCCCCATCACCCGCGCCCACGTCGCGGCCAGCGCCCAGCAGGGCGACATCTACTTCGTCACCAAGCTGGTCGACGCTGGGGCTCGCTGCATCGTCCCGCCGACCACGAACCCGAGCATGGACCTGGAGTACGTCTCCAAGCACCTGTGGGCGATGGACCAGTTCGGCATCGACAACGTCACGAAGAGCAACGAGGCGTACCGCAGGATCGGCGCCATCATGACGCTCAACTGCACGCCGGAGCTGGAGAAGAACGTGCCGGCCTTCGGCGAGGTCGTGGCCTTCTCGGAGTCCAGTGCGACGCCTTACGTGAACTCCGTCCTCGGCGCGCGCAGCAACCGCGAGTCGTCCATCAGCGCGCTGTGCGCGGCGGTGACCGGGCGCGTGCCCGAGTACGGCTTCCTGCTCGACGAGAACCGCAAGGCCGAGGTCGTCGTGGAGGTCGAGGCGACGGTCGAGGAGGACTTCGACTGGCACCTGCTCGGCTACGCCTACCCGCAGGTGTACAAGGGCGGCGAGGTGCCGGTGTTCACCGGCATCACGAAGCGCGCGACGCCGGAAGGCTTCGTGCAGTTCGGCGCCGAGCTGGCCACGTCCGGGTCCGTGGCGATGTACCACATCGCCGGCATCACCCCCGAGGCGCCGGACGTCGAGACCGCGCTCGGCGGCAAGGAGCCGAAGGCGCGGGTGACGATCACCCAGGCCGACCTCGAGCGCGTGCGCGAGCAGTTCGCCGGTGAGGCCGGCCCCATCGAATTCGCCATGTTCGGCTGCCCGCACCTGAGCATCCGCCAGATCGGCGAGGCCGCGGCGCAGATCAACGGGCGCCGCTTCGCCGTCGACACCTGGTTCCTGGTCAGCAGCCTCACCTTGGAGCTCGCCGACCGCATGGGCTACCTCGCGACCATCCGGCGCGCCGGCGGGCACGTCCTGCCCGACACGTGTATGGACATCCCCGGCGCCTGGGACGTGTACTACGACAGGCCCGGTGTCACCGAGTCGCAGAAGTGCGCCTTCTACTGCCAGGTGTACGGCCAGCGCTACGCGGTGCGGCCGTTCCTGCAGGGTGTCGAAGCCGCGATCACCGGGGAGGTCCACTGATGGCCGAGCAGCTCACGTTCTCCTGCCGCAGCATCAGCGAGGGCGCCGGCCGGGGCGCCGCGCTCACGTCCCAGCACTCCCTGTGCTTCGCGATGTGCGACCCGACCACGGGCACCGTCATCGAGAAGGGCCACTCGCTCGACTGCCAGAGTGTGGCCGGCCGCGTGCTGGTCATGCCCAGCGGCAAGGGCAGCTCCGTCGTCCAGGCCGACGGCCTGTACCGCCTGATCATCAACAATGTCGCGCCGGCCGCCATCGTGCTGGAGCGGCCGGAGCCGGTCATCGTCTCCACCGTCATCGCCATGGAGATCCCGCTGGTGGACGAAGTGGACCCGGCGTTCTACGAGGCGGTCGAGAACGGCGACGCCGTGATGGTCGACGCCACCGCCGGGACGATCACGGTGACCAAGGCCGGCGCCGGGGCGGCTGCGCCCGCCGCTCCGGCGAGCGCCTGAGGCCTGGCGTGAGCGCCGACACTGCCCCGGGTACGGGCGCCGGCGGGCGCGCCGTCGTCGAGCTGCCGTACGGCGAACGCCGGACGATCTCCGCGGAGGTGCCGGCCGAGCGCGTCGTGTTCAGCGGCGAGATGGAGCACCTGCCGGAGGTGGGCGACTTCGCCGCCACGCTGCGGGCGCGGCTCCGCGCGCCCATCGGCACGCCGCCGCTCGCAGAGCTCGCGGCGGGCAGGCAGAAGGTCGTCGTCCTGGTCGAAGACGCCACGCGCACGACCCCGGTCCACCTCATCCTGCCGGTGCTGTTCGACGAGCTGAACGCCGCCGGAGTGAGCGACGACCACATCGAGATCCTCACGGCGCCGGGCACGCACCGCGTGCTCACCGACGCCGAGGTCCTCGCCAAGTGCGGCGCCGAGGCCCTGCGCCGCGTGCGCCTCTCGCAGCACGACTTCAACG
>Ga0172371_10003342_pt1 | contig 24959 bp, 22 predicted proteins | sample Lak12m_FD_114543 | JGI IMG/M metagenome (GOLD analysis project Ga0172371, IMG submission 114543) | Freshwater microbial communities from Kabuno Bay, South-Kivu, Congo - kab_022012_12m | ecosystem: Environmental > Aquatic > Freshwater > Lake | place: Democratic Republic of the Congo: South-Kivu... | reverse complement strand
CGGTTTGGCGAAGCCCGGGAGTTGCTGGGCACCGTGTGCTGGCTGCTGGATGACGCGCGGGCCGGTTTTGTCACCGGGATTTCCGTCCCCGTGGATGGAGGCTTTTCGGCCTCGTCCGGCGTGTAGCAACTGCCGGAAGCAGCCAGAGAAAGGGTACGTCATGAGTCTTCAGCTTCCCCGCCCGCGTCGTGCTGGCCGACAATCCTCGCCGAGCCGGCGGTTTCTGCCGCTGTGCCTGCTGGCCGTCGTCGCGGGCGGCGCCGCGCGGGACGCGGCCACCGCCGGACCGCCGCTGGACACGTCGCCCCAGCGGGCCGAGACGCCTTTGAATCCGGGGCTGGTCCAGATCGGGACGATTCGCCCTCGCAGCGCGGACGAAATCGCCGGCTCGAACTGGACGCTGGGCTGCGAGACCCTCGATCGCGACTTTGCGGACTACCAGCAGTACAAGGAGTATCTGGTGCCGCTGGGCATCAAGACGATCCGGCTGCAGGGCGGCTGGGCCAAGACGGAAAAGTCGCCGGGGACCTATGACTTTACCTGGCTGGACACGATCATTGACGACGCCCGCGGTCGCGGTTTGAACATCCTGCTCGAGACCGACTATGGCAATCCGATCTACGAGGGCGGCGGCGGCTGGGACTTGGCGGGCGGCTTCCCGACGTCCGACCAGGCGTTGACGGCTTGGGACCGCTGGGTCGAGGCAATGGCCACCCGGTACAAGGGCCGGGTCCGCGACTGGGCGATGTGGAACGAGCCGGACATCAACAAGCAGCACAAGCCGCAGGACATCGCCGTGTTCAACATCCGCACCGCCGAGATCATCAAGCGGGTGATTCCCGACGCGCGGATCGCCGGACTGTCGCTGGCCAGTTCTAGCCCGAAGCTGTTGGAGGAGTGCCTGAAAGCGTTGGCAGAGAAGGATAAGGTGGACCTGTTCGACTGGTTCATCTACCACGGCTACTCGTTCAATCCGGACAGCTCGTACAAGAACGTCGAGGCCCTGAAGGCGACCCTGGCGCGGTATTCGGGCAAGGCGAAGATGCGGCAGGGGGAGAACGGCTGCCCGTCGGAGAAGGCGACGAAGTTCGCCCTGTCCAACCACCCCTGGACGGAATTCAGCCAAGCCAAGTGGGACTTGCGGCGGATGCTGGGCGACCTGGGGCACGACGTCGAGTCCGCGGTTTTTACGATCTGCGACTTCAACCATACGGGCCGCGAGATCAACCGCAAGGGCTTGCTGCGGGCGACGGCCGACAAGAAAGTCGAGAAGATCAAGCTGGCCTACTACGCGGTGCAGAACGCCGTGGCGGTGTTCGACGACTCGCTGCAGCGGATCCCGGATCCCACGATCACGGTGACTTATGACAAACCCACGGCGTGTTTCGCGTACCGCAATCAGAAGACCGGCCAGCACCTGGTCGTGCTGTGGGACAATTCGGCGACACCGGACGATGCCTTCGCGACGCGGCCGGCGCAGGTTGAGGTCCAGGGCTTGGCGATCAAGGACCCGGTGTGGGTGGACCTCGTCTCCGGGCGGATCTACGAAATTCCGGCCGCACGCGTCACGACGGTGGGGCAGACTACGGTGTACAAGGACCTGCCGCTGTACGACGCGCCGGTGCTGATCGCGGAACGTACGGCGTTTTAGTCAGAGACAAGAGACAACCCTTCAGCGACGAGCGACCTTCATGACGCAGACCACTGTGGCCATTACTGGATTCGGCCTGGTCAGCCCCTTGGGCAGGGGCCCCCAGGCGAACTCGACTGCCCTCCAGGCCGGCACCTCGGGCATCGTCTCCCGGCGGCCCCACTGGGCGGATTGCGGACTACGCTCGCAAGTCTCCGGGCGGATCGATCCGGAACCGCTGCGGCAACTGTTCGATCGCAAGCAGGCGCGATTCCTGTGCGACGCCGCGCTGCTGGGCTGTACCGCGATGCGGGACGCCATTGAGTTGTCGGGCCTGGCCGACCAGCAGGTCCGGGATCCGCGGACCGGCGTGATCCTCGGGACGGGCTCGGGGTCCAGCGTGATGGATACGGTCGCCTTGAGTGACCGCATGAAGAAGCGCGGAGGAGCCAAGGTGGGCGCGTACCAGGTGCCACTGATCATGGGCTCGTCGGTCACCGCGAACGCCGGGGTGATCGTTGGCATCCGCGGGCATTCCTACGGCGTCACCTCGGCCTGCTCGACGTCCGCGCACGCTCTGATGCTCGGGCTGGATCTGATCCGCAGCGGCCGCCAGGACCGAGTCTTCGCCGGCGGCGCGGAGGACGTGAATATCCTCTCGGCTGCGGCGTTCGATGGTGCGAACGCGCTGTCCAGCGCCTTCAACGACCAGCCCGAGCGCGCCTCGCGGCCCCTGGACGTGGATCGCGACGGGTTTGTGTTTTCGGGCGGCGCGGGCGTGGTGGTCTTGGAGAAACTGGATCTCGCCCTCGCGCGGGGAGCGAAAATCTGGGCGATCCTCGAAGGCGCGGCGGCGTCCTCGGACGGCGAGGACATGGTCGCTCCCAACGGCGTGGGCGCGGTCGCCGCCATGGAACTGGCGCTGCAAGACGCCAACGTCGATCGGCAGCGGATCGACTATATCAATCTGCATGGCACGTCCACGCCCGTCGGAGACATCAAGGAGATCGAAGCCATTCGCTCCGTCTTCGGTGCGCGAGTGCCCCCGTTTTCCTCCACCAAGTCGATGACGGGTCACGGACTGGGCGCGGCCGGCGCGTTGGAAGCTATCTTCTGCATCCTGATGATGAACGACAACTTCCTGGCCCCCAATATCAATTTGGACAACCCCGAACCCGCCGTGGCCGATTTGCCCGTCGTCCGCCAGACGCGCCCAGCGGAACTGGCCTGGACCATGAGCAATTCCTTCGGCTTCGGCGGCACCAACTGTAGCCTCATTCTCTCGCACCCCGACCGGCGTCAATAGCGCCTCCCGGAGAAGCCACGCGATGAGCACGAATTCACGCCGGTTCCGGCGGATCGGCTTGCTGGCGGGAAGCCTCGTCGGCTGGCTGCTGCTCGCGGCGCCGGGTCTTGCCGCCGGTTTTTCCCTGGTGTCGGCCGATCGGGCTGCCACCGTCTTCGTCCCGGACGGCGAGCCGGAGTGCGTCCGGTTGGCCGCGGCGGATCTTGTGAGCGACGTGCGGAAGATCACCGGCCGCACGCTGCCGCTGGCGGATGGCGACAGCGCGGTCGTGCTGGCGTCGCTGAACTGTCCCCAGTCCGCGGCCCTGCTTGACAAGATCGCGCCCGGCTTGGGCGACGAGTTGAAAGGCAAGTGGGAGGCATATCGCGTCGAGAGCATCGGCTCGCGGCTGATTGTCGCCGGCAGCGACGAACGGGGCACGATGTTCGGCTTGTACGCGTTCATTGAGCAGTACCTGGGCGTGGACCCGCTCTACTTCTGGGCCTCGCGCCCGCCACAGCCTCGCCCGACGTTGGCGTGGGACGCGGTGAAACTCGTTTCCGCCGAGCCCACGTTGCAGTTCCGCGGCTGGTTCATCAACGACGAAGACTTGCTGACCGAGTGGAAAGACAGTGGTGGAGTACGGCACATTGACTACCCCTTCTACGGCCAGGTGGTCAATCGCGCTGTGATCCGGGCCGTGGCCGAGGCGCTGGTGCGGAGCCGGTTCAATCTGATCATCCCGGCCAGCTTCGTGGACATCATGAATCCGCCTGAGGAGGCCCTGCTGCAGGAGTGCGCCCGCCGAGGCGTGTTCTTGTCGCAGCATCATGTCGAGCCGCTGGGCGTCAGCGCGTTCGCCTATTTCAACTATTGGAAACAGCGCGGCCGGGATCTGAAGTACTCGTATTTCAGCCACCCGGCCGAAGTCCGCGAGGTCTGGCTCGCCTACGCCCGGAAATGGGCGGCTTATCCGCATGTCATCTGGCAGCTCGGGTTGCGCGGCATCGCCGACCGGCCGATGTGGCTGGCCGATCCGCAGACGCCGCAGTCCGACGCGGACCGGGGGCGGCTGATCTCCGAGGCGATGGCGGCCCAGGTTCAGATCCTGGACGAAGTGTGCCCGCGGCAGCCGCGATACACGTCCACCACGCTGTGGGCCGAAGGCTCGGCGCTCAACCGGCAACGCCTGCTGACCATCCCGGACGGCACGATCATTGTCTTCGCCGACAACTCGCCGGGCTGGAAATGGCAGCCGGATTTCTCCTCGACGCCCCGCAATCCGCAGAATTCGTACGGCGTCTATTATCACCACGGGCTGATCGGGTCCGGTCCGCACCTGGCCCAAGTGGCGTCGCCGCACAAGACCTTTGAATGCCTCCAAGCCGCCGTCGAAAACGGCGCCGGGACCTACGCCATTTTCAACGTCAGCAACCTCCGCGAGTTTGTCCTGGGCATCGACGCGACGGCCAAGATGACGTGGCGGATGGAGTCGTTCGATCCGGATGCTTGGTTGGCGGACTGGGTGCGGGCCAGGTTCTCGCAGCGGCAGGACGAGATCGCCAACGCCTATCGGATCTACTTCAACGCCTGGCAGATCCACCCGGACCAGCAGGTGCCCTTCCTGATGGACGGCCAGATGTTCGCCGCCGGCAATGCGGCCCTCGGCCAAATCGCCAAGAAGCTCCAGGCCAAGACGATCGGCAGCGGCGCCGACCCGGAACCGATCCGGCAGGTGACGCCGGAACAGGCCCCGACCGCCGACGTTCCGGCGGCGAGCGGCGACGCGTTCTGGTCCGGCCTGAACGACATGCACCCGCGCAGCTTGGGGCGACGCGAGGCACTCAAGCGGCTGGCCGCCCAGAAAGCGGGTCTGGAACTTGTACTGCTGCACGCCTGGGCGGCGGCCGCGGCGTTGCCGGACCACGAGGCGGCCTTCCTGCGCGACAATCTGATCTACCAAAGCGCTCTCATGGCGGTGACGTGCCATTGGCTGGAGCAGGTGCTCGTCGCCCACGAAGCACTCGATCTGGGAGACATGGCCGAGTGCGCCGCGCACCTGGAACAAGCGTCGGCCGTCTTCGCCGGGATCCCCGACCTGGCTCGGGACTATTGCCGTGGCGGATGGGAGCACTGGTATCGGGGCTGCAAGAAGCTGAACATCTCGGCCACGCTGAAGCGGACAGACGAAGTCTTGGATCAAGCCCGGCAAGCGTACGCGAACTCCGATCCATGAGCGAATTCCTGCACGACGATTTCCTGCTGAAGACCGCGCCGGCCCGGCGGCTGTATCACGAATTCGCCGCTGGGCTGCCGATCATCGACTATCACAATCATCTCGATCCGCTCGACCTGGCCGACGACCGGCGGTTCGAGAATCTGACGCAACTGTGGATCGCCACGGACCCGTACAAACATCGGGCGATGCGGATTGCCGGCGTGCCGGAGTGGTTCATCACGGGCGCCGCCACGGACCGCGACAAGTTCGACGCCTGGGCGGCCACCGTGCCGCAGACGTTGGGCAATCCGCTGTTTCACTGGACGGCGCTGGAACTGAAACGCTACTTCGATATCGGCGAACTGCTGTCGCCGGAGTCCGCGGCGCGGATCTGGAAAGTCTGCCAGGAACGGTTGCAAGCCGCCGACTGTTCCGCGCGGGGCTTGATCGCCCGAGCCAACGTCGCGTGCCTTTGCACTTCGGACCGGCTGCAGGACGATCTCGACGCGCACGCGCGGCTGGCCGATTCGGGATTCGCGACCCGCGTGCTGCCGTCGCTCCGCGTCGACGAAGATTCGGCGCTGGATCACGATCGCTTTGCCGACCGGCTGGACTTCTTCCAGCAACGTGGCTGCCGATTGGCCGACCACGCGGTCGCCAGCTTTGACTCGCCAGGATTGCGCGCGTGTGCGCGCGAGTACGCCCGGCGCGGCTGGAGGCTGCAGCTGCATTTCGGCGCCCAGCGTCAGACGAGCACCCGGTTGCGGCAGCTGGCCGGTCCGGCGGGCGGCTACGCCACCATCGGGCCGAGCTGCGACATCCCCGGGCTGTGCCGCTTGCTGGACGATTGCGAGCAGGAGGGCAGCCTGCCGCGGACGATTCTGTATCCCCTGAACCCGGCCGACTACGCCGCCTTGGCCACGCTGACCGGCTCGTTCGCCGAGGATGGCGTGCGCGGCAAGCTCCAGTTGGGGCCGGCTTGGTGGTACAACGACCATGCGTCGGGCATCCGCCGGCACCTGGATGCGGCGGCCAGCTACGGTCTGCTGTCCACGTTCGTCGGCATGACCACCGATTCGCGGAGCCTGCTGTCGCTGGCTCGCCACGAGTACTTCCGCCGAGTCCTGTGCGACTGGCTGGGCGACCAGGTCCAGGCCGGCATGCTGCCCGGCGACGACCACTTGTTGGCCCCGCTGGTTCGCGGTCTGTGCTACCAGAACGCCTGCGACTGGCTGCTGGCCGACCGAGTTTGATCAGCGTTCCAGAAACAACCCGCCACGTCCCTCAAGGAGCTACGTCATCATGCCGCATTCTCGCCTTCCCCTGGTCGTTTTGGCCCTCGTGCTCCTCGTCCGCCCCGCGGCCGCCGCGGAGTCTCCCGCGCGGTTCAGCGCCGTCCAACTGGGAGCGGTCGGCGATGGCCAGACCGATTGCACCGCCGCCATCCAGCAGGCCCTCGACGCCGCGGGCCAGGCCGGCGGCGGAATCGTCGAACTCCCGTCGGGCTCGTTCCTGCTCAAGGGAACGCTGGCCCTTCCGCGCGGCGTCACGCTGCAGGGGACGTACCGCGTTCCGCCGACGAAGGCCAATATGACGGAAGCCCCCGACGGGACGACGCTCCTGGCCTACTCCGGGCGCGGCGCGGAACAGGGGCCGCCGCTGATTCGCCTGGCGGGCAGCAATTCGGCCATCGCTGGGCTTGTCGTCATGTACCCCGAGTGGAAGCAGACTGACGTGCCGCCCGTCCCTTATCCGCCCACCGTCTACTCGGAGAACACCGAGAACGTCGGCGTCTGCGAGTGCTGCTTCCTCAATTCCTACGAGGCGATCAAGCTGGTCCGCGCCGCGCGGCACCTGGTCCGGAACGTGACCGGCTACCCCAGCAAGCGAGGCCTGTTCGTGGATGAATGCTACGACATCGGCCACATCGAGAACATTCATTTCTGGCCCTTCGGCGTCGCCTATCAGCCGGACAATCCTTACTGCAAGTGGGTCAACACGGAGGGCGTTGCCTTCGAATTGGCGCGAACCGATTGGCACTACGTCTCGAATACGTTCTGCTTTGGGTACGGCGTCGGATACAAGTTCTCGGAGTCCAAAGCCGGCAGTACGAACGGAAACTTCCTGGGCTTGGGCGCCGATTCGTGCCGCCGCGCGGTACTGGTCGAGCAGGCCCAGGCGCCGGGCTTGCTGATCACCAACGGCGAGTTCGTGGGGCGCTGGGGCAGCCAGGACTCGGTCTGCGTGGAGATCGCCGCGCAGGCCGAGGGCAAGGTGAGCCTGGCGAACTGTTCCTTCTGGGGACCGATCGACCGTTGCGTCTGGATGCGGAGTCCCTTCGGCCAGTTCACCGCCACGGCCTGCCACTTCGTCCATTGGGACAACCACCAGAAGGGCTCGCCGGCAATTCAACTGGACGCCGGCAAGGCGATCGTGCAGGGCTGCACCTTCGAGGCCGAGGGGACCCAGGTGCAGGTCGGGGAGCAAGTCCGCTCGGCGATCCTGCTGGGCAACCAGGCCCAAGGCGGGTTCCACGCCGAGAACCGCGCGGGCCAGCGAGTCCAGATGACGGCCAACGAGACGAATCCCTTGGAGGCGGCACCGGAGGCCCGAGCGAACTACCGGATTGAGATCGGGGCCCCGGGCGACGGCGCGTACCTCCGCAGCTGGCACGGCCGCGACCGGATCCCCGCCGGCGAGTCGTTCCGCGGCATGCGCTGGTCCACGCCCAATTCCCAGCTCCGCCTGCCGGTCGTCCCCGGGAAGGCTTACGAGATTACCCTCGAGATGTCGATGCCCAAGCGGGCTGAGAGTCCGGAAGCGGGGCTGTACCTGGAGGACAAGCGGCTGGTGGCCTTCTCGTCGGAGGCGACGAAGGTCGTCGCCCAACTGCCTCCGTCTTCCACGGACCGAGTCACTCTGGAACTTCGCTGCCGGGGCTGGATTCCCCGCGAATTCGATCCCAAGTCCACGGACGATCGAACGCTGGGCGTCACCGTGACCTCGGTGGCGATGCGGGCCCAGGATGCGCCGCCGCAGGTGTTCGACGCGAACGTCGGGGATTGGCTTACGGAAGCCCGCTAGGCCTTGCTCGCCGTTGAGTGCTTTGTGTTGCCTGTTCCCTTTTTCACAAGCCCAGGCATTAGCCGTGCGCGGCGAGGAAGCGGTGCTTGTCTTTACAGAACATAGGCTTGTGCGATAATAGTGCGCGGCGAGTCCGGTTCGCAGCTCGTTTTCCCGTACGTAAATGAGCCCGCGATTGCATCCCATTCTTACCTGGCGACAAGAATCGTGAATAGCACGATCTATCTGTGTGCTCCCGTCAATGCGTTGGTCGAGGGACTGTTCGAGCAGAACATCCCTCTGGCCGAGATCAAGCAGCATGGGGATTTCGGCCTGGGGACGTTTAACGACCTGGACGGTGAACTGGTGCTGCTGGACGGCACGGTCTACCAGGTTGCCGGCGACGGGCAGGTCCACGTGATCGAGGACGACCAGGCGTTGACCCCCTTCGTTTGCGTGACCCGCTACCAGCCCATCAGCCACGACGACTTGGACCAGGAATTATCGTACGACGAATTCCTGGATTGGCTGGTTCGCCTGTTGCCCTCGCCGAATCTGTTCTACGCGTTGCGGATCGAAGGCGAATTCGCGGCGATCAAGGCCCGCTCGGTCCCCAAGCAGGAGAACTACCGGACGCTGGTCGAAGTGGCCCGGGAGCAGGCGTTGTTCCAGTACGAGAACGTAGCCGGCACGCTGGTCGGCTTCTACACGCCGGCCTTCATGGCTTCGCTCAGCGTTCCCGGCTTGCACCTGCATTTCCTGTCGGCCGATCTTCGCTCGGGGGGGCATCTGCTGGAATGCCGGCCGCGACGGGTTCGGGCGGGCGTCCAGTTCATCCATCGCCTGGAACTCGCCTTGCCCCTGAGCCTGGACTACCTGACCTGGGACTTCCGGCGGGACATTCGCCAGGACTTGCATCAGGCGGAACGGTAAGCCGATCCTCAGGATGCGGCGTTCTCGTTGACGATCGCGCACAGCTCCTGATTATGGCTGTAGTCGATCGGGACTTCGACCAGCACGGGACCGGGAGTCCGCAAGGCCTGTTGCAGCACGGGGTCGATCTCGTCGGCGGCGTGGATCCGCAGGCCCGTCGCGCCGAAAGCCTCGGCGTACTTGACGATATCGACAGGCCCGAATTCCACGCCGGACGGCCGGCCGTACTTCAGCACCTGTTGGATTTTGACCATGTCGTACGAGCCATCGCACCAGACCAGATGCACCAGATTGCACTTCGCCCGGACCGCCGTCTCCAATTCCATGGCGCTGAACAGGAACCCGCCGTCGCCGGACATCGAGACCACCTGTTCGCCCGGCCGGGCCAGGCACGTGGCGATGGCCCACGGCAAGGCGACGCCCAGCGTCTGCTGGCCGTTGCTGAACATCAAGCGATGCGGCTCCCAGGCTTGGAAATACCGGGCCATCCAGACATAGATCGAGCCGATATCGCACAGGACGGTGGCGTCGTCGCCCAGGAGATGCCGCAATTCGTAGATCAATCGCATGGGGTGGATCGGAAAGCCGGCCTGGCGAGCGCCCTCGACTTTGGCATCCAGCAAGGCGTCCTGCACCTCCAAGACCAGCGGGACCGCGGTGGGATCATCGCGGCGGGGCGACAGTTGCTGGGCCAGCGCCCGGAGATTGGCGGCCATATCGCCGATCAACTCCAGCGACGGCTGAAAATGCCGGTCGATCGCCGAGCGGTGTTCGGCGAGGTCGATCAACGTGCCGTTGCGGCCCTTGTTCCAGACCTCCGGATCGTACTCGGCAGGGTCAAAGCCGACGGTCAGGACCACGTCCGCCTGCTGCAACAGGCGGTCCCCCGGCTGGTTGCGGAAGATCCCCAGGCTGCCCGCATAGCAGTTGAACAGGTCCCGGGGCAGCACGCCGGCCGCCTGGTAGGTGTTGACCACCGGCAGGGGATAGCGGCGGAGCAGGTCGCGGAGAGCAGCCGTCACGGCGGGCCGGCTGGCGAACATGCCGGCAAAAATCACCGGCAACCGGGCGTTGCTGATCCGTCGTGCCACTTCCTGGATGACATCCGCTCCCGCCGTCCCGTGTACCGCGGGCGGCAACGGCGGCAGCGGTTCGGCTTCGACGGGGCCCAGCAGCACGTCCTGCGGCAGGCTGATGAACGTCGCGCCCAGGGGCGGCTCGGCGCTCTCCTGGAACGCGTTGACCACGGCTTCCGGAATACTGTCGGCGTCGTAGATCTCGACCGCGTGCTTGGTAACGGGCTTGAGTACGCCCACGTTGTCCAGGCTCTGATGGGTCTTGATGTGCCGCATGCCGCGGCGAACGTTGCCGCCCAGGGCGACCAGCGGATAACCGTCGTACGTCGCGGTGGACAAGCCGGTGACCAGGTTCGTGACGCCCGGTCCCGAGGTCACCAGGCAGACGCCGGGGGTGCCGGTCAACAGTCCGTACATGCCGGCCATGAAAGCGGCGTTCTGTTCATGGCGGCAGAGGATCAACTGCGGGCCGCGGTCGGCCAGCACGTCGAAAATCGTATCCACCTTGGCGCCGGGAATCCCAAAGATGTACTTGACCCCTTGGGCTTCCAAGCACTGCACCAGCAGTTCCGCACCGTTCTTGGCCTTGGCCATGCGCTGTGTCTCCTCGCTCGCTGAAGCGACCCCGACGGTCTCCCGCGCTTGCCGGCCCTGAACTCATCGGCCGTGGATCAACGCCCCGGCTCCTGCGGAACACCTTGTTCGGCAGGGGCTGGGGAGGCAAGCGCAAAACAAACGACGATCACATTCCTGCCCGCCTCGCGGCGGTAACGGATTTCGTCGGACAAGGAACGGACCATGTGGATGCCCAGTCCCCCGACGGGCCGATCGCCGGGGGCGAGCGTCAAGTCGGGCGGCGTGTGTTGCAGGGGATCGAAGGGCGCCGCTTCGTCGACCACCTCCAGGCAGAAGAACCCCGGCCGGCAGAAGCAGGCGACCTCGGACTCGCCCGCGCCGGTTCCGTAGGCATGCAAAGCGTGGTTGACCAGCAACTCTTCCAGCACCACCTCGATCTTGAGCAACACCTCGGGCCCGGCGTCGGCCGCTCGGGCCGAGCGATCCACAAACTCGCGAAACCGATCAAGCGAAGCGAGCTGGGCGGGCAAGCGAAGTCGTTCCACGATCGCACCTCAAGCCTGAGCGGTCGGCGTGTCGAGGGAATCGAGGATCTTGAACATCCGCAGGAAGCCGGAGATGTCGAGCACCTGCCGGACGATCCCGTGGGCGTTGGCCAAGGCGAACTCGCCGCTCCCAGCCGCCACCGACTTAGCCGCCGTCAGCACGCCCCGCAAGCCGGCGCTGCTGATATATTCCAGGCCGGCAAAATCGAGGATCACGTCCCGCTCGCCCGCCGCGAGGGCCTGCTGGCAGTGGGCTTCGAACGCGGGAGCGGTCACCGCATCGAGGCGTCCCGACACACGCACGACCAGAGCGTTGCCGTGCCGTTCATTAGCGAGTTGCATCGCAAGAGACCTCACAGGGGATTGACGGGCCGTGATCACACTTGTTCGACACGGTCTCATCTTATAGCACACGCCGTCGAACGAGGAAATGGGCAACCGGCTGAGAGTCGGGGCAGAATAAGTGCCGGACGCGGTGCTAGGGATTCTCGAGGGCAGACGGTATGTTAGAGCTTGGGACCGGAGCGCCAGCCGGATTTCTACGGCGCTGATGGCAGCAGACGCGGAGTCGCGATGGATACTACGAAGGTTGGCATGATCGGATTGGGCTTGATGGGCACGGCGCTCAGCGAACGCTTGCTGGACGCCGGATACGCGGTCTGGGTCCACAACCGGACGCAGGAAAAGGCGGCACCGTTGCTGGCCCGCGGGGCGCAGTGGGCCGAGAACCCGCTGGCGGTCTGCGATCGGGTGCTGATCAGCCTGTACACGACCGACACCGTCGTGGAAGTACTCGGCCAATTGGACGGCGGACTGCGTGCCGGCCAGATCCTGATCGACACGACGACCGGCGAGCCGGCGGAGACGGTGCGGCTGGGCGCCCGGCTGGCCGCCCGCGGCGTGCATTACCTGGACGCGCCGATTTCGGGGTCCAGCGAGCAGACGCGCCGCGGCGAAGCGACGGCCATCGTCGGCGGGCCGCAGGAGGCATTGGCGGCCTGCCGCGACCTGTTCGACTGCTGTGTGCGGCAGACGATCTACGCCGGCCCCTGCGGCAGCGGATCGCGGATGAAGCTGGTCAGCAACCTGGTGCTGGGCCTGAACCGAGCGGCGCTCGCCGAGGGATTGGTGTTTGCCCAGGCCCTGGGGATCGACCTGGAGGCCGCCTTGCAGGTGCTGGTCGGCAGCATGGCCTATTCCCGGATCATGGACACGAAGGGCCGCAAGATGATCGAAGGCGACTTTCGCACCCAAGCACGCCTGTCGCAGCATTTGAAGGACATCCGCCTGATCCTCGCCGCCGCGGCCGCCGCCGGGCAAGCGCTGCCGCTGACCGAGACGCACCGCCGACTGCTCGAAACGGCCGAGGCGGCCGGCTTGGGCGAGGCCGACAACAGCGCGGTCATTCGGGCGTTCACACGGCCGGAGGGATAGACGCCGCGCCCGATCCGCAGGCCGCCTCCGCCGCTTACCGACGGCGGCCGCGTCGGGACCTCCCCCGCGCCGCGAGGGAGGTGGTCGAGCACGCGATCGTCGCCGCAGCCGATCCCGCGGGCGTCAGCGGATGCGGTAGATCTGGCCGCGGAGCTTGATGACCAGCTCTTCGCCCGTCTGCTGGCGGGACAACGCGGTGTTTTCCGCCGCCGTATTGGTGGCGACCAACTGGAAGTACTCGTCACTGAATCGCTCGACGGTCTTGACCTTGCCGGCATCACGCTCCAGGTCCACGTCCTTGGCGCTGGCCGCAAACCACTGGTTGCCGCGTTTGTACAGCGTCTCGTTCCCCACGATCTGCACGCTCTGCACGGCCACCTCGCGGTCGGACTCGACGTCGCGATACCGCACGGCCGAGCCCGCCATCCCGGCGGGCGCGGACGCGGCAGCCGCGGGCCGGCCGGCCATGCCGCCCAGGCCGCCGCCGTAACCCGCCGCATCCATCGCCGGCGCGGCCGGCAGGGCAAAGCCGGACGACTGGGGCGCGATGATCGCTTCCTGCAGGTATTTCTTTTCCGCCCGCTGGGCAAACCCCGCCCGGCCTTCGGCTTCGTCCAGGCGGCGCAGCGCCTGGCGCGCCCGCTCCAGGCCCCACGTCGCGCCGCCCGCCACTTGCGGCGGCGGGTTCTCGTCCGCCAGGAACGACGTGTACGGCGTCAGGATCCCGTGCTTGGTCGACAGGGCCACCAATTCCTGGATCAGCTCGTCGTTCTTGCCTTTCAAGTCCAGCTCGTCGATGATCTCGCCGATCCGCCGCATGGCCCACAGCTTCTCGACGAACGAGTAGGATTCGTCCTTGCTCTTCTCCGTCAGTTCGGCTGGGAAATCGAACTTGTTCTGCTTGTCGCCCACCTTGCCCTGGACGACGACCTTGGCGTTGCCGGGCAGCTTGTAGCGGCCGACCAGCACCAGCTGCTCGCCCTCAAACAGATCGTAGACCTCGCGGGGGTAAACCCGATTGATCGCGGGGCCCTGCTCGACCTTGGACTTCTCGACATCCACCTCGACCTTGACTTCGGTCATCACGGGGGCGCTGATCCGGCTGTGTAAGCGGCTGACATGCGCTTCCAGGTCCTCGTCCGGCCGCACGAACTCGCTCTGGCCATAATTGGCCCGCGACAGGCGGTCCAGCAGGCGGCTGTTCACGTCGTAACCGACGCCCAGGTTGACGACCCGCGTGCGGTACTTGTTCCGCTGCCGCGCCCGGTCGACGATCTTGGCTTCGTTCGTTTCCCCGGCGGTCGGCAGGCCGTCGGTCAGGAACAGCACGTAGCTGGGACGACTGGCGTCCTGGATCATCTCCAGCGCGGTAGTGAGCGCGCCGTCGATGTTCGTGCTGCCGCCCGCATAGATGCCTTCGATGAACCCCAAGGCGGCCTGGCGAGTTGCCTCGTCGTACTTCTGCAGTTCGGGCCGGAACGACTCGACGCTGCTGTCGTAGGCGATGATGTTGAACGTGTCGCCCTGCCGCAAGTTGTTCAGCACGAACTTCAGGGCTTCTTTCGCCTGCTCGATCTTCTTGCCGCTCATGCTGCCCGAACGATCGACGACAAAGATCGTCGTCTTGGCGGGCCGTTCGGCCGTGTCCGCCTTGATCTGCGGGCTGGCCAGCAGCAGGAAATAGCCGTCGTCGTCGGTGCCGGGGCGGTAGCTCAGCACGCTGGCCCCGACTTCGCCTTTGGCCACGTCGTAGAACAGGCGGAAATCGGAGGCCGGCACCTGGTTCTGCAGCTCGAAGCGGACGGTGGCGTGCCGGTCGTCGGACCGTTTGACGTCGATCGTGTGCGTGGGGCTATAGACGCTCTTGATCGCGATCGCGCTTTCGATCGAAGCTTCGATCAGCACGCGTTCGACCGGTGCGGACGTGTACTTGGCGGTGGACAGCGGGAACAGGAAATCCGTGACGTGGCGGTCCTTGCGCAGCAGCTGGTTATAGCGCAGGTTGACCTTGCGTTCCGCGCCGGGCGGGACGGGAAACACGCTCGTCTTGAACATCCCGGTGCCGATCCACTCCAACAGAGCCGGGTCCTGGTTGCGGCGGACGTAGCCCTCGTAGATCGAGCGGGCCTCGCCAGCCGGCAGCAGCTTGGCCGGAATCTCCTTGCCGTCCACCATGAACGTCAGTTGGTCCACCGCTCCGTCGTAGGGCAGCGGGAACACGAACGAGACCTCCATCTGGCGGCTGCCCGTGTTGACGAACGACTGCGAGACCTGGACGCGAGCCACCTGGTCGACAATCCGGGCCTGCAGCGCCAGTTCCTTGATCTTGTAAGATGCCGGCGGTTCGGGCGGCGGAACCGGCGGCCGCGGCGGAACCCAGTAATACGGCCGAGGCAACGGCATCGGGTGCGGCGGATCGACGACGATCAGCACGCCCTGCGACAGAGCTTGACTGGCCATCACCAGCAACATCATCATCCCCAGGCCCAGCGAAAACGCTCGTTTCATGGCTCCGTTCCTTTGAAATCGGGAGGACAAGGTCTTTATTGAGGAGACGCCCCACTGCTGGATAAGACGAAATGCGGCCCGCGTGCGTTTCGTCGCGGGCCAATTTCCGGCAATCGGTCCGCCGCGGGCGGTGCTCGTCGGGCCCGGATCGGGGTACTGTGCCTCGAAACCCGAAGCGTCAGCGAGGAATCGTCGCGAATCCTCGCTGACGCTTCGGGGCACGATGGCCTGCCGCCGGCGTTCTGCGTTACACGTCGATCGGGCTGCGCGCCGCATTGAATCCATCGTCCGCTTGGGTTACTTTCATGGCTGCGAAACCGTTCCCCTTCTATCCTCGAAGCCAGCCACACGTCGCACGATCATGGAACCACGGATCCGAGTCAAAAAGCACGGCCCCAGCGGCACGATTATCCTGAACCGGCCCGCCAAACGGAATGCCCTGTCGCGGCAGACGATCGACGACTTGCGACAGGCCTTGGACGATTTCCACCTGGAGCGAAGTGTCCGGGCGGTGATCCTGACCGGGGCCGGCGATTCGTTCTGCTCGGGAGCGGATCTGCAGGAGATCCAGGCCAGCAGTCGGCAGACGGATGCGTGGTCGCAGTGGCACACCGATGCGGTGCAGTACAAGGAACTGCTGGAGGCGATGTTGCTGTACCCCAAGCCGATCATCGCCGCGGTCAACGGTACGGCGGTTGCCAGCGGGGCCGGGCTGGTGCTGGCCGCGGACATCACGGTCGCCGCCCCGGAAGCCCGTTTCGGCCTGCCGGAACCTCGGCGGGGCCTGGTGGCCGGGATCGTCGCCCCGCTGCTGGCCTTCCGGATCGGGGGCGGAGCGGCCGCCAACCTGTTGCTGACGGCCCGACTGGCCGACGCCAGTGAAGCGCACCGCTTGGGCGTCTACCACGAACTGACCGCCTCGGAGACCATTTGGGCCCGAGCGCATCAGATCGCCGAGGAATGCGCCCGCAGTGCGGCCGAGTCCATTCAGCTGACCAAGAAGATGTTGAACGAGACGATCGGCGAGCGTCTGGGCACCATGCTGGCCGCCGGAGCCGCCGCCAGTGCCACCGCCCGCACGACCGAAGCCGCCGCGGAGGGCTTGGCGGCTTTCTTGGAAAAACGCGAGCCGAAGTGGCCGTAGGCGAGACGGGCCAGCAACGCTGACGAAAACAGTTGACCGTTTTCCCTGCGGCAGAACATCGCGGGTTTGGAAACCGGTCCATTGCGTCAGGATTCCCAACGGGATGAATTCCGTAAATGGCAGTCTTCGGGCAAGAAGCGGTGGTCTTCTGGACTTGCCATGGAATAACGGTTGACTGCACTTGGGACATTATCTGCGCATGGTGAGGGTGTCCATGCTGGTCCGGTCGCTCGAGACCCGCGACGAGTTGCTGAGGGCTCGCGGCTTCCCCGGAATCGGCACCGCGGAGGCCCGCGCCGACCGCGCCGGTCGGTGCCCGGAAACGGGCGTCGCGTAGCCCGATGGCCTGATGACAGGCAGGCTGGTATGATCGCGTCCGAGAACAGACATCTGGACGTGAGAGCCTTGCGATGAAGCTGGTGATCCTCGACGCGTACACGACCAATCCGGGTGATTTGAGTTGGGACGGGCTACAGGCGTTGGCCGACTGTGCGATCTACGACCGCAGCCTGCCGGAGCAAGTCGTGCCCCGCGCTGCCGATGCGGACATGGTGTTGACGAACAAGACGATCCTGGACAGGGAGGTCCTGGCGGCGCTGCCCAAGCTGCGCTACATCGGCGTCCTGGCCACCGGCTACAACATCGTGGACGTCCAGACGGCTCGGCAACGCGGGATTCCCGTCTGCAACGTGCCCGAGTACGGCACGCCGAATGTGGCTCAAGCCACCTTCGCCCTGCTGCTGGAACTGACCAACCGCGTCGGCCATCATGCCCAAACCGTCCGCGACGGCCGGTGGTGTGCTTCGCCGGACTTCTGCTATTGGGATTTCCCGCAGGTCGAGTTATGCGGCCAGACGCTGGGCATCATCGGCCTGGGGCGCATCGGCCAGGCGGTGGCCCGGATCGCCGCGGCGTTCGGCATGCAGGTGCTGGCCCATGACCGGTTTCCGCCGACGGTCGCCGCCGACGGCGTGCGACTGGCCGACTTAGAGACCGTCTTCCGCGACAGCGACGCCGTGACGCTGCATTGCCCGTTGACGGCGGACAACCGCGAGCTGGTCAATGCGGCTCGCCTGGCGACCATGAAGCCGACCGCGTACCTGGTGAACACCGCGCGGGGCGGCTTGGTGAACGACGCCGATCTGGCTCGGGCGCTGAACGCCGGCCGACTGGCCGGGGCGGGCTTGGACGTGCTGTCCGTCGAGCCGCCCGTGCGAGACAACCCGCTGTTGACGGCCCAAAACTGCCTGGTCACGCCGCACATCGCCTGGGCCACCCAGGCCGCCCGCCGCCGGCTGATTCAGACCACCGTCGACAATGTCCGCGCGTACCTCGACGGCCAGCCGATCCACGTGGTGAACGGCTAGCCTTTGGGGGGACGTTCACAGATTCCCGATCTCCCTGGCCTGATTCAGAATCAGGTTGACGTGACGGTCCGCCCACTCCCTGCCCCGGTACCTCGCCACCGCGTCGACCTCTGCTTGCTCCTCAGGAGTCAAATCTGGCGGCGTCCCAGTCGGTGTAGTACCGGGAGCTGACTGCGGGATGGGTCCATTCGCTTCGGGGCTGGCCGACGGTGTTTCGGATTTGTTCGTCATTGAGATGTTCTCCAAGTGCCGTAAACACAACGTCCGGATCGTCGTCGTGTTCATCATCCCAATTCGGCGGAGCGTACTCCCTATTGAACTTCCTCCGGCCAGTTTCTACAAATCCGCACTGCGCGTAGAACAGCGGAAGGTGACCAGCGTAGCAGTCCAGCGTGTGACCGCCTCGGTTCATGGCCTCCATGATCGCTTCGGCACCGGCCCCCTTCGGTCCCTCGTTAGTGAACACGTTTTGGATATCGCCGTCCGGTGCAACCGCCGCGCCGACTTTGCCGTCGGCGGAGACGAACATGTCCTTCCCTTCCCAGTCGCCGGGCTGCAGCGGACTCAGGTACTGCGGTCGCTTGGTGGCGTTGCGGGCCTCGATGAACCGTGCTGCTTCGGGCTTGGGGAAATCTGGTTTCCATCCGCCGTATCGCTCGCCGCTTGCGGGTGCTGGTTGATGGTGCGATGATTGCGGCGGCCTAGCTGGAGCCGGAGTCTCCGCGGACGGACGTGTACCAGCGGAATCCTGCTCGCCGTCGCCGGGGATTTCGGCCTGGTATCGCATCGACTCCAGCGCGATACGTGCGCGAGTCTTGAGCATGTCGGCTGTGGGCATTGGCGGCTCCCGGCTGGAAAGACGTTTGCGGCGTCTTTACCACAGAGCCGGTTCCGCAATCAATTCCGCGAAAAAAGACGCACTTCCAGCAGTTTCGAGGTTTCGCCAGCGGCCAACCAGGATTCCTGCGTTCGCTTCCCTGTGGCAGGAAACAGCCCCTTGTAGAAGTCGCCCCATTCGTCGTATGGCTTGCCGAGATACGGTGCTGGCATCCCGTCGGGAATCGGCGGCTCGGTCAGTTTGTACTTCTTGACCTGATCAAACCACTGTTTACGGTCTGGTGGCGTGGGAAGCGGCTCACCGGCTCGCATCAGCCCCCAGTCTGCCACGGCTTCGGCAGATTTGCCGCACCCGTCGGCATAGAAATGGTCCATGAAATTGAGCCGCCAATGAACCCAGGCGGCTGTTTCCGGCGGGTCGCCGTTCTTCAGGCGGTCCATGAACTCGGTGGCGAACTGCTGCCGGGCCTTGTCCATGTCGGCGATGCGAGTGTAGGCGAACTTGTCGCTGTCGTCATTTCGCAGCAGCACCCCTTCCTTGGTGATGCCTTTGTTGATGCCCTTGGCCACGGAATCGGTGAAGTCAAGCAGTTGCTGAGGCGAATCGAACTCCCGGTTCGTCCGTGCCCGGAGCCGCACGCGGTTCGGCTGGCGAGTCGGTGGCGACAGTCCGTTGGTCGCCCCTCGCCCCCTCACCCGGCATTTCGTCCGTGTATCGGACGTCGCCAGCCTCGTTCTGCCAACCAGACCCGCCACGCGGGCCTTGGTAGGCGGTCCATGCCTCGCAGGCGAGACGCGTTGCCATCCCACCCGATGTCAGTCCTAACATCAGTGATCTCCTTCACTGTTGCGGAGGTGCCTGCTGCTTGGCCCGTTTCGCCCGGACGGCGGCTCATTCCTCCGGCGTAGAAAACCCCAAATCTGGCAGATCTTCGACCATGTTCAACACGCCGCCCTCTTGCTTCGCTTTCTGTACCTCTTGGAAGATCGGATCGTTCGGATCTCCCTTTCCGCGGATCGCATTGCGATACCGTTCCAGTGTCTCGTCCAGCGAGCCCGGTTCGATTTCACGCGCCATGATACACCTTCCTTTCGTTACGCCGTTTGATTCATGCCAGCCGGTGGACTTGCGGCAGCAGAGCCTGATTGCGGCGTCACAGCATCGCCTGCGCCGTCTGTACGCCAACGCCGTCCGTATTGGCCGGTCGCGTGTACGCCTTGGTGGACTCGTCACCATTGTTGACGTAGGACTTGCCGCCTTGGGGGCCTTGGTGCTCAGTCCACGCCTCGGCCAATATCCTCAGCGCCATCTGTCCGCTTGTTTCCCCGATCATCCTTGCCTTACTCCAGTTTTCGTCGTCGTTGCTCGGCAAATCGGTCCCAGACAAGGTCGAGCGAGGCTCCTTTCCCGTCACTCAGGTCTGGGCGTTCCACCTTCTCGTTTGTCGCTGCCATCGTCGTCTTCGCTGTCAAGCCATTCCACGTTCGGGTCGGTCCAAGGCTCGTCTGGGCTCAGCCGCTCGTCGGTCGTAAAAAGGGTGATCCTGTCCAAAATCTCCAGGTCGAAATCATCCAGGTCCGGTTCCTCGAACCTGTCGCGATGGTCCGGGTTTGTCGGATCTCGAATGATGTTGCCCTCGGCATCGCGTGGTGGTACCCAGAAAAATGGATCTCTCGGCTCGTCTTCAGGCATGATCGGTATCCACGATGTTTCTCTGATTCCTTCGACCCTCAGCTGTTATTCGTTCAGCGGGGCAGTTTATTGGATGATTTTGCCCGACGACCGTGCTCTTCTGGGCTGGCATCTTCCAGGTTGGGACGTTCTTCGAATAGTTTACATTCGAGGATTTCGGTTGTAAAATCCTCCCCGGATGCAAGACAGGACGCAGTCCTGGAGCCATGAGCCCTGCGTCCACAGCAGACGCGCTCCTCGCCCAGGCGAGCAGGGCCTGCGCACGCTCGCTGACGCTTTGGGCCAAGTGCAGCGAGAATAGCCAGGGCTGTGATCCGGGCTGTTGGAGCAGGGCAGAGTGGACTTTTTTGGCGCGGGCGTGAGGGGAGAGGAACGATCGATGTACGACGTGATCGGCGACATTCACGGCCATGCCGATGAACTGGTGCAGCTCCTTGAATTGCTCCGGTACGAGAAGAAGCAGGGATCGTACCGCCATCGAGACCGCAAGGCGATCTTCCTCGGTGACTTCATTGACGGGGGACCGCAGATTCGGCAGGTGCTTGAAACCGTCCGCCCGATGCTCGAAGCCGGACATGCCCACGCCGTCCTGGGGAACCACGAACTCAACGCTCTCGCCTACCACACCGAAGACGAAGACTCGCCCGGTGAGTATCTTCGCCGTCGTATCCCGAAGAACGAGAGACAGCACAAGGCGACGCTCGATCAGTTGGCTCCGCAGGAGCTCCGAACGTACCTGGAGTGGTTTCGCAGCCTCCCGATGTGGCTCGATCTCGATGGCCTCCGAGCCGTCCATGCCTGTTGGGACGAGCGGGCGTTAAGCGAAGTCGCCGAGGCCCACAAGTGCTGCGGCGGGATCACGCCCGAGTTCCTCCACGCGGCCTGCCGGAAAGACAGTCCGTTGTGTGCTCCCGTTGACGTCCTACTCAAGGGCAAAGAGGCAAAGCTGCCGGACTCATTTGCTTTCCCGGGAAAGGACGGCCACATTCGCACCGAGATTCGCATTCGCTGGTACTTGGACCCGAACGGACACACCTATCGGACCTATGCGTTTCAATCCGACGAGATTGCCTGCGACCTCGAACTGGATGAGGCGGTGATTGCTGCCGCCGCACCGTACCCGGCAGATGCCAAGCCGGTAGTCGTTGGTCATTACGGGCTTTCAGCCCAGCGCCCCAGCGTCCTGGCGGACAACGTTGCTTGCCTGGACTTCAACGTGGCCAAGGGCAGGTTTCTGTGTGCCTATCGCTGGAATGGCGAGCAGAAATTGAGCAACGAGAACTTCGTGTGGGTGAACGAGTCGGCGCGGTCAACGCGTGTTTCTTGAGTCGCGCCGGGACGATTTCCTGCTACGGTCGCTCCATCTCGTCAGAGCCATCGGCCTGTGTCTCGGCTGAAAGCGGCAGGCAATACCAAACGTGCGTCGTCAAGCAAAGCCTGAAAGCCCGCGCGGGTCAGATTCTGGATGCCGAGAATCCTCAGTGATTCGATCGGAGGTACGTCACTTACTATAATTTAAGGGTGACGGGCTCTTGTATGTGGGCATAAGGATTGGTAAGGTCGCAGGATCGGGCGGCGGTCGGTTCCACTACCCCGACGGGGTCATTACAATGAAGACGAAGAACGACGAGTTTTGGCGGGTCAAACAGGCCGCGACCATCCTGGGCGTGGCACCCAACTCAGTTCGCAAGTAGGGTGCGGAGGGGAAGATCCCGGGGTATCGCCACCCGGCGAACACGTACGCGAGTGGCAAGGGCTCGCATGGATGAATCAATGCCCACTTACGAAACGGCACCGGCCCCGGGGGGCCAAGACGAGTTTCCGAAACGGTTCGGGTTCCGAAGCGGCGCGCTCGGAACGCACAGCAGCCGCACGATTATGCTGGCCGACATTCAATCGCTGTTCGCCACCGTGCCCAAGGATGCGGCGAAGGATGACTGCCGGCACGCGATCGTCGACGGTAACGTGCTCGGCAAGAAAACGGTGGCCACGCGGGTCGCCTCGGCCACGCGGCTGAGCGAGTTGTACAGCCTCGATCCTGCCGTCCCGGTCTATCGCCTGCTCCGGTTGTTCTGGGACCTCGACCGCGAGGGACGCCCCCTGCTGGCGATGCTGTGCGCGACCGCCCGGGACCCGCTGCTCCGCGCGGTGATCCCCGCTGTGCTGGCGGTTCCCGAGGGAGAACTGGTCACCAAGGAGCTGCTGGAAAACGCCCTCGTGACGTCCGTGCCGGGGCGGTTCAATCCGCCCATGATCCAGAAAATTGCGCGGTACGTGGGCTCATCCTTTACGCAGTCCGGTCATCTACAAGGCCACGTCGTCAAGCGGCGGTCCCGTCCCAAGGCGACGGCCTCGGCGGCGGCCTATGCCCTGGTGCTGGCCTACCTGGCGGGTTCCAGCGGCCAGATGCTGCTCGCCACCCTCTGGACTCGCCTGTTGGACGTCCCGTCCGACCGACTGATCGACCTGGCCACGGAGGCGTCCCGGCGGGGTTGGATCACGATCCGCCGGTCCGGTTCGGTCGTCGAGGTTCGGTTTTCCAGCCTGCTGACGCCTGAGGAAGAGGAGGCTCGCCGTGGGCAAGATTGAAGACCTGTGCCGCCAGTACGAGGGCTTCGCGTCGTCCCCTTGGCCGGATCATCTGGCCGGCGCCCAGCGGATCTGGTTCGCGGTCTACGACCGGATGGACGAACGGCGGCTGCGCGCCCGGCTGGGGATCTTCGAGGAGGCGACCGGCCGTGCTCGCCACAAGTGGCGGCTGTGCGACCTGACCGACGTGTTTGCGGACTGGATGGCGGCCCAGGAATACCGCGAAAGCTACTTCGAGAGCCCGGAAGACATGGAATCGGCGATGAAAGAAATCCTGGAATTTGCCGCCGACCGGCTCCGCCAGACGCTGGCCAACTCGGATCGAGACACCGTGGTCGCGGCCCTGGGGGTGGCGACGCTGTTCGGGTTCACCCGGGTTTCCGAGTTGATGGAGGAAGTCAAGGACGCCATCGTCGGCCGGCTGCTGGTGTTTTTTCCCGGCGAGTACGAAGCGAACAACTACCGATTGCTCGATGCGCGGGATGGCTGGAACTATCTCGCAGTCCCCATCACCGCCAGCGAAAGGACCTGAGGCACATGGCAAAGACGATCAGGAATCGCGAGGTCTACGACCAGGATCCCGGCACGCTCCAGCTGCTGAACAACGGCGTGGCCGAGGTGGCCGAGGTGGACAGCGACGCTTTGCGGCGGACGCTGCGGTTCGAGTTGCAGACGTTTGTCTGCGAAGGCGAGTACGAGAAGGGGCTGGAGAAGATCCTGGAGACGTTCCTGCGCAACCTGGGCCAGCCCGAGCAGCCCGGGGTCTGGGTCAGCGGCTTCTACGGGTGCGGAAAGTCCATCCTGGTCAAGGTGCTCCGCTACCTGTGGGGCGACTACGAGTTCCCGGACAAGGCCACCGCCCGGGGGCTGGTCCGCCTGCCCAAGGACATCCAGGACCTGCTGATCGAGCTATCCACCCGCGGCAAGCAGTTCGGCGGGCTCCACGCCGCGTCCGGGAAACTGGGGGCCGGAGCCGGCGACAGCATCCGCTTGGCCGCCCTGTCGATCGTGTTCGCCTCGGCCGGCCTGCCCCGGGACTACGCCCAGGCCCGCTTCGTGATCTGGCTCAAGCAGAATGGCTATTACGATATCGTCCGGCAGCAGGTCGAGGCGCAGGGCAAGACGCTCGAGCAGGAACTGCGGCACATGTACGCATCGCCCCACATCGCCCAGGGGCTCCTGAACGCCGACCCGGACTTTGCCCCGTCGGTCAAGGAAGTCCGCTCACTGATCAAGGCCCAATTCAGCACGCCGGCCGACATCTCGGACGACGAGATGCTGGCCGTTATCCGGGACGTGCTGGTGGGCACGGACGGCAACGTCCCCTGCACGCTGCTGGTGTTCGACGAGGTCCAGCAGTACATCGGCGACAGCCCGGAGCGGAGTCGGCAGGTCTACGAAATCGCCGAAGCGATCGAAAAGCACCTGGACGGCCGCGTGTTGTTGGTCGGGACCGGGCAGAGCGCCCTGACCGACACGCCGCTGCTGCAGAAGAATGCCGGCCGCTTCCCAGTCAAGGTCCACCTGTCCGACACCGACGTCGAGACGGTGACCCGGAAGATGTTGCTGTTCAAAAAGCCCGCTCGCCTGCCGGCGGTCAAACAGATCGTGGAGGAATGCGGCGGCGAGATTTCCCGGCACCTCCGGGACACCGACATCGGGCCGCGGGCCGAGGACCGGGAGATCCTGGCGGCCGACTATCCCCTGTTGCCCGTCCGCCGGCGATTCTGGGAACAGGTTCTGCGGGCCGTCGATCCGGGCGGGACGACCGCCCAGCTCCGCACCCAATTGCGAATCGTCTACGAGGCGATCCGCTCGACGGCGGACGCGCCCCTCGGGAACGTCATCCCCGGCGATTTCATCTACGACCAGATCGCTCACGACCTGCTCCAGTCGGGCGTGCTGTTGCGGGAGATTCACGAGGGGATCGAGCAGTACCGCAAGGACAGCACGCCCGACGGCGACCTGCGCGCCCGGCTGTGCGCGCTGGTCTACCTGATCAACCGGCTGCCCCACGAAGCCGGCTCGAACATCGGCCTGCGAGCAGCCCCCGATCCCTTG
>Ga0172371_10003340_pt1 | contig 24965 bp, 20 predicted proteins | sample Lak12m_FD_114543 | JGI IMG/M metagenome (GOLD analysis project Ga0172371, IMG submission 114543) | Freshwater microbial communities from Kabuno Bay, South-Kivu, Congo - kab_022012_12m | ecosystem: Environmental > Aquatic > Freshwater > Lake | place: Democratic Republic of the Congo: South-Kivu... | reverse complement strand
TTTAAAAACAATAGAAATTAACAGAGGTCCGACCCCTGTGCAATCTCGGGTGACAAATGTCACTTTTATGGGTATGGGTGAGCCATTTTTAAATTGGGAAAATGTTTTAAAATCAATTAAAATTTTAAATGACAAAAACTATTTTAATATTAGCATAAGGAATATTTCTATTTCTACTTGTGGTATAATCGAAGGCATAGAAAAGCTGGCTAATACTGGACTTCAGATAAATTTGGCAATTTCTTTGCATGCGCCAAATAATGAATTAAGAAGTCAATTAATGCCAGTAAATAAAAGATATCCACTTAAAGATGTTTTACAGACAGTCAATAATTATATAGAAAAAACAAAAAGAAAAGTGATGTTTGAATATGTTTTGATAAAAGATATAAATGATACAAATGAGTGTGCTCAAGAATTAGCAAAATTAATGAAGCGCAAACTTTATTTCTTAAATTTAATAGAGTATAACGACACTGGTAAATTTAAAGCATCTGAAAGAAAAAGAATAGAAGAATTTAAAAAAATATTAAAAAGAGAAAAAATAAATTTTGTTCAGCGTTATAAATTTGGTCAAGATATTCAAGGAGCTTGTGGGCAATTTGTTACTAATAAATAAAAGTTATTAACAGTTGTTTTGTTATACAAAATAATGTTATAATTATAAATTATACAAGTTCTTTGACTTTTGATTTTGTTTTTGGTAAATTATATGATTATGCAAGAAAAATTTATCAAAATATCATCAGCTACTTATAAGGCTTTAGATTATTTACCAGAATCAGATCCAATTAAAAATAAATCTAAAGAAAAGGTTTTAGCTATATTAGAAAATTTATCTTTTATTTTTGATACTCAAGGTTGGGCTTCTATTAAAAAAGATAATTCAATAAATCAATTAAAATTAGATATTGATATTTTTTTAAGTTATTTAGAAATAGCTAAAAATCAAAAATGGTTAGATCAAATAAATTATTTGATAATATCAAAACAATATAAGGATTTGGCAAAGGATTTACCAGAACAAGCTGTTGTAAATAAAGAGCCAGATAATAACAAACAAGATCATAATTCGCAAGATATAATTACTGAAAAATTAGTAGAAACTAAAGAATCAGATCTTACAGAAAGGCAAAAGAAAATAATTGAAATACTTCAAGAAAAAGAAAAAGCTCAAGTTTCAGATATAATAAAGTTTATGCCAGATATAACAAAAAGAACAATAAGAAGAGATATAGACGGGTTATTGGAAGCTGGAAAAATTGTAAGAGTTGGGGAGTGGAATAAGATATTTTATCAAGTTTTAAAGAAAAATAATAATAGGACAGTGCTTTTGTCCTAATATATAGTAAAATGTCCTAATATAACAGATAGGACATAAATATTAATGATAGGACAATAATAAAAAAATAGTCGGAAAACTCTTGACTTTTGTTATATTTTGTAATATAATTATAATTATCTAAATGGATAATATTAGAGAACAATTTGCTCAGATTTATGACCAGTATATTGATAAAATATACCGTTTTGTATTCTTGAAAGTAAGCTCTGAAGAAATAGCTCAAGATATTACTTCTAAGGTGTTTTTAAAGGCTTGGGAAAGCTTTGCAAATAATAATGGTAATATTCAAAATAATGGAGCTTTTTTGTATCAAATAGCTAGGAATAATGTAATTGATTATTATAGAGAAAAAGGTAGGTCAAAACTTGTTTCTAGTGAAGTATCTGCACAGCTTGTTGATAAAAAAGTAGATTTGCATAACAAAGCTATTATTTCATCTGATGTCCTAATGGTAAAATCTGCTATAAGTAATTTAAAACAAGATTATCAAGATGTGATTATATGGCATTATTTAGATGGTTTAGATGTGCCAGAAATAGCTTTGGCAATGGATAAGCCAGCTGGTACTGTGAGAGTAATGCTTCATAGAGGATTAAAAGCTTTAAAAGATGAGCTTAAGGGGAAGGTTCAAGAATCATAAATTGTAACAAAATTCAAATATTTTCGTCTTAATTATAATCAGGCAAAAATCAAGCTTATGACAGATAAACAAATTATAGAAAAATTGAATATGCTTTCTGAGATCAAACCAAATAAAGAATGGGTTGTTTTGACTAAACAAAATATATTAAATAACAATTCAGATTTAGTTTTGCTTGATAATGGTTTTAGCTTAAAGAACAAATTTACAGATTTATTAAATATTATAAGTTCATTAAAATTACAAACAAAATTAGCTTATTCTTTTGCTTTATTACTTATGTTTGTAAGTGGATTAGTTGGAGTTTCACAAAATGCAGTTCCTGGAGATTTATTGTTTGCAGTAAGATCTACTACAGATAAATTAAAAATAGCTTTTGTAGGACAAGAAGATTATTCAAAATTCAATTTTGAAGTTGCTAACAAAAGACTTGATGAATTAGTAGCAATAGTAAAAGATAATAATGCAAACACACAAGACAAGGGTACAGCATTAATAGAATTAAAAGCAAATATCAAGAACACAGCTAAAAACTTAATTGCATCTGTAAAAGAAAATCCAAAAGCAGTAAATGACATTGTAGCAGAAGCAAAGAAAATCAAAGAATCAGCAGTATTACTTGATATAATTAGTGAATCAGATAAAACTACAACATCTAATGAATTATATAAAGAAATAGTTGAAATTGAAATTAATTCTTTGGAAAATATTACTTTGACACAATCACAGCAAGACATATTAAAAGAAATAAAAGAATTAGTTAAAGATAGTAAGTATTCAGATGCTTTTGAAAAAATATTAACAATTAATAATTAAGGGATACGTAATCCTCAGAATAGAAGTCTTTTAAGGAGGCTTCTGTTCTGGGGATAAAAACCCAGATCATCGATTAATATCGATAAGTCGCTCATTTGTTGTTATTACGTAAAACAATAAATGACCCCTGCCAAGGCGGGGTGAATAATGGTCGACGCGACGACCTGCCCGCAATGCATATAGCGTTGCAGGCGGGGAAAATAAAGGTCTAGATAAGTTTTTGAAAATTGGCTTATCTATACCAAAAAATTAAAATAATTTTCAAAATATTAAATACTAAAATGAATATAAGAAAAACAATTATAAAAGCCATTGTCGCATTGACATTGGTCGCAGTAATTGCTCCTGTTTCTACTTCAGCTTTAACAGTTGAAGAATTGCAGGCTCAAATTAATCTTTTGATGGCTCAGTTGGCAACCTTACAAGGAACAACAACTACAACCACAACAGGTGTTGGAGCCCCTGCAGTTTGCGCTGGAATAACATTCAGCAGAAACATGACAATAGGTGCTACTGGAGCTGATGTAAAATGCTTGCAAGCAATTTTAAACCAGTCCCCAACAACACAAGTTGCTACAACAGGAGCAGGCTCACCTGGAAACGAAACAACATACTTTGGTGGATTAACCTTAGCTGCTGTTAAAGTTTTCCAATCAGAAAATGGAATGACCCCTGCAAATCAGGTTGGTCCTATGACAAGAGCAAGACTTAATGCAATATTAGCTGGCGGAACAACAGGTGAAACAGTAAACCCACCAGTAGTTGTCCCAACAGGAACAGTATCAGCAACATTGGCTTATGACAATCCAGCAGCTGGAACTTTAGTTGTAAACCAAGGTTTGGCTACATTAGCTAAATTTCAATTAACAGGTACAGGAACAGTTACAGCAGTAACATTAAAGAGAGTTGGCGTTTCAGCAGATACAACTTTGTCAAACGTTTATCTTTTTGATGGAGCTACAAGATTAACTGATTCTGCATCTGTATCAGGAGGAAGCACAATTACTTTCTCTGGATTGAATATTGCAGTTTCTGGATCAAAAGTTTTAACAGTTAAATCAACAATTGCAGGAACAGCTGGTGAAACAGTTGGAGTGCAATTAACAGGAGTAACATTATCATCTGGAACAGTTTCTGGAACACCAGTTTCAGCAAACCTTTTCAGCTTGTCTTCAGCAACATTAGCTGGAGTAGCTCTTGGAACAGCTTTGCCATCATCTTCTACAACAACAGATCCTGAAAATGATGTAAGAGTTTGGGAAAATACATTCACTGTGTCTAACAGAGAAGTATCTTTCACAAGATTAGCTTTAAGACAAGTAAATTCTATCAATTCAGCAGATATTAGAAATTTCCGCTTATTTATTGATGGAACACAAGTTGCAACAGCAGAATTAGATGCTGACAAATATGTAACATTTGTATTCAATAAAACATTAGCAACAGGTTCAAGAAATGTTAAAGTTTTGGCAGATGTAATTGGTGGATCAAGCTATTACATTGAAATGTCAATGAGAATGTCAGCTGACATAGAAGTAACAGATTCACAATATGGAGTAAATATTACCCCATCTGGAACAATTCCTTCTTCAGCTTCCACAATTCAAGTAAATGCCGGAACAATGACAGTGGAAAAAGCTACAGATTCTCCATCTGGAAATGTAGTTAATGCAGCTTCAGATGTAGTATTGGCAAAATACACATTCAAAGCTAATGGCGAACCAATCAAAGTGGAAACATTATTGGTTGACTTCACACATTATACATCAGGTGATGTTGCAGAAACTTCAACATTGAGAAATGGAAGAATTATGGTAAATGGATCACAAGTTGGTTCTACAACCACATTGAATCCAGCAGACACAGGAACATCTTTCTCAACTAACTTTATTGTAAACCCAGGTTCACCTGCAACAGTAGAAGTTAGAGCAGATATGTTTGATAATGATGATACAAACGCTGTATCAGACGGTGATAAATTCACAGTTACATTATCACAAGGATCAAGCAATGCTGAAAAGAGAGTTTCTTATGGAAGACTTAATGTCCCATCTGCAAACGTTTCAGCAAACCAAGTTACTGTAGCTCAAGGAACAATTTCCTTGGCAAGACAGTCAAACTATGCAAACCAAACAACAGTTGTTCCTCAAACAGGATACAAATTGGCTGCATACAACTTGGCAGGAAACAGTTCTGAAGATGTAAATGTTCACACAATATCTGTTGATTTCACATCAGTCTCTGGAACAGCATTTTCTTATGCTGATTTGAGCAATGTCTATGTAAAATACGGCACTCAAACAACAACAACAAAATCAACAGTAGCTGCAACTTCAAACTCTTGGTCAGTAAACAACTTTACTTTAGCTAAAAACGCTACAGTACCAGTTGAAATTTACGCTACAATTGGTTCTACAATTGATTCTACAAACTCAATTAAATCAACTACAACTATCACTGGTTTGACAGCTTTGTCTGCTCAATCAGCAGCTACATCTGAAACAGATGGACAAACCATCTCTTATGGAGCAGGTAGTTTAACAGGAACCAAAGATGGATCAAGTCTTGTTGCTTCAATAGTTTCTGGTAACACAAATGTTGACGCTGCTTCATATAGCTTTACAGCTGTAAATGATACTTACAAGATTTCAAAGCTTACATTCACAATTAGCGATTCTACAACACTTAAAAATGTTAACTTGATGAAAGGTGCAACCTTAATAGCAACCGCACCAGCTGCTTCTACAGTTGTCTTTAATCTTCCAACAGGAGATGCAACTGATCCAAAAGTAGTTCAAGTTACTCCTTCAGAACAAGTTGTTTTGAAAGTTAATTTAGAAGTAGGTAATGTAGGAACTGGTGCTGGAACCTCTGGATCAAATATCAAGGTTACTCTTGGAGCAGATTCAGAAGCAATAGCAGGTTCAACAGGGATACAAGCTGATATGACAATTGGCACAGGAGCTGGAAATAATGTATATGCATACAAAACAGTTCCAACAATTACAAATCAGACCTTGCCATCTTCTGTGTTGAGTGCAGGAACTTTGACTTTGTCAAAATTCCAAGTATCTTCTCCTGGAACAATCGGTTGGAAAGACATTATTTTCAGTGTAACTAAGACCGGTGGTTCTGGAAAAGCTGCTATAGGTACTACAAATATCTATAACGAAGCTGATCAAAATACATCATTAGATACTTGTACAGTAACTAACGGTGGTGCTACAGATACAACAGCAACTATTACATGTACAGTTGCAACTGAAGAATACTTCAGTGGTTCAAGAACATATGTATTAAAGTCTGCAATATCTGGAACACCTGCTACAAGCGATGTTATCAGCACAAGCATAGGTCAAACTAACCCATATGTTGCTCCAACAGACTACACAACAGTTAATGGAACAACAGCAGAATTTGTCTGGACAGACAGATCAGCTCAAAGCCATTCTGAATCAACAACAGATTGGAATAATGGATACTTAGTCAAGACCTTGCCAACAGACGCACAAACTCTTACCAGATAATTTTCTTAACTTTTCTTGTGGACTAGCTTAAGAGAAGCAAAAAACCCCGAAAGGGGTTTTTTGTTGTATTTTTTTTGTTGTATTAATCTAAATAATTTGACTTTATAATCTGACTTTCTTTATAATTTGGCTTTTTTATTATCATTTTTATACACAGTAAAAAATCTACGACCGTGGATTATTTACTGGGTAGTTATATTTTATATTGTATATTGTATTGTACAAAATACTCAAAATTGTTAAAATAAATTAACTCAGCAAAAAACCTACGGTCGTGGCAATTCCACTGGGTAGAAATTAGTGAATATTATTAGATAATTAGGTAATAATTTTGTTAATAATCCATGAAAACTTTAGGTCAAAAAATTTTAATTACTTTGTTAGGAGTTGTAGCTATGGGTTTTTCTTATACACCGCGACAGCAAAGAAATGCCTTACGATTAATAATGAGTGAGTGGAAAAATATATCTGATGATAAAATAGGAACTCAAATTGATAGTTTATATAGATCAAAGTTAATTAAGCGTAAAATTAATAAAGATGGCACAATAACCTTAACTCTCACAAATAAAGGTAAAATGAAAGCTTTAACTTACAAGTTTGAAGAAATAAAACTTACAAAGAAAAATGAATGGGATAACAAGTGGCACATAGTAATGTTTGACATCCCAGAAAAGCAAAGGGTTGCTAGAGATATATTTAGAGATAAAATTAAGAAAATTGGTTTTTACGAACTGCAACACAGCGTATTTGCCTTCCCATATGAATGCGAAAATGAATTAGAATACATAATCGAAACCTATAAGATCTCAAAATGGGTGAGATTTGGAACATTAGAGAAAATAGATAATGATGCATATTTAAAAAAGTTTTTTGGATTATAGATTTATTGTATTTTAATATGCGCATAATATGTGCTTGGTATTTTTTGTTGTATGTTTGAATATTCTGCCCAGTAAAAAACTCACGGTCGTGGCAATTTTACTGGGTAATAGTTAGATATTATTATGAGTAATATATGGGCAATAAAAGCATTGTGTGAATAAGGTATCGGATAAATTAATTCTTTTTTTAAATCAATTTAATTTGGTAAAGATTTTAGGAATTGTTCTGTGATTTCTTTTGATTCTGGGGAAAGTTCTATTACAATCATAGCTTCTTTTCTTGCAAGCTCATAATTACCTGTAAGCTTATAAGCATATGCAAGCGAAGCATGATATTGAAAATTATTAGGATTTTTCTCTATTAAATATTGGAAAATTGAAATTAATTCATTATAATTTTGCAAAGCAATGCTTGTATCTAGTTTGTATTGTAAAATTTCTTTATGCCCAGGAGCAAGTTCTAAAGCTTTGTTAAAATATTTATTAGCTTTATCATATTCTTTTAAATTGCTTGCAAATTGTCCTAAACTAATCCAATATCTTGTATAAAGTGGCTGGATTTTTACTGCTTCTTGTAATAACTCATAATCTTTTTTTATATAATCTGTAATTTTTTCTGGGTAAAAGTCTTGGCAGATTTTAGTAATTTCAACATATTTTAGTCTTGTATAAGAATCTAAAAAGCTTTTATGTTTTAGTGCATTATCCATTTTACTTAATGCTAGGTCACAATATTTATTTTTTGCTAAAGCATCTGCAATATTTATTTGGTAATTTATATAAAATGGTAAAATATTATATTGCCACAAGAAAAAAATAAGCACACAAAAAGATAAAACAAGAATAGGTTTATTTAGTTTGTTGTGAGTAGTTTGTAGTGAGTAGTTTGTTTTTTGTGTTGTTAGGTGTAATGTGTAAGCTACTATGAAAAAGAAAATTAAATATGTACCAAAACAATCAAAGCTAAATAAATTAGCTATAAAATATCCTATCAAAGTAGTTTGTAATCCATGGCTTATTAAGCCGTATCTGTTTGAGTCTGTTTCTAATCTGTATGAATCTGTGTGCTTTAGCTTCTGTAATTGCCAAAACAAAATAACAAATAAGCTTAAATAAGCTATAATACCTACAACTCCAGCTTGAGCTCCTATATCTAAAATTATATTATGAGCTTTATCCCACCAAAGAGAATAAATTAATTTTGCATCATAATATTTATCAAATCCTATAGCAAAATTTTCTATTCCCCATCCTAAAATTGGTTTATCTTGAATTGCTTGCAAAGCTACTTGCCAGCCTTTATATCTTTCATCATTTAAAGCGTTTTTTATAGATAATCTATTTTCAAACATTTGTAGAGTTCTATTATCTTGTAATTCTTCAGTTCTACTTGGGAATAAATTTATATAGCTTACAATGCCCAATATTACAACAATAAATAAAATAGCTATAATCTTACTTAAATTTAAAAAATTTTGTCTTATAGGCATTTTTGAGCCTTGAGTATGGTTTGTAGGATAAAACAAGAGAAAATATAATAATCCAATAAAAATGCCCAGCCACACAGCTCTAGTACCAGAAATAAATATGGTAGATAAATAAATTAAAATAGCAAATCCATAAAATATTTTTTTAAGTTTGTTTTGATTAGAATCTAATGACTGCCTAATAAGAAACGAAAGAGTAATAAAAAATAATAGCAAAATATAAATTGCAAGCAATATTGGGTTTCCTAGTGCAGAAGCAGGCCTGCTTTCCATAGGCATAAATACCTTGCTAAACAAACTAAAATACTGAGCAATTGCTATAAAAGAAATTAAAATACCTATAACAATTGAGAAATCCCAAATTTTTTGCCAGTCTTCCCCGCCTAAAGCATTTACATTTTGGCGAGCAGGTTTTTGTAATGTAATAAATGTTAAAACAACAAAAGCAAAATAAAAAGCAAATGTCACAAATCCTCCGCCTCTCCATGGAGACCCCCATAAGCTAAAATATGAATCTACAGAAAATATAGTAGATAAGAAAAAAGCTCCCAAAAGTCCAGTCATGGCCCAAAATATTTTATTTGTCCTGAGAAGTCCCGATAGGCGGGGCGAAGCAGGATTGTTTTTGATATTCTGCCACAACAAAGCAAAAAGCATTATTGCCAAAATGCTTCTAAAAATAATAGTTTTTGGAAAATCAGCAGGATACATCCATGGCGAAAAGGTAAACAGTGGCAAGGCTAAAACTATATAAATTGCAATTTTATTAATTTGTGCAAGTTTATTGATTTGCATAATTATATATGTTAAAAAGAATAATATATTATTTGATAATATATGTTTATAGCATAAAAATCAAATGAAAAACTCTTCGACCAACTCAGAGCGGGTAAAGAAAATAATTTGTAAAAATTGTGGAAAGAAGTTTAAACCAAGACAATGGAACCAATTTTATTGTGGGTCTAAAACTATGAAGATTGGATGCTCATATAAAATGTATATTAAGAAGGCCGTTGATTATAATCGAGAACATAATAAAGAATATTTAAAAAAATATGCTAAGTCATGGATGAAAGAACAGAGAAAAAATAATACAGAATATGCTATTAGACAAAGGAAGCTAAAAAGAGAGTACGCAAAACAACCAGCTCAAAAAGAAGTTGCAAGAGCTTGGCGACATAAAAATATAAAGAAAATATTAATGTGGAATAGGAAAAGAATGTTAGAAAAAAAAGGGGTTACTGGTAGCCATACTAGTGAAGAATGGGAAGAAATTAAGAGATATTATAATTTTAGATGTGTTGAATGTGGAATAGAAGAAAGTGAATTAGAAAAAATTTGGGCAGGAACATCTTTTAATAAATTGACAAAAGATCATATTGTCCCAACATCAAGAGGTGGAACAGACTATATTTGGAATATTCAACCATTATGTGTTAGTTGCAATTCGAAAAAGCACAAAATAAAAAATGAAAAAATAGTAGTTGTTTCTATGGGTGCAGATCCGCTACACATTGGGCATGTACGTCATATTTTAGACGCCAAAAGATTGGGCGATAGACTAATTGTAATTTTAAATAATGATAATTGGTTGATAAATAAAAAAGGTTTTGCTTTTATGCCGGAAAATGAAAGAGCTAAAGTTATAATGGCAATTAGGGGGGTTGATGGTGTAATGATCACAAAGCACAAAATAAATGACGAAGATAGGTCTGTTTCTAGAGAATTAGAAATTTTGAAACCAGATATTTTTGCTAAAGGTGGCGATAGAAATGTAGGTAATATTCCTGAAAGCGAAAGATCGGTTTGTCAAAAATACAATATAAAAATAATTAATGGAGTAGGAGGAGATAAAGTACAAAGCTCTTCATGGCTAATAAAGAATGCTTCAAGTCAAAAGATATGACAAATAATCTTATTCTAAATATAAAATCTTTTCTTTTTGAAAATAAAGGGCTGAAACAAACTATTTTTAAAAATACTATTTGGATTACAGTCTCTGAGGTTTTAAGTAAAGGAATATCATTTTTTTTATTGATTTGGCTGGCTAGATATTTTGGTCCTGATAATTATGGTAAATTAGCCTTTGGTCTTAGCTTTGTTGCGTTATTCGCTTTTTTTATTGATTTTGGCTTTACATCAATAGCTATAAGAGAAATAGCTAGAGATAAGAGCAAATCTTTAAAATACACAAATAATATATTAGCTATAGAGGCAGTTCTAGGTTTTTTTGTTTTTATACTTATTTGTTTATTATCAGTTATTTTTGTTGATAGCAGAGAAATTTCTTTCTTGATTTGCTTGTTTGGGGTTGCAACAATCCTAGATTGTTTTACAAAATTTTTGCAGTCAGTTTTTTGTGCCCATGAGAGGATGGAGTTTGTGGCTATTTCTAGGCTTTTCCAAGCCTCAACTCTTTTTATTGTCATAATAATTTCCATATTTTTCAGCATCTCTGTTATAGACCTTGGTTATCTTTTCATAATAGCATCTATTTTTAGTTTAATATTAACCTTGATTTTAAGTCGGAAGTTTTTTTATAAATTTGTTTTTAATATAGATTTACGTTTTTTATATGATATATTGAGAGAATCCTGGCCAATAGGGTTAATAAGTTTTGCAGCGCTTTTTTTTCAGTCCGCAGACTCTGTACTTATAGGTTTTTTAAAAACAAATTTAGATGTGGGTTTATATAATGCAGCTTCAAGAATCAGCGTTGGGACATATTTCTTGTTAGGAATAATTTCTTCTGTCTTTATGCCAGCTATTAGTCGGGCATTTAAGGAAAATTCTAGTAATTTTAGAAATATAATAGAGAAATATGCTATGTTAAATTTTTATTTAGGTATTCCTATAGGAGTTGGAGGTTTCTTTGTCGCTCCAGAACTTATTAATTTAATATATGGCAGTAATTATATTCAATCAGTTGATGTTTTTAGAATACTTTCTCTAAGTTTGATTTTTATATTTATGACAGCTGTTTACGGGCAATCATTAATATTTCTAGATAAGCAAAGAAAATTTCTGAAAAGTTATATGATTGGTTTAATCTTAAATATATTTATGAATATTTTATTAATACCTTATTTAGGGATAATGGGGGCTGCTTTTTCTTCTATTATAACACAAGCTTTGATTCTAATAATTGTATTCTTTGAATTTAGAAAAGCAACAGGTCTTGTATTTGGAAAAATATTTTTATATTCAATCTCTTCATCTATTATTATGTCAGTGGCAATTATGGGGTCCAAAAGAATAACTGGGTTTGGTGCAATAAGCCAAATAATTTTAGGGATTTTTGTTTATTTTGTTGCCTTGTATTTAATATATATTGTAAAAAATAGAAAATTATCATTTATTCTTTAAATATTTATTATAAAAAAATATGGAAAAAGAAAGTATAATGGAAAAATTAATTGATAATCAGAATAAGTTTAATAGAAAAGTTAATATCCCAAAAATTGGGGATAAAATTGGTTTTGCTTTTAGCACAAAAGATAGGGTTGATTTTACTATAAAATCATTAGATTCTATTGATACAGAAAAGGGATTTGATATTATATGGGTAGATGGAAGTGTGACTACAGAAGGTAGGGATTTGCCTAAAAATTATAAATTTAAAAATGTAAATCTAGCTAAATATTATTTGAATGTTGGGGGAGGTCCAGATGCAGCCATACAATATGGATTAAGAAAACTTTTAGAGTTAGGTTATGATTATTGTGGTTTAATAGAAAATGATATTGTTTTTGAGACAGGTTGGTTTAAGAAGCTTATTGAATTATTTGATATTTCTGCAAAAGAGGGGCTGGTTCCTGGAGCTGTGACAGTAAGAAATTTTAACACACGAGTAATAGAATATAATAGAGATTATACTATAAATTGGAATATTGGAGCTGGAATGATTTTATTTACCAGAGAAGCTGCTCAATTAGTTTTAGATAATTATAAATTTTTAGCTATTAATGGTATAGGTATGCGAAGATATTATGGCAAGTTATTAGGATTTGATCTAAAAGATAATAAGGAGTTATTTGGTAAAAGATTGGACTATTTTTTATCAATGGATTATTCATATGATAGAGTTTTATATAAAAATGGATTTTGTTCAGTTGGCACAATTCCATCAATGGTAGTAGATTTAGAGTTTGATATTCCTACATATGGATTGAGTTATGTTACTAAAGATAAAAATAATATCGGGCCGGTTTTTAACAAAATTTCTAGAGTTTCATTATTGTGGCTTTCTATTATAGATCCATTTTTTTATTCTTTATGTTTTATTTGGAGAAGGCTAAGAAAAGTAAAGAGAATTCGTAAAATAGGCAAGAATATAGAGAAAAAAATACTAAATAAGAAATAATTATGATGAAAAAGAAAATATTTACTTTTTACAAAAGAATAGTAAAGATTCTAGCTGGTCATAGATTAGAAAGAATTTATCCTTTTAAGATTTTAAATAGCTTTATTATTTCTTATTTTAAGCCAGATTTCATTGAAATTTATGGACATAAAATGTTTTTGGATAAGAAAGACTGCTTGCGTCTTTCAGTCCATGGCGTATATGAAGAACTTGAAACTAAAACTATAAATGAGAACATAAAAGAAGGGGATACAGTTTTAGATATAGGGGCTAATATAGGTTATTATACTTTAATTTTTGCAAGGCTTGTTGGGAAAAGTGGAAAGGTCTTTGCTTTTGAGCCAGATCCTGAAAATTTTTCTATTTTAGAAAGAAATATAAAAATAAATAACTATAAAAATGTGACATTGGTAAAAAGTGCAGTTTCTAACTTTTCGGGTAAAACAAAATTATTTTTATCAGACGATGCAAAACTTCATTCGTTATATAAAAATAATGAAAATGGAAAGGCGATTGAGATAAAAACTATAAAACTTGATGATTTTTTTAAAGATTATAAAAATGGTATAAATTTTATAAAGATTGATATTGAAGGTTCAGAGATGCCGGCTTTTGAAGGAATGTCCCAGATTATAAGAAAAAATAATAATATAAAAATTGCAACAGAATTTAACCCTATTTTATTAAAAAAATTTGGTACAAACCCAAGAAATGTAATAGATTTTTTATTGGTTAATAATTTTAAATTATATAATATAGATTATGAGGCCAATAAAGTTAGATTAATTAACCAAGATCAACTATTAAAAAATTATAGAGAAGATGATGGTGGTTTTACTAATTTATTATGTATAAAAAAATAATTTAATGTCTCAAGAAATAAAAAAAAATATATTAATGATTTCACCATATGTTCCTTGGCCATTGCATGGAGGAACTTCGGTTAGGATTTTTAATATATTAAAGCAACTAAAAAACAAAGGTTATAATATTATTTTATTAGCTGGAAGTGAAGAAAAAGAGATAAAAAAAGACAATCCTTTAAATGAAATATGTACTCAAATACATATTTTTAGAATATTTTCTGGTAGCTCTTTAAAATTTGTTATTCAATCATTGTTTTCTATAAAGCCATACCCTATTAATAAATTTGATATAAATGAATTAAGAAAAAAAACTAGCTATTTGTTAAAGGAAAATAATATTGATTTAATTTGGATAAATTTATCAATATTGTTAGAAGTTTTCAGTAGAAACTTTTTTACAGATAAACCAATTTTATTAGATCACGCAGAGTGTGAAGAGCTTTTTTACAAAGATTATGTTAAAAAAGGAAGTTTACTTGAAAAATTTTTTGGAATTACGAATATTATTAAATTCAAGTATTTTCATAAAATAAATTTTTTGAAAACAAATGCTATTTTTTGTGTTTCTGAAGAAGAGACAAAATTTACTAAAAGACAAATTAATAATAAAGTAAAAGTTTATACTGTACCCAATGGTGTTGATATAAAATTCTTTAATCCATTAGATAGATTTAAAAAAACGTCTAATTATATTGTTTTTTGTAGTAGCATGAACGTACGTAGAAATATTGATGCTGCGTCTTGGTTTGCTAAATTTATTTTTCCAAAGATAAAGAGTGTTATCCATGATGCTGAGTTTTGGATTGTTGGGAGCAATCCAACTAAAGACGTTTTAGAGTTAAAGGCAATTCCAGGAGTACACATTACAGGAACAGTAGATGATATAAGACCTTTTTATAATAAAGGCAAGGTGTTTGTGTCTCCATATCGATTTGGAGCTGGAACTAAGTTAAAGGTTTTTGAGGCTATGGCAAGCGGAATTCCGATTGTTTCTACTGATATAGGCTGTAGAGGAATTGACTTAACTTACAAAAAGGACGTTATTATAGCAGAAAATGTAAACGATTTTAGTGATGGTGTAATTAGACTATTATCTGATGATAATTTCTCCTATTTTCTATCTGAAAATGCTTTGAAATTAGTTAGACAGAAATATAATTGGGAGAATATTATAGAAGATGTTCAAAAGGTAATTATTAACTTGATAAATAGCTAATTTTATTAATATGCAAAAATATTTAAAAGAAGAAAAATATATAGATATTGAAAGTTATGCAAAGTTTGGATTTCAGTATTATAATATAGATATTCCTATAAACTTAAAAAAATATCTTACTTCAACCAAATACGAATCTTTGTTAGATTGTGGTTGTGGAGATGGAGGGACAATTTATTCTTTGAAAACTCAAGGTTTCTTGGAGAATAAAAATGTTTATGCTATCGATTTATCAAAGAATAGAGTGGAAATTGTAAAAGAAATTTATCCTAAAGCTAATGTTTTTATTGATAATGTAGAAACAATGAAAAGCATTTTTGATAATAGTATTGATTTCTTGATTTCTGAGCAAGTTATTGAACATGTAGATCAAATAAAGATGCTAAGGAATATCGATAGAGTGGTTAAAAAAAACGGCATTGTTTATCTAACCACAGTTTTTAAAAAATGGTATGGGTGGTATTTTTATAAAAATAATGGCAAATGGGTTCTTGACCCCACTCATTTAAGGGAGTATAAGAAAGATTCAGAGCTTTTAGACCTTATTGATAAAAATAAATTCGAAATATTGGAAAACAATAAGAAGTTAATATCTTATCCAATATTAGATTTTTTTGTTAAAATATTAAAAATAAAAAATAGATCTATCTACAATAATAAATTCCTAAAAATTGCGAGGAAAATCAAAAGGCCAGTTTTAGGATATTATAATTGGGAGATTATTTTAAAAAAGAAATAATATGAAATATTCATTAGTTTTTACAACAATTAATGTACCCTATTTATTAGAAGACTATATTAAAAATTTTAAGCATTTTAATCATGGCCCAGAAGATGTGGAGATTATTGTTATTGGCGATTTAAAAACGCCTTTAGATATTGATTCTTTTATAAATAAGATTAATGAATCAGGCTATAAGGTTAGGTACTTTGATATTCCAAGTCAAGAAAAATGGCTAGATAAATTCCCTGATCTTAAAAAAATTGTGCCATATAATTCTGATAATAGAAGAAACATAGGTTATTTAATGGCCGTAGAGAATGGGGCTGAAATTATTATTTTAGTTGATGATGATAATTATCCTATTGAATCTGTTGATTTCTTAAAAGAGCATTCTATAGTTGGTCAAACTATAAATTTTGAAGCTGTAAGTGATGAAAGTAAATGGTTTAATATTTGTTCTATGATTAAATTTAATCCAGAAAGAAAAATTTATCCAAGGGGTTATCCATACTCTAAAAGATTTAAGGATGGCAAAATTACTAAAACAAAAAAGACTGGGAAAATCATTATTAACGAAGGGCTTTGGCTTCAAGATCCAGATATAGATTCCATCACAAGATTGGCTGAAGATGTTAAGGGCGTGGAAGTTTTGTCAGAAAGTGTTGTTTTGGATAAAGGCATCTTTTCTCCAATTAATAGTCAGAATACAGCATTTCATAAAGATGCGCTTCCTTGTTCATATTTTGTATTAATGGGTGGCAATATAAATGGCTTAGTAATTGAACGTTATGGAGATATTTGGTTTGGATATTTTGCTAAAAAAATTATTGACCATATGGGTGGATTTGTTAGGTTTGGTTCTCCTGTTGCTTTGCACAAAAGAAATACGCACAATATTTTAAAGGATTTAAAACAAGAATTTTGGGCGATTCAATTTTCTGAGTATTTAGTTGATTTCATAGAAAATGTCAAATTGGATTCAAATACTTATAGTGCTTCTTATATTGAGCTTGCAGATAAATTGGAAAAATTTGTTTTAGAAAATAAAAATTTTAATCCAGAAGCTCAAATTTATTTTAAACAAGTTGTTTCTGCAATGAAAATTTGGGTAGAAGTTTGTAAAAAAATACTTAACTAATAATGAAAATTGTAATTGTTCAACCATACGCTAAAGGCCCTGGGCATTATGATGCATACACAAAAAGGTTGTGTGAAGGATTTCTAAAAGAAAATGTAGAGATTGTTTTAGTTACAGCTAATGGAACTTTTAATGATTGGTCTAAAAATTTACCAATTAAGGAAATAGTGGCTATAAGTAGTAAGTCTTTTTTGGTTTCATCTTTAGATAGGGATAGTTCTAGTAAAAGATTTATAAGAAGGCTTAGATTTTTTTATACTAGCTGGATTACTGAAAAGAAAGCATTTAGTTATTTTCTGAAAAATAATTGCGATGCTATACATTTTATTGATTCAGAGATAATTACATTGTCTATATTGTTTTGTATTTTCAAAAAACCCAAAGATGTTTTTTTTACTGTTCCAGCCCCTTTAGAAATTTTAGAAAAATCATTCCATAAACAGTTATATAATGCAACAAGAATATTGCTATCTAAAAAACTTTTTAAGTTGGCAAAACCTATTGTTCACAGTAAATTTATCGCTGATTCATTAATCAAGAACAAGATTGTTTCTTATAATATTCCTGTTGTCTCGTGGGGCATAGATAATGCTCGTTTAACCTATAGCAAACAAGAAGCAAGAAATAAAATTGGGCTTTTACAAAATGAATATGTGTTCGGTTTTTTTGGGTATATATTACCGCAAAAAGGTTTCCAATTTCTTTTGCAAAATTTATCTAAATTAAATAATTATAAAATTTTAGCCATAATTCATTCTGATAAAATTGGCGAAGAGGATTCTATAAGAAAACAAATAAAAGATAATAATTTAAATAATATTATTATAAGATATGGTTTTGCATCCGAGAATGATTTAGCTCTTTATATATCAGCTTGCGATGCAGTTTTATTGCCTTATAAAAGAGATTTTATCGGAGAAAGTGGTATTATGTCATTAACCCTTTCTCATGAAATTCCTTTAATTGCATCAAATGTCGGTAAGGTTGGAGAGACTATTAAACAACATAATTTAGGTATTGTTTTTGAACCAGAATCTAACTTGGAATTTATTAAAGCTTTAGATAAATTTTCTAATTTTAGTAAAAATGAAATAGAGCTTATAAAGAAAAATATCAATTTATATATATCAAAAAATAGTTGGGGGGAGATAGCAAGACAGCATTTATCAATTTATAAAAATAGAAAATTAAAAATTTTAATATGTGCATATGCTTGCCAGCCGCACGGATGTTTAAAATGGGCGGGACCTGGAGAAATGATTTTAGGTTGGAATATGGTTTTGCAAATATCCAAAAATAACAAGGCGTATGTGTTAACCCATACAGCTAACAGAAAAGATATTGAGCAAGAGAAAATAAATAATTCTAAAGATAATTTAAATTTTTATTATATAAGCCTACCAAAGCAGTTTGATTTTTTGTTAAATTTTGAAGGAGGGCTTCATTTATATGCTTATTTGTGGCAAATTAAAGCTTATTTTGTAGCAAAAAAACTTCACAAGGAGAATAATTTTGACATCTTTCATCATGTAACTTTTGCAAACGATTGGTTGGCAAGTTATATAGGAGCTTTTTTGCCTATTCCTTATATTAGGGGGCCTGGAGGAGGAGCTCACAAAACCCCAAAGGAATTTTTATCTGAATACTCCTTTATTAATAGATTTTGGCAAAAAATTAGAGGATTTAGCCAATATATTCTTAGGCATGATCCAATTTTTTTAATCGGGCGAAAAAAGGCAAAAGCTATATTATTATGTTTGTATGAATCTCTAGAAATAATGCCAAATAAATTTAAGGATAAAACATATTTGTTTCCAGTGAATGGCGTTTCTAAAGATGATTTGTTTTTACTGAGCAAAAATAAAGATAATAAGTCCAATGATTTTATTATTCTTTCTGCTGGGAAATTATTTTCTATTAAGGGTTTTGCATTGGCTATAAAGTCATTTAAATTATTCAGTGATCGTGTAAAAAATGCTAAATTAATTATTGTTGGAGATGGGCCTGAAAAAAATAATTTGATAAAAATAGTTTCTATGCTTAATATAGAAAATAAGGTAATTTTTAAAGGTTGGGAACCTAGACAAAAGCTTTTTAATGATATGGTCAATTGTGATGTTTTTCTATTTCCTAGCTTAAGAGATGGCGGGGGATCTGTTGTGGTTGAAGCTATGGCCGCAGGAAAGCCAGTCGTGTGTTTAGATATAGCAGGTCCTGGGTTTCATATTAATGAAAATTGGGGAATAAAAATAAATCCTATTAATCCAGAGCAGGTCATAAATGATATAGCAGATGCTTTAAGTAAATTATATTTTAATAGGGATCTGTTAGCTAATCTTGGTAAAAGGGCAAGAGAAAGGGCAGAAGAATTCTATGATTGGGATAAGCTAGGTGAAAAATTGCAACAAATATATTTAAAATAAAAATATGGAAAGTAGAATTTCAAAAATATTAAATTTTGTAAAACAATATAAATGGCCTTTATTGTCTGTTTTTTTGTGGTTGTTGGTTTGGGGTACATATAATACTGATGTGTACAGATTTTTCTTGCCAGGATTTCCTAATAATTATTTTGATTTAGTGCACGGTTTTAGATCTTTATTGCCTTTTGTGGCAATAATAATTTCTTTTGCTATTTTTGTTAAATTATGGAAAAATAGTCTTTTAATATCTCCATTGGGTTTATTTTTACTTTTTACAATCGTTGGCATTATATCGTCAATTTTTTCAGAAAATATAATGCTTTCTATTTATTGGGGGGCTCTATATTTGGTTGCTATAATAGTTATGATTGTAGTAATTAGCTCGCCTTATAAAAAAGGTATATCTTTAATTTTCTATACCAACCTTTTTATTGCTGTATTTTTATCGTTATTTTTAGTTTTTATTTTTTTGATTAAGCCTGGTGTATTTTCTTTAAACACTTTAAGGCAGTTTTTGGAAGGGTTTAGGCCGTTTGAAGGAATAGCAGGAATTACTGTTAATGAAGAAATGTTTGGTATGTCAGGAACTAGGCCTACTGGATTAGGTAGATACGCTGCAATTTCAGCAATAATGTTGTTTGCATATTTATGGCAAAAACCTAATTTCAAAAATATTTTTTATTTTATTACTTTCCCAATTTTGACCTTAGTGCTTATTTTTTCTAGAGCCAGAACTTCTGTTATAGCTTTTCTGTGCGCATTATTTTTTATCGCATTATTTAAAGTTAGATCTAAATTTTCTTTTATTTTTATAACAGGCTCTATAATGTTGCTACTTATATTTACTAATTTCTATAGTTATTTTTGGTGGTATTTAGTTCCAGAAAGTGTGCCAACAGTTAATAAAGAAATAGTAAGTTTTAATAATAGCTTTACTAATGGTGAATCCCCAGATTCATATATTAACAGCGAATCCCCAGATTTATATATTAATGGTGGGTTTCCAGATTCACATGTAAACACTTTGAGTGGTCGAACCCATGCTTGGCATCAGGCCTGGAATGTTTTTTTGTCTTCTCCGATAATCGGTAGGGGATTTTTTGCAGATAGGATATTTTTACAAGGCCAGCATGTTCACAATAACTGGTTACATATATTAATTCAGTCAGGATTATTGGGTTCCTTTTTCTTTATTTTGGCATTTTTGCTATCTTGGATATATTTATTTTATTGTCTTAAAAAAGATTCTAAAAATTTAATTTTAAATTCTTCTATTGGAATTTTTGTATTTTTTACTATAAGGAGTTTAACTGAATCTTTTGCCTTTTTCGGCGCTGATTTTTTATTTTTTATTCCGATTATTGCCTATATTCAATTACAAGCTAGAAGTAACCAAAATACTAATTTAGTTAGTAATAATCAGATTCAAATAGCGGGTAAAAATGTTAACTTGTTTGATATAAAAAGTGTTTTCAGTAAGATTAGTTATTGGATAAAAAATGAAAGGAATAAAAGCCATTGGATAGTTTTATGTGGAATGCATGGAGTTTCTGAGGGTTATAAAGATAAAAGTTTTATGGATAAAATTAATAGCGCTGATATTTCCTTGCCTGATGGTATATCTTTAGTAGTTGTAGGAAAACTAATGGGCTTTGCAATTAATAAAAGAATAGCTGGTCCAGATTTCATGAAAGAGTCTTTTGAATTATCAGAAAAAAATAATTATTCATTGTTTTTTCTGGGAGGCTCGCAGGAAACTTTAGAAAATTTGGTAAAAAAAATAAGAGCAAGTCATTCGAAAATAAATATAAAAGGATATTACTCACCGCCTTTTAGGGAGTTTACCCAAGATGATGATAAAAAAATGATTGATATTATAAATGAAAAAAAGCCAGATATTCTTTGGGTTGCTTTTAATCTTAAAAAGCAAGAAGAGTGGATTTTTAATAATCGACATAAGATAAAAGTCCCGGTTATTATTGGTGTTGGGGCTGCTTTTAAATTTTTATCAGGAGAAGTTAAAAGAGCTCCAAAGTGGTTGGGAGATATCGGGTTTGAGTGGTTGTGGAGATTAATACACGAACCTAAAATAATTTGGAAAAGAGTTTTTGTTAATGGACCATTGTTTATTTGGTCAGTTATTCTTGATTTGTTTAATTCAAAGAGTTATAAATAATAAAATTATATTAATTAAAAATATGAAAAACCTTGAAGGGGAAATAGAAAATGAAAGAAAACTTTTTAAAGCTGAGTGTCTGGTAATTCCTGGGCATAGCATAGAGTTAGTAGATGTTGCTGGAGAAAAAAATGGAAGCCAACAAGGTTAATTCAAGAAACAAACGAAAAGGGCTGGAGAACTGGTAAAAGAAATGTTGAGCTTGATCCAAACGATGAAAGAGCAATTGTGGGTGGTGGTAATGCCGCGACTATTGCATCGGTTGAGTATTTTGCAGAATTGGAATGAGTTAGTGTAACGCCTAAATTAGTTATTTTTGCAGCTGGAAGGCCGGCTTATCTTAATGAGCAAGCACCAGATAACCCAGATTTAACTGAAGGCCAACCAATGCTTGAGTTGTTCGATCGGGAGACCTCAGCTGGCGAGAAAATAGGCAAAGAAAATTTAATTATTTTAAAAGATAATAAAAATACGCGCGATGATGTTGAAAAATCCGTGGATTTAGCAGTTGCTCATGGTCTCACTAAAATTGCATTTTTGCTTTTAGAAATGCGACTTGAAAGGGTAAAAGTTTTCTGGGAAGCATTAAAACTTGAGAGACCAGATTTGGTAAATTTGGAAGTAGAATTTTTATCTGCAGAAGATTTTATAAGAGAAAAATATAAAAAACACCCCGAGCTAATAGAAGAAATATTAAAATCTTTTACAGATTCGAAGGCATTTGAAAAAACAAGAATAGCAGAAGATGGGGGAACAAAAGCAATACGCGAGAAAACATACAAAGGAAAGGGGAATTATTAAAAAATTTTTAATTATTATTAAAGTAAAAAATTTATGGAAAATCAAAAAAAAGTTTTAGTTACAGGAGCTGGGGGATTTATTGGCCATCATTTAGCTAGGTTTTTAAAAGCCCAAGGTTTTTGGGTAAGGGGAGTAGATATCAAAGAACCCGAATATTCAGATAAAAGTGAGATGGATGAGTTTTTGCTTTTAGATTTAAGATTTTTTGATAATTGCCTAAAAGCCACAGAAGGTATTGATGAAGTTTATGCTTTAGCTGCTAATATGGGAGGAATTGGATTTATTACGTATCACAACTCTGATGTGCTATATGACAATGTAACTATAAATGCCAATACAGCTGAAGCCTGCAAAAAAAATGGTGTAAAAAGATTGTTCTATTCTTCTTCTGCTTGTATTTATCCAACATACAAACAAGAAGAAGCAAATTTAGTTGCGCTAAAGGAATCAGATGCTTATCCTGCTGATCCAGACAATGAATATGGTTGGGAAAAATTATTTTCTGAAAGATTGTACAAAAGCTATCAAGATTTTTATAAAGTAAGAATTGCAAGATTTCATAATATTTTTGGACCAGAGGGAACTTTTGATGGAGGCAGAGAAAAGGCTCCAGCTGCAATTTGTAGAAAAGTATCTTTAGCAAAAGATGGAGAAGAAATAGAAATTTGGGGTGATGGCAAGCAAACAAGATCTTTTTGCTTGGTAGATGATTGTGTGCAAGGAGTTTTTAAACTTATGAATTCAGAAGTTACAGAACCGTTAAATATTGGGTCAGATAGGTTGGTAACAATAAATCAAATGGTAGATATTGTTTCTGTAATTGCAAATAAAGATTTAGTAAAAAAGCATTTGCTTGATAAGCCACAAGGAGTAAGAGGTAGAAATTCTGATAATACTTTATGCAAAGAAGTTTTAAATTGGGAACCTGAAATCTCTTTGGAAGATGGCTTAAAAATAACATATGATTGGATAAGTAAACAAACTATATAGTAAAAAATGAAAAGCAAGATAATTAAAATAAAAGATTTGCAGAACATAAGGCAAAAGCACAAGAATCTTAAGATTGGGCTTTGTTCTGGTTGTTATGATGTTTTGCATTCTGGGCATGCAATATTTTTTGAGCAATGTAAAAAGTTTGCAGATATTTTGGTTGTAGCTGTAGGAAAAGATGAAATGATAAAACAGCAAAAAGGTCAAACAAGACCAGTAAATCCCGAGAATAATAGAGTTTATTTGGTAGCTTCTCTGCAAAATGTAGATTATGCAATACTTGCAGAAAATAAACTTTTACCTGGTAAAATAGATTTTTATAATATTATGAAGAATTTAAAGCCAGATGTTTTTGTGTTAAATAATGATAACTCAGCTATAAAAGAAAAAAAAGAATTATGTGATAAGTTTGCAGTTGAACTTAAGCTTGTTAAAAGAACAGTGCCTAAATTTTTAAAAGCAACTTCTTCTACTGATATAATAGAAAAAATAAACCAATTATAGTAAAATGCACTCAGATGATAAAATAATTATTGAAAATATATCAGAACATTGGTTTGTTAAAAATATAAGGAAACAAGACAGTTTTGTTTATTTTGTTTTTAAAAAATTTGTAGACTTATTTTTTGGAATTATAGGGATTTTAATTTTAATAATAATTTATCCTATTTTTGCCTTGCTTATAAAAATTGAATCTCAAGGCCCAGTTTTTTATAAACAAAAAAGAGTTGGCAAAAACGGAAAGATAATTTTAATAAGAAAATTTAGAACAATGTATGAGTGCTCTGGAGGGAGGTGTAAAGATTGGAGAGAAAAAGATAAAAGTTCTATTACAAAAGTAGGTAAATTTTTAAGAGCTACTCATATAGATGAAATTCCTCAGGCATTTAATCTTTTAAATGGATCTTTGAGTTTTATAGGGCCAAGGGCAGAATGGGAAGAGTTTGCACAAGTTTTTGAAAAAGAAATACCTTTTTATAAAAAAAGATATTTAGTAAATCCTGGGTTAATCGGTTGGGCACAAATTAATTATCCGCCATCTCAATCTGTAGAGCAAGCTAAAAATAAATTTGAATATGATTTGTATTATATAAAGAATAGATCAATAATGCTTGACATTATAATAATTATTAATTCAGCTAAAATTTTCTTTTACAAAAATTGAAATTATGCTATTATGGTATTAATGAATAAATTGATAATAAAAATAACATTTTTACTGCTGGGCATTTGTGCCTTGTTTTTGGCTGGACAAGTAAAAGCTTTTTCTATAAATGATGTAGAAAGTTTTTATATTAGCTCTAATCATTCTTTAGATGATTTAAATAAAATTCAAGCAAAACTTATAAAAATAAGTTCAAAAAATTTATTTTATGTAGAAAAAGATTGGTGGGATAGCCAAACATATGCTGAGCAATCTGTGGTTTTGAATAACTTAAATGATACAGCAATTGAGTTTGAAAACAAAATTTACCCTACTCTTACTTCTATGTTTGGCATTGAATGGAGGCCTGGTATAGATAATGATGAAAGAATTACAATATTATTTCATCAAATGAAAAAAGATAT
>Ga0172371_10003338_pt1 | contig 24969 bp, 26 predicted proteins | sample Lak12m_FD_114543 | JGI IMG/M metagenome (GOLD analysis project Ga0172371, IMG submission 114543) | Freshwater microbial communities from Kabuno Bay, South-Kivu, Congo - kab_022012_12m | ecosystem: Environmental > Aquatic > Freshwater > Lake | place: Democratic Republic of the Congo: South-Kivu... | reverse complement strand
TCTCATATGCAGTCCTGCACAACTTTCACGCCTTCAAGGTCATGCCCCGATGACTTTTGTCCCAAAGCCGCACCCCTCAGTGCTTTTTTAGAAGTTGAGCGAAGCTCAACTGTATAAAAACCAAGCGCTGACGCGCGGTTTTTAGCAGTCGGGCGCGCCCGACTCAATAAAAAGACAACGCAGCGGCGAAAGTTCGTGCGCGCAGCCCGAATATGATAGGCCCTTGGCGTTTTTCAGGAACCGGCTTCGGCTAATACGGCTCAATGCACTTGATGACCATGTCTGGCCCTATCTGCCTTTTGGTGATTGCCTGCCCATCGATGTATTTGATGTACTCAAAGCCGAATGATTTGTAATACACGAAGCCGGGGGACTCGGAGGAGTTCTGGCAGACTGAGGAAGCGCCGCCGACAAAATAGCTGCCGGATGCGCCGGTCTGGAAAACGAAGTATTTGTTGCAATTTACCCCGAAATAGGCGGAGCGCGTGAAGTATTTCTCCTCGCCCGGCGCAAGGTAATAGTAATCGCTGATGTTGTGGCTGCCCGTATAGGGCAGTCCGCAGCTGCTTCCATAAAAGAGGCTTGTTCCAACCCCATCTGCGCCAATCACCTTAGTTATCCGGATGGGATACGGGCCCGTGTTTGTGACGGTGATGTGAGGGTATACCCCGCCTGCGCTGGCGCGGTACCGGGCATTCATGTCCGTCATTGCAATCGGTGTTGCCGACTGCCAGTACATCTGGCTCTGCGTCACCTGCGCATCAGACGCCATCCCCGGGAAGAAGCCGAGCAGGGCAACGGAAACAAGCGCGACGATTAGCACAATTGCAAGTAGGACTAGATATTCGGTTGCCCCTTGTCCCCGCAAGGGGCAATAAATCGTGCCAGAGCACGATTGTGTTGCTCCCTGCGCGTGGAAATGCCCCCCATCGAAAAACGCTGAAAATTCATCGTATGCGCGCGCCATGCTGCTGCCTTCGGAGTGAACGCTTTTATTCGCTTCCTTCCCCTGCGCGCGCTTGCATAGGATGGCGCCGCTTTTCACTTACCGGGGGTAAGCCGCTTGGGGGGGGTAAGTGATATAAGCCTTTCCGCGCTGAATAATGCCATGCTTTTCGACATACGCCCAAAAGAGAAACGCTCCGACTTGTTCAACTACGAAAATGAGTATGCGCAGCTCATGGCCGGTGCGCGCGACAGGAACACGCCGGTAATCGCGATAACCGGCTTAAGGCGCACTGGCAAGACCTCGCTTCTGAAAATCTGCTTCAATGAGATGCGCGGCAGGAAAGCATACCTTGACGCGCGGATGCTTGGGAACAGCGACAAGGAGGTTGCGGAAAGCATCATCGCCGCGCTTGCAAAGGACGACATGCTCGCAAAAATAATCGGCAGGGTGGGCGCGGTGTCGCTTGCAGGCGCCACGCTTAGCCTGTCCGCAAGCAGCCACCGCCTGATAGATATCCTTGCAAAAATAGACAAGGATGGCGGGATGGCGATATTCATAGACGAGGCGCAGCTTCTGAAGCGCACGCAGTTCGACAGCGTGGTGGCATACTGCTACGACAACCTGAGAGGGATAAAATTCGTGCTTTCCGGCTCAGAGATAGGCGTGCTGGACGGCTTTCTCGGCAGGGACGACGAAACCGCGCCGCTGTTCGGAAGGGCGGTGGAAACCGTGCACCTTGCGCCGCTTCCGTCTGAAAAGTCAGTGCTTTTCCTGAAGGAGGGAATGCGCGAGGCGGGAAAGAAATGCAGCGGGGAAGACATTGCCTTCGCAGTAAGCATGCTGGATGGGATTGCTGGCTGGCTTGCGATGTTCGGCTGGCACGTTTCAAAAGGCGTGCAGCCGAAAAAAGCGGTGGACACCGTGTTTGCCGAAGGGGGCGGGCTCATCAGGAAGGAAGTGGAGGGATTCCTTGCTGCGAGGGCTGGCGCAAAGGGGAGGTATATGCGCATCTTGTCGTTTGTCGCAAAGGAGCCTGCGGTGTGGAATGAGATAAAGACGCATCTTGAGAGGAAGGAAAACGGGAAAATAAACGACAAGCAATTGGCAAAGTACCTGCAGGCACTGTGCGACTATGGGTTTATGGTGAAAAAAGACAAGGGATACTCTGTGCCAGACCCGGTTTTCAGGCATTTTCTCGCCTGATGCTGCCGCGCGCGATGCCAACGCGGCATTTTATAAACAATTATGGTCATACAACGACATTCCTATTCGGAAAGGTGGTTTTCTTGAGCAAGATATTCTCATCAGCAAAGGAACTGAAGGAGGGCAAGTACGTGATAATCGAGGACATCCCGTGCAGGATTGTCAACATCGACTCGTCCAAGCCAGGCAAGCACGGCGCGGCGAAGATGCGCGTGACCGGCATTGGCGTGTTCGACGGGCAGAAGAAGATGCTCCTCGCGCCGTCCGATGCGGATGTGGAAGTGCCGATAATCGAGAGGCAGACCGCGCAGGTGGTGGCGGTGAACGGCCAAACAGCGCAGCTCATGGACACCACGACTTACGAGGTGTTCGAGCTTTCCATCCCGGAGGAGCTGATGAAGGACGCGGCCGCCGGCAAGGAGGCGGACCTCATGTGCGCGATGGAGAAGAAGGTCATCACGAGGATACATTAAAGGGTGGGTTGCATGCAGGTAACGGTTAAGGACAAGCTGGAGAACAGGCTTCTTGGCAGGACGGAAATCACCTGCGAGATTTCGTTCGACAAGGCAATGCCCTCGAGGAAGGAGCTCCGCGAGGCGATTTGCACCGCAACGGGCATAAAGCCCGAGCTCTTGGTCATTGTTTCTGCAAAGGGGGGCTTTGGCACGCGAAGCGGCATGGTGCGCGCCAATGCGTATGAAAGCAAGGAAGCGCTCGCCGTGGAAAAGAAATACCTTCTCGTGCGCGACGGGATGATGGAAAAGCCCAAGAAGGAGGCAAAGGCGGCTGCAAAGAAGAAGTAGGCAGGGTGACACCATGGCTGACGCAAAACCAAAACCGGCGAAGAAAATCAAGCCCTACAAGGCGACAAGGCCCTGCCCCAAGTGCGGCTCGGGAGTGAGGCTTGCCGAGCACAAGGACAGGCGCGCGTGCGGCAAGTGCGGCTACTACGAGAAGAAGTGAGGGCGCGGCATTGCACCGGCCCGGGTTTGTGAGGAATATGAAACGGCCAGTTGTCGCATCCATCCTTATTTTGCTTGCCCTTTCAGTTTTTGTGTTTCCAGTGGAGAGCTTCGGCTCAAGCGTCTTTTACCTTTCGCTTGCCTTTTTCGTCTGCGCGCTCCTTGCAGCTTCGTGGAAGGGGGGCATTGGAAGGGGGCTGGAGTACCTGCGGCTGGCTTTCAGGCTGAAAGACGCGCCAAGGCTGCTCCTGGAGTCGGTGGTGCTGTTTTTTGCCTGCGGCATCACCACAATGGCGGTGAGCGGGATTTTCCTTGCGCTGGGCATGCTGGACACGCAGGCGGTTTATGAAAAAATGATGATGCTTCCGCTGCCTGTGCTGGTGGCTGCTTTCACATTCGCCCCCCTTGCCGAGGAAACCATGTTCAGGGGCTTTCTTTTCAGGAAAACCGAGGGCTGGCTGGCAAGGCTTGGGAAAGGTGCATGGGTGGCCGCCGCCCTCCTCTCCTCTCTCGTTTTCGCGCTCCTGCATGCGTCCTACGGCTCGGTTGCGGAGGTCGGGGTGGCGTTTGCCATCGGGGCCGTGCTTTGCATCGGCACGAAAAGGTTCGATTCGCTCTGGCCCGCGGTGCTGGCGCACTGCGCGTTCAACCTTGTTTCGGTGGCGGCGGCGGTGTTGATGTGATTTGCCTTGGGATTGAAAGCACTGCGCACACGCTTGGCGTGGGAATTTGCGAACTGGCCGGAGGCGGGAAAGCCATCCGCGTGCTTGCAAATGAAAAAAGCATGTACATGCCACCGGCGGGCCAGGGAATGCTGCCGCGCGCGGCCGCAGACTTCCATGGCGGGAATTTCCTCCCTGTGCTTTCGCGCGCATTGGCAGCCGCCGGCGTGAAAGCGCGCGAGGCGGATTTGTTCGCATTTTCGCGCGGGCCGGGAATCGGGCAGTGCCTCCGCGTGTCGTGCGCCGGGGCGAAGTACCTTGCCTCGAAATGCGGGAAGCCCGTTTTGGGCGTGAACCACTGCGCTGCGCATCTTGAGATTTCGAGGGGTTTGCTGGGAATGGAAGACCCCCTGTGCGTTTATGTGAGCGGGGCGAACACCCAGCTTATTGTAGGCAACCATGCAGGCCCGAACAAAGACAGGCGCGGCACGGGCGGGGCGCATGGCGCATCCCGCTACTCTGTCCTTGGCGAGACGATGGACATGGGGCTTGGCAACCTGTTCGACGTTTTCGCGCGCGAGGCAGGCTTTGCCCGCCCGCATGGGAGCGAGGTGGCGCGCTTGGCTGCGCGAGGGGAATATTTCCCCCTCCCCTATACTGTAAAGGGAATGAATTTCGCGTTTGCCGGCCTTCTTACCTCGGCTGTGCGCGAGGTTGGCAAGAAAAAGACAGAGGACATATGCCGCTCTTTGATGGAAACCGCGTTTGCGGAGATTTGCGAGGCATCCGAGCGCGCGTTGTGCCTTACAGGCAAGCGCGAGGTGACGGTGTGCGGGGGCGTGGCGCAGAATAAGCGCTTCTGCAGGATGCTTTCCCTTGTCGCTGCCGGGCATGGCGCGCGGTTCGGGGTTGTTGCGCCGGAATACAATGCGGACAATGGGGCGATGATTGCTTACTTGGGCGCGCTTGAGTGGAAGCGGGGGAAGCGGGAAAAGATGGAAGCGCTCAAGCCCGACGGCTACTGGAGAATAGACGATGTGGTTTAGATGGCAGGCTTCTACGAAATGATGGACGAGAACAGGCGCAATTCGTACCTGCTGATTGCGCTTGTGTTTTGCGTGTGCCTGGCGGCAGTGTGGGGCTTCTCGCTTGTTTTCTTCGGCGATGGCGGGCTGGGCTTTGCCTTGGGCGCGCTTTTTGCAGGGGGCTATGTCGCCGTTACCTATTTTGCCGCCGACAGGATGATATTGTCGGTGTCGGGCGCGCGCGAGGCGCAGAAGGGGGAGTACCCTTACCTTGTCAATGTGGTTGAGGGGCTGTCCATTGCAGCGGGGGTGCCCATGCCGAAAATCTATGTGGTTGACGACCCTGCGCCAAATGCGTTTGCCGTGGGCACCTCGCCTGAGAAAGCTTCGGTTGCCTTTACCACCGGCTTATTGGGCATGATGAACCGCGCGGAATTGGAAGGCGTTGCAGCGCATGAATTGTCGCATATCAAGAATCTTGACTCGAGGATGGCGACCATTGCGGTTGCCATGGTGGGATTGGTGGCAATACTGTCTGACTTGGGGCTGCGCTCCATGTTCTGGGGCAGGGGAAACGGCAGGCGCGGGGGCATGCTTGCCCTGATGGGCTTGCTGATAATCGTGCTTGCGCCTATTGTGTCCCAGCTTGTGAGGCTGGCGCTTTCGCGCCAGAGGGAATACTTGGCTGATGCCACGGGGGCAGAGCTCACGCGCTACCCGGAAGGATTGGCTTCCGCGCTTGGGAAGATGAAAAAGTCCGGCACGGTTGTCCAGAAGGCGACCGATGCCACCGCTTCGCTTTACTTTGCCAGCCCGCTTTCCATGGGGGGGCTGTTTGCCACCCACCCTCCGCTTCAGGAAAGGATAAGGCGGCTCAATGAGATGTAGCTACTCCTGATAGCTTCTGATTTCCATGGGGCCTTCCAAGATGGCCTCTGTCCGAAGCTTGTGGAATGTGGCAATTGCCTGCCTGCATGACGCTGCAAGCCCGGGAAAGCCCTTGTCTTCAAGCTTTCGCGCGTGGTCTTTCACAAGCTGGATGCTTTGCGGGTCGGAAAAGTTTTCCACAGCCCGCAGTTTGTCCGGGGGGTTTGCGCTGCTGGCCGCGCCATTCATTTCCCTTATGAAGTCAAGGGAGAATTTGCCCATTCCGAATGGCAGGTAATCGCTGCCGGTTTCGATGTGGTTTTTTGCCTGCTTGAACGTTGCCACCGCCAGGCTTATGAGCTCTTTTGTCTTTGGGCAGGAGCCGTTCAGGCTTTGCGCGTATCTTTCTGCAAGAGCGGGGGTGGAGTCCACTTTGTAGCTATGGAAAATGTTGAATGCGGTGGTTGTTGGATTCCCCCCCTGCTTGGCAAGCCGCAGGGTATGCACTGTAAATCGCCGTATCATGCGCCTTTTATCCGGGGAGACTTTCATTGCTTGTTTCATGGCTTTGACTGTGAATCTGGCCCTATAAAAACGTTTTTACTCACACTACTAAATCCGTCTTTTTGGCAGCTGGAAAAGACGCAAATAGGCATAAATAACGAATTTCGCAGCTATTTTTGCTAGCCAGGCAGCTAAACTGAGGAGAAGAAGGGAAGGAAGACGGGCGCGGACAGCAGGCGGTAAAGCTCGAATGCCGCCACTGCGGAAACGGCGAGCGCAAGCAATGGGTAGATGAGAAGGTCGGCAAGCGAAAGGGAGAGCGCGCGCATGGCAAAGGGCAGCAGCGGCTGCGCCTGGCTGCCGAAGTCGCCTGAGGAAAGCTCGTCAATCTTGTCTTTCACCGCAGATGTCTGGTCAAGCTCGAGAAGCGGCAGCGATGCGAACTTCGCGTCGAATGAGGAGGCAATCTGGGAGGCGGATGCGATTTCGGGGAGCGCGCCGCTCACGGAGAAGGTGTAGGTGAAAAGCAGCGGGTAGACCGCATAGGCTGCGATTGAGATTGCCATGGCGGCTGCGCCGAGCTTGCGGGTGGCAAAGAAAGTGCGCAGAAAAAGCCCGGCAGGAAGGAAAACGGCAAGCGCCGAGGCGCGTATGAAGCCGGAAAGCTCAAGCTCGAGGAAGGAAAGCGCGGAGGCGCTGTAGATGAGATAGGATGCGCCGGAGAGCTGCTGCGAGAAGGACTGCATGGCAAAGAAAGGCTGGGCGGTTACGACCCCTATGGAAAGCTGCAGGGAGGAGGCAAAGCCTGCGATGTCCGCAGCGCGCAAAAGCTTCGAGGCAAGCTCGCGAAGCGATGCCTCAAGCGCCGCAAGGTTGCAGGCATAGTAGGCGTGCGGCGATGAAAGCGGGGAAGCCACCTGCGGGCAGGAGGGGGGCGGCGGGAGGGGAATGGAGGAAAACGAGGAATCGAGAAGCAGCGTGAAGGAAACCAGCGCGCCCAGCATGGCGGCCGAGATTATGCCCTGCCCGATTTCCTCCGCGCCGGCCAGCCTGATGCGGCGGATGCCAAAGCCAAGCCCGGCCCCGAACATGATGCCGCCCAGCAGTATGGATATGGTGGCGGCGGTTATGGCTAGGTCAAAGTTCGCGGAAGACGATGCAATGCTTTCCATGGAAGCCATGAGCGGCAGGGGGAAATCCGGCGGGAATTTGCCAGCATTGGAAACTGGGTTCCGGGCAGGCGCAAGGCGCGGCAGGCCCGCAATTGGGGCTGCGCGGCGCCTGATGCCAAGGGCTGCCTATGAGCCGAACTTGACCGCAAGCGCGCCGCCGAGCGCGGCAAGCATGGTGTCAAGCCCTATGCTGGCTGCAAGCACCAGGAAAACGTAAATTGTGGGGGCGAATGCGGAGCCCAGGGGCTGCTGCCCGAGCACCGAGAGCAGCAGCAGTATGAGCGACGAGAGGAACGAGCCGAAAAAGCCGGCAAGCGCGCCAACCGCGGCGCCGCGCTTCATGCCGGGCTGCGACTTGCGCAGCTTTTCGAACACGATTACCGAAAGCGCGCCCGCAAGCACGGGAAGCAGGCAGATGACCGGGATGAATGTTATTGGCATCAGGGGCGTGTCCTTCATGAAAAGCACCGCGGCCTCGGATGCCATGAAGAACAGGAAGAGCAGGAGAGCGCCCAGCATGGCGGCGACGAGGTACTCCGCAAAGCCCCTTACCCTCCCTGCGGGCAGGAAGGAAAGCACGGGCTTTTCAGCCTGTGAAGGCTTGCGCGAATCGGGCTGCGGAACCTTTGCCTGCGATGCAGGGGATGGAGCTGGCAGAATATCACCGGGCGGAATTTTGCCTGCAAGGTATAAAGGCTTATCGCCAAATCGCTGCCGATTTGGAGAGTATTTTGCGAAATGGCTTTTCGGCGAATCTAATCGGCGGGCTAGGAAGGCGCGCCGCCGCTGGGCATGACAGACGGCTTCACAATTGCGCCTTGTGCTTTCATGTTTTCCACATCTTAAGGGGCAAGTATCCTCACGTCCGTCCTGTTGCCGGGATTCGCGTCAACTGCCGCCTTGAAGGCAAGCGGGTCTGCGCGCGTGTCGGCGAGGTAATTGTAGTGGATGGGGATTGCCACTTTCGGCTTGATGCGCGCGACCGCCTCCGCTGCCTCCTTCGCATCCATTGTGTAGGTGCCCCCTATGGGAAGGAACGCGATGTCGCAGTCAATGCCCGCCATTTCGGGTATCAGGTCGGTGTCGCCCGCAAAATACACGCGCGCGGCCCTGAAGCTGATGACGAAGCCTGCGCCTGAGTCGCGCGGGTGGTAGGGCTTGCCGATGTTGTAGGCATGCACCGCCTCTATGGTGGCGCTGCCGACTTTTTCCTTGGCGCCTATCTGTATGACGCGCACGGGCAATTTGCAGTTGTTTCCGATGAGCACGGTGCGCGGCGTGGTGATGGAGGGAGCGGCGACCGCGTGGTCGGTGTGCCCGTGCGAGTAGAGTATGGCGTCTGCAGGGGGGCAGCCGCGGGGAAGCACGAACGGGTCTATGTAAATCCTCATGCCGTCCGCCTCGAGCATCACGCTTGAGTGGCCGAACCATACTGCGCGCACGCCTGAGAAAACAGTGCTGTTTGCCATGCGTTTAACATGGGGGCGTGCGTTTTTATTCGTTATGACAGGAAATGGGTCATTGGCTTTTGCTGGTGAGACGATGTCCGAGAACATATTCTACGATTGCATTGTGGTGGGCGGGGGGCCGGGGGGCTCCACGGCCGCAGCGCTCCTTTCGAAGAAGGGCAGGCGCGTGCTCCTGATAGACAAGGGGAAGTTCCCTCGCGACAAGACGTGCGGCGACGCCATCTCGGGAAAGTCGCTTGGCGTGCTTGAGGAGCTTGGCCTTGTGAGGGAAATCGAGAAGGCCGACCATGGCGAGATAGACGGCGTGCTTTTCTCCTCGCCAAACGGCACTGTCGCCTCCATACCGTTCGGGAAGGGCGGGGGGCATATAAGCAAGGGATATACCTGCAGGAGGCAGGTCTACGACGGCCTGCTTTTCCAGAACGCGAAGAAGGGCTGCGACGTGATGGAAGGCATGGCGGCGACCGCGCTTGTGAAGGAGAACGGCGCGGCGGCAGGCGTGTTGGCAGTGGGCGCGGACGGGAGGGAATACGAGTTTAGAGGAAAAATGGTGATTGGCGCGGACGGCGTGAATTCCGTGGTTGCGCGCGAAATCCGCGGCTCTGAAACCGACCCCAAGCACACCTGCATTGCCTACCGCGCATACTATTCAGGCATAACTGGCATGGCGGGCAAGCTGGAAATCCACTTTGTCAAGTCCATCATGCCAGGCTACTTCTGGATATTCCCCATGGAAAACGGGATTGCCAACGTCGGCGTTGGCATGGTGATGGAGGACATGAAGAGGCACGGCACCGACCTTGGCAAGGCAATGGGAGCCATGCTTAAGGAGAACCCGCTTTTCAGGGAAAGGTTTGCGAATGCGAAAATGGTCTCGCTCCTCAAGGCATGGCAGCTTCCGTTCGGCTCGAAAAAGAGGAAGGTGCATGCCGAAAACGCGCTTCTTGTGGGCGACGCTGCCGGGCTTGTGGACCCGTTTTCGGGCGAGGGGATTGGGAACGCCATGCTCTCGGGCAAGCTTGCGTCCGAAGTGGCGCACGAGGCGCTGGCGGCCGGCGACACGAGCGAGCGGTTCCTTTCGCGCTATGAGGGCAGGCTTTGGGGCGCAGTGTGGAACGAGCTCATGACAAGCTACAAGATGCAGCAGCTGGGGAAGCATGAGTTCCTGCTGAATTTCGTGGTGGGCAAGGCGGCGAAAAGCCCCAAGGCGCGAGAGGCCATTGCAGGCACGCTTTCCAACAAGGAGGCGAAGAACGAGTATGCCTCCCCGCTGTTCTACCTCAAGCTGCTCTTTGAGTGAATGGCTGCCGCTAAAGCCGGCAGCCAGATGGAGGCGGATTTCGCGGCGCTGCCCGCTCCTTGAGTGGTTCGTATGGCTATCAACATCCTGGGGGCAGGCCCCGCGGGGCTTTGCGCTGCGATAAATCTTGCCAGGGCGGGCAGGAAAGCCACTGTGCATGAGAGGCGCAGCGCTGTGGGCATGCGCTTTTGCCCAAACCTGCAGGGCTTGAGGTACCTTTACATGCCGCCGGGGGAATTCATGCGGCAGGTGGGTGTAGAAGCGAAGGTGAAGTTCCGCTACTTTTCGCGCGCAGTCATTTGCACAAGGAAGCGGAAGGTGGAGCTTGACTGCTCAGGCGGAAGCCAGATGCCATTTGTCGTGAGAGGAGCAGGAGGCGCGAACGGTGGCGGCGAAGAGGGGAAACACTCGCTTGACGCTGCGCTTTTTTCCGAGGCTGAAAAGCTCGGCGTGGAATTCGATTTCAACTCGCGCGCTTCTGAGAGCAACGTGCAGATTGTGGCAACGGGAAGCAAAGGCGAGCCCGACTCCGCTGCGCTTGGCAGCGTGTTTGAGAACGGAGATTTCCCGCGCGACTGCCAGCTTGTGATGTTTGACGACAGGTATTCCCCGCGCGGGTGGTATTCGTACATCTTGCCTGTGGGCAAGGACGAGGTGGAGTTTGTCACCTGCGTGTCAAAGCCATACATACCGCAGCTCGCGCGGCTGCATGAGAAAGCAATGAAGGAAAGGAAGGAAATTGCGGAAGTGGTGGGTGGAAGGAAAAAAGTTGCTTCATTCGGCGGCTCGGCATCGGCGGGGATTCCGCGCACTGCTTTTACCGGCGAAAAATATTATGTTGGCGAAGCCGCGGGCTTCCAGGACCCTTATATGGGGTTTGGAATTGCATACGCGCTTCGCAGCGGGCATCTTGCCGCGCGCGCAATGCTGAAAGGCGAGGATTATGACGCGCTTTGGAAGCGCGAGTTTGGCTACTACTTGAGGAAGGACGCGGCCTACCGCTTTGCAATGTGGCTGGCAGGCGACTCCGCCGCCTCGCTTGTCATGTCAAAGTACAGGGACGGGCAGAAAGTGAACCTCTCAAGCGCGCTTCCTGAGAAAAGCGCAGTTTATCGCGCGCTTGTCGAGGGAGTTTCGCTTCTTGCGCGGGCGAAGAAAAAGGCGAGCGGAAGCTGGTGACTACCCGCCAAGCTTGCTTAAGTCGATGTTCGCGCCCTTCATCATCTTCTCCATTTTCTTCCTGAAGCCGCGGTTCTTCTTGAATTGCGAGAACATGCCGTTCACGCGCTCGAACTGCGTGAGAAGCTCGCGCACGTCTTCCGGCTTGGTGCCCGAGCCTGCCGCAATCCTCTCGATTCTTGTGCGGCTTTTCCTCACAAGCTCGGCATCCTCCATCTCTTTTTTTGTCATGGAGGAGATGATGCACTCGTACTTCTTGAGCTTGCCCTCGGATGTCTTCACCATGTCCGCAGGCACGTCAGCCGCGCCCAGCATGGAAAACACGCCTGAGAGGGGGCCGAGCTTTTTCGCGGCTTTAAGCTGCTCGTAGAATGTGCGCAGCGTGAGCTTGTCGTCCATTTCAGTTGGAAGGTTCTGCTCGTCTGCGATTTTCTTCACTTTCTCCAAGAGCGCGCCGATGTCTGGGAAGCCCAAGAGCCGCCCTACGAACTTTTGCGCGTCAAAAGGCTCAAGCGCGTCCATTTTCTCGCCTGTGCCGATGAATGCCACCTTGGCGCCGGATGATGAGACTGCTGAAAGCGCGCCTCCGCCTTTCCCGCTTCCGTCCAGTTTCGTGATTATCACGCCTGTAAGCCCCACTGCATTGTGGAATTCCGATGCCTGCTTGCCTGCCACCTGCCCGATATCCGCAGATATCACAAGGAAGCGCTCGTCGGGCTGGAAATCCCCGTTTATTGTCTTGAGCTGCTCCACAAGGACTGCGTCAAACGCGCTCCTGCCTGCGGAGTCCGTGATGAGGACGTCCTCCTTTGCGCGCGCTTTCGCGTCCGCAAGTATTTTCTTCACGTCGCTCTCGCCAGGAATGCCGTAGAATGCCGCGCCTGTCTGCTTGGACAGCTGCTGGAGCTGCTCATACGCTGCAGGCCGGTCCACGTCGCATGAAATAAGCCCCACGGAGAGTCCACGGGACTTGTAGAAGTGAGCAATCTTGGCGCATGTTGTGGTTTTGCCGCTGCCGTAGAGCCCGAGCATGAGAATTTTCTTCGGGGACACCTTGGGCTCGTAGCGCTCGCCCATCATGCCGGAAAGCTCCTCATAGACGACTTTCACGACATGCTCGCGCAATGAAAGCCCTTTTGGAAGGTTGGCGTCAAGCGCGCGGTTCTCAATCCTTTTCGTAAGGTCAAAGACAAGGCGGACATTGACGTCGGAGGAAATTAGCACGCGCTGGAGCTCGCGGCAAAGCGCTTTCACTGCCTTTTCGTCCGCAACCGGCGCGCCCGTGAATTTCGAGAGCGCTTGCCTCAGGCTCCTTCCAAGGTCCATATATATCTATTGAGGATGGGATGGAAAATGGTTAAAACCCACGCCCTTCGCGCCGCCACGCCGTTGATGGCGCCTGCCAGGAATGCGATGCGGCAGCGGCGCAAAAACCGCCGCGCGCCGCCCCAATTTCCCACGTCGGAGCCACGTCGGGCGCAGATTTATAAACTGTGCCGCCGAATTCCACCTCGGAGCGGGATAAAACGCTCATATCTATTTTGGAGGTGCGAATATGGGACAGAAGATAGGAACCGAAAAAATATCGCGCGAGGACGGCTTCCTCTACTACATCGGGAAGGATGGGTATGTATGGGCTGCACCAATGAAGCACAACAAGCGCGGCAAGAAGAAGAAGGTCGGCTCTGAGAAGATTGCAAAGCAGGGCGGCTACATGTACTACCTTGGCAAGGACGGCTACGTCTACAAGGCGAAGCTGAAGAATGCTTGAGTAGTCTGAACGTTTTTGTTTTTGCAGGCGCAGCCCGCCAAAGGCGGGCTGCATGCGATTTTTTTGGAAGCGCGGAAGGGTTTTTATTGTTCTTGGCGTAAGCGCTGCATGAAGGCACAGGGAGCTACAGAATACTTGGTACTGCTTGCAGTTGTGTTAATTGTTGCTCTTGTGAGCGTGGCGCTGCTCGGTTTTTTCCCGGGGATGGCAAGTGACGCGCAGATAACGCAGTCGCAGGCTTACTGGCAGTCGGCGCAGCCCATTTCAATTGTTGAATCGGGCGCGTTCTATTATGGGGGTGGAAGCTATGCCTACCTGCGCATCAGGAATTCTGGCGCATACCCCGTGAGGCTGGTGGCAATGGTGGGAGCGGACGGATCGGGCGCAACAAAGTTCAACGGCTATGGCTATTGTGGGGAAGGCGCATGGACGAGCTACAACTTCAGCGACTACTTCTACCTTGCATCCGGCGAAGAGAAGTACATACAAAGCGGAAGCGGCATGTTCGGGACTCCCCCCTGCCGCAGAGACATGACGTTCGTGGCAGGCATGAGCGGAGGGGCAGCTATTGGCGGGGCTTCGTCGCTTTGCCAGAACAGCACTGCGAGCCCGGGGCAGGTTGTGCTAAAAACGTTCGGCTTCGAATACGACGAATACGTTGATGGGCAGACCATAAGGAAAAAGGAAATCGGCCAGAAGCTCATAATCCAATGCAGGATATGACGCGCACAGATACGAATTAAAAGCTCGCGCGCGAATTGGTGCCTATGGGATGCAGACCTAGCTACCAGGGCACGCGCCTTGTCATGGACTGCCCGACCTGCGGGCTCGGGCTTGCCACGCCGCAATGCATTAACTCCCACCTCAGGGTGACCTCGGCGCTTCCCCGGCTCTGGAAGACCATGCGCTACGAGGAAGAGGTGATGGTGGAGCTGGGCGAGGAAAAGACCGCCATATTGTACGAGTACGACGCGCTTATCAGGCAAGTGGAAGGCATCATGCTCAACCAGAAGACATACGGGAAGCCCGAGGATGAGGGCTACCTGGCAAGGAAGAAGGCGCTCAAGGAATTCTATGATTACATGTTCATGAACCCGCTTGTCGCCGAGCAGGTGCTGCGCGGCTATTCCGAGCCCTACCCGCAGAAGGCGGTGTTCGTGGAGGGCTACAGGAACTTCCACGCGTGGATGAACGGGATACTTGATGCTTACACAAAATCATCGCTTTACCTGCTGTGCAAGAAGACTGGCGACATGCGCGCGGCCTTCCTTGCGCTGCTGGGGCTCAAGTCGCTGCTTTTCATGTCGAACTTCATGCTCACCGTGCCGAAAGACGCCGTGCCGGTTGAGGGGCCGGAGGCGAATTATGAATTGGGGCATGGGATGATGGCGAGGATTTATGACGTGCCGGGCGGCGAGGCTCACATCTACACCATTGAGAACGGGATAATCGAGACGCTCCCGCCCAAGCTGCAGGAGATGCTGCGCCTTGCGATACAGGACGGGCTCAAGGAAATAAACCAGAACGTGGACTACAGCACGATTTTCGACGACAAGAGCAGGGAAATGGCGCAGCGGTTCATGGACGGCGCTGCGCTGGAGAAGGTGGAAATCACGCAGGAGCAGGCGATTGCCATGGGGAGGGAGGCCGCCTCGTGGACGGTGGGGCTGGGCTCGCCAATCGAGAACATGGCGCTTGACCAGGACAACATCACGGACATTTACATCGACAGCGAGAACTCGCCATTGTACATAGAGCATGCGAAGTACGGCCTGTGCCACACTTTATGGCGCTACAACCGCGAGATGCTGGAGCACGCCTTCAAGAACATAGTGGCATCCACCATGGGCACGCGCAGATTCGACAAGAACACGCCCGTTGTGGACGTGGTGCTCACAAGGCTTGCCATGAGATGCCACCTTCAGCAGCCGCCAGCCACCTTCAGGGACCTGCAGGCTGCGCTCCGCATAATGCGCGACAAGCCCTTCACCTACCCCATGTACCTCAAGCTCAACGCGATGTCCCCATTCTTCGCAGGCTATGACGACGTGATGGTGGGCCTTGGCTGCTCGGAGGCGGTGCTTGGCCTGAAGGGGGTGGGAAAGACGTCTTTCACTTCCGCAAAAATCGCGGCGATTGGCACCAAGAAGAGGATACTGCCCATTGAGGACATAGAGGAAATACCTGTCAAGGCGTACAGGAAAAAGGGCTTCCACATAGGCGCGGTGCAAGTGCAGTCGTCGGACAGGGACGAGGTGGGAACGAGCGAGCTTGACCTTGTTTCCATGACGAACGCCGCGCTTCGCATGGGCGACGCGTGCGTCATCATCAACGAAATCCGCTCGCGCACCGCCATACAGGGAGTAATCAACATGCTCAACACCCAGCCGGGCATCTTCCTGCTCTACAACCTGCACGCGCAATCGCTCAAAGACGTGCAGGACAGGCTGGAGACCGTGTTCGGCATCCCGGCGGCGTCCATGTTCTCCACAGACAGGTACTCCTTCCTGAAGAAGATACGGTTCGGGAGGAAAACGCGCGTGTACAGGATGCTTGGCTTCCAGTACGAGACCGACATCAAGGGGCACAAGTTCGTGCAGACGTTCGACCTTGAGAGGGGCGAGGACATCGACACCACTATGCTCAAATGCCTGTTCTTGGGCGAGCCTGCCGCGAACGCCAAGTCGCTCTCCGGCGCGGATTTGGGGAAAATAGCGAGGAATTTGAAGCTGGATTTCGTGCCGCCCGCGCTCGAGCGCAGGAGCGACGAGACGGGCATATCGCCCAAGCAGTACGTGATGGAGGCCTTCCTGAAGGGCAAGTTCTACTCGCAGGTGCTTGAGGCTTCGGAGAAATACAATCATCCGCAGTTCTTGGAGCTTGACTTCGTGCTTCGCTGCTCCACTGCCATGAACAACATGCTCAAGAGGATACATTCCGAGGACGTGGATTGGGCAAAGGCGGACAAGGAATGGGCCAGGCTCTTCGGCGACTTGGTGAAGCGCGAGCTTGCCGAGGCTTCCGAGGACCTCGTGCAGACAGGCGCAAAGGAAGCGAAGAAGGTGTAGGTTTTCTATTTTACGCGCGCTTTTTTTCCAAGGTATTTTGAATACTGGCCTAGCGCCTTCTTTCGCGTAAGTGGCTTTTGCCCTTTCTCTTCCATTTCGCGGTCTTCGGCGTCCATGCGCGCCTTGAGGCGCGCAGCTTCTGATTTTTTCTTGCCCATGAAAACACCACCGTGCCAGCGTTTGACATCACCATATTTTCTCCTTCAGGTATTTTTCCACCATCGCCACAATCTCCTTTTTCCTGCGCGGGTTGAGCGAGATGTGGATTTGCCCTGTTTTGGGAAGCCAAGTCAGGAATCCTTCATTTGCAAGCTCGCGCGCAAGACTTTCGGCTTCCATTTGGTGCTCGCGCGGCAGCGCGGACCTTGCGTGGATAAGCTCGGTATGCTTGCCGCCCCATCGCCTGTGCCTTGCCAGCTTGTAAAGGATGTGCGCCCTCAGCTGTTCTCGGCTTATTTCTGGTTGTGAGATGGAAACACCTTCCAAGTGTTCATTACTATATATAATGACATATAACTATTTAAATATTATCATTCAATATAAAGCTAGTGGCATGACTGTATATTGAGAAAGCCGTGACAAGGTGATCGTGTGACAAACGGAAACGAGCCATCATTGTTCCTCCAGTTCATAGGCGACAAGCCAAAATGGAGGGTGATAGACTTCCTGATGGAAAACAGGCTGCGCGACTTCACCAAGACGGAGATTGCGAGGGGAGCGAACCTGAGCTGGGCGTCGCTTTACCAGCACTGGGATGAAATCGAGGGCAAGAAAATCGTCAAGCTCACGAGGGTGGTCGGGCGCGCGAAGCTGTACCAGCTCAATGAAAAGTCGCCGCTCGTTGTGCTGCTCAAGCATATTGAATCCACGCTCATCCGAGATGCTGCGGATGCGGCTGGGGAAGAAGCCGTAATGAAAGTTGCCGCAAGAGCCGGGCGCAGGAAATAGGGGCGCAGCCAAAAGGCTTTATTTTAGCGCCCCGAAACAGGCATATGGAAAATCCAACGCGCTTTTGCCGCGCGCAGGGCGCCATTGAGTCTAAGTCTACTTCGACTGCAGGCACCGGCAATTGTCTGGCGCACCAGACAATTGCGCGAGCAGAACCGCCGTTCTGCTGCGCACCAGAACGTTGCGACGTTCTGGTCGCGCCCCTTTTTGCCCGGCAAAAAGAGGGCTTGCTAGCGCAAGGTGCCACACAGCAGAGGTCTGCCTCTGCTTATTGCCCCTTGGTGGGCCAAGGGGCAACCGAATATCTGGTTCTATTGGCAGTTGTGCTGATTGTGGCGCTCGTTTCAGTCGCCCTGCTTGGCTTCTTCCCGGGAATGGCGAGTGACGCGCAGGAAACGCAGAGCAAGGCGTATTGGTCGGCAGCTTCCCCGCTTTCGCTTGTGGAGACGCATGCGCGCGTCTACCAGCCGAACGAGGCGCTTTCTGCGCCCTACCTTCGCGTGAGGAACAATGGCGCGTACCCCATAAGGATAACCAGGATGCTGGGCGCAAACAATTCCATCAGCCAGTGCGGCAACCTGGAAGGCACTGCCTTGGTGAACATGAGCGATGTGGGCTACCTGGGGCCAGGCGAGGAGCTGAATTTCGGCAACGCCTACCGCCTGAATGTCTCCTTCCAGAGCAGGAATTTCCACATACAGACGCTGAGCGACTCCACGGTGTTTGGCGCGCACGTGCTCAAAGCCGCATCCACGAACTGCAGGAATTCCACCATTGACCCCGGCACGCTTGTTGTGAAGAACTTCGGCTTTGAGTACATAGAATACATTGACGGGCAGCAGATAACCAAGCGCGAAGTGGGCTCAAAAGACCTGGTCGTCCCGTGCAGCGGCATGGACATTGCGCTTCCCTAGCGGCGTTTCCGATAGCAATAATAAAATTGGGGTGGAAAACTCCCCTATGGGGGGTGTGTGGCGCCTCGTATTCTTCCTTCTGCTGTGCGCGTGCTTAACCCTGCCGCCAACGCATGCGGCCTCGTTCGCCGATTGCTTCCCTTCGGCGCCGCTTGAGCGTTTCTGGCAGGACTCTGCGTATGTCGCAGCCAACCCGAACATAATTTCCATGTGGTACATCCACGCCTACTCGTTTTCATTCGACAATTCCACCGCCAGCCTGGGGCTGGAGGATGCCTCGCTTGCCAATGGCAGCGCGCTTTTGGCAGGCGCGCCTGAGCAGCGGCGCGCTTCCCTCTCGGCTGCCGCCGCATTGCTGTCGCAGGCCAACGGGGAGCTTGAAAAGGCAAAGGCTGCGAGGCTGTCCTCGCACGGCCTTGTGCAAAAAGCGCAGGTTGCGGTGCGCGAGAATTTCGGGATGGAAAGCGCGCTGCTGTCGAACGTGTTTTTCCTCGCCCCCGCAGTGCACCTCAACACCCTGCTGAAAACGCTCGACATCAGCAATTTCGTGGCGCTTTACCCTGCCCAGTATTCCTCGGCGCTGGAGCATGCCGCCGCCGCCCATGACGGGGCGCAGGCAGCGGCAAGGGAGCTGGCGGCACTTGCCGAAACCGAGCGTGATTTCCTTTCCCTTGCTGGTGCGGGCTCGCCGGATTATTCGGGAGCGGCTTTGCAGCCTTTCAATTACGCGGAGTCGCTGCTTGCCCCCGAAACGGGCATTTGCCACGGGGAGGAGGCGGCTTACTGGAAGATGGCGGGCTACTTTGCCGGAAAGCCGCAGCTGCCGGACTTTGCCGATGCGGGCTATGCCCTGCGCATGGAGTCGCTTGCCGGAACCGGGGCCAACGCGTCGATTTTTAGGATGCTTTCCCTTTTCCTATTCCTTTCGGATGCGAAAGATGCCATGATTTCGGAATATTCCTCAGGGGTGCTTTCCGCCCAGGAATCTGCGAGGGAGCTTTCCGCCGAGATAACGCTGCTTGGCGACGAGAGGCTGGAGCTCATAGGGGACGCCGCGCCTTCCGGAGGGGGCTCGATGCTTCTTGTGGGCAGCGGCAATGCAGGCATTTGCAGCGGCTACCTGCAGGCGAAGGAGGACTTTGCGCGCGCCGAGGCGCATCTGGCATCCGCCAAGGCAAGCTATGCCTCGAAGGCGGCGGAGGGCTGGCTTGCCAATGCGATTGCCTCGGCGCACTCTTCCGACGGCCTTTCGCAGTCGGCGCTTGTTTCGCTTAAGCTGGTGCGCGCAGGGGCGGAGTCTGCGGTGGAGGCGCAGGCAAGAGCGGCGGAAAAGGCGATTGCTGAGGCGCGGCAGGCAACCGGCGTGCAGGCGTCTTCGCTTGCGTCCGCGCAGTCGCTTTCATCCGCAAGGGCGGCGCTGGAGGCGGCAGGGGAAAAATTCGGCGCGGCGCCCATGATGGGGCCCCTTGGCTTGCGCTACGCGGCATACACGGACGCCGCGCGCCTTGCAGGCAATGCAATCGCCCTTTCGCAGTCGCCTCAGGATGCGGCTGCCGTGCAGGGGGCGGAAAGGGCGCTTTCCGGCTACTCCTCCCTCGTGGGCGCGGCGGGCAGGGACGGGCTGGACGTCTCTTACGAGAGGGAGCTGCTTTCCCAGTACCGCGCGCTCGTTTCCTCTTCCCAGTCGCCGGACGTTGCGGCGGCTGTGCAGGAAGCCGCGCTGCAGGCGCAGCAGGAGCTGCTCCTGCGCCTTTACTGGCAGTTTTCATACCTTGAGGAAAGCTATGCGGAAGCCGCTCGGCAGGCGCAGGCGGCAGGCGAATGCGAGCCGCAGCTCCTGCAGCAGCAGGCGAAGCTTTCGCAGTATTTCCCCGAGGGAAGGCTGGATGCCTCCCGCGCGGCGGGCAGCATGGCATCAATCGGGAGCGGCATCGGTTCGCTTGCGGCGTCCGCCTCGTCCAAGGCAGTGGCGTGCCTTTCCGCGCTGCTTTCGGGGAATGCGCATCTTTCCGAGGCGTATTCGACGCCCGTGCTGGGCCAGGCAACCGGCTATTCCGCAAGCATCACAACGCAGAACCCGTCGCTGCTTGCCTCGCCCGGCGAGGTTTCGTTCTCCATAAGGACCTCGGTGCCGCTTTATTCCGCGGATTTCGACGGCGGCGATGCCATGGCGGACGCCTATCCGGGCGATGGGAAGACGGTAATCGCCCTGCCGATGGCCGCACCGGGGCAGGCGTTCTCGTTCCATTTCAGCAAGCTCGACGCGCCTGCGCAAATGACATCGTCGGAGGATTCGTGCCTGATTGCCACCGAGGAGTACGCGCGGGCGGGCAGGGAGATTTCCTTCGTTTCCTCGCGCGCGCTGCCAGCCCTGCTGGTGTCGCAGGCCGCGCCCCCGCTTTCTTATGATGCGGTAGCGAGGTACAACGGGCAGGAGTTCCCGCTTTCGCAGATTGGGGGCGCTCTTTGCGGGCAGGCCGGGCCCGTGCCGCAGGGGAAGGGGGAGATGTCGGTTTCCTACTCGGTCCGCACGCCGTTTTTCATTTCGCTCTCGGAGCGCGCCTATGAAACCCTTGCCATGGGGGCAAAGCGGGCGTCATTCACCGTTTTCCTTTCCGCGCCGGCGCTTTCCTGCGGCTCGGGAAGCGTGTCCTTCATGGAGCCCTGCAGCGGGATTTCCAACCTGAGCGTGGCCGCCCTGTCCGGCGAGAAAATCATCCGGGCATCGGCGGCGGATGCGGGCGGCGGCACCCTGGCCACGTTTTCCTTCTCGCCGCTTGTGGAGGGCAAGGAAGCGTCATTTGCCGTTTCTTACGTTATAAGCGACCCGCAGGCCGCGCTTTCCGAGGCATTGGCGCAGGCCGAGCTCCTTGTCCTCACCTACAACAGGACGAAGGATGCGCTGGCGCTTTCAGAGGCCAGGGGCCTTGCCTCGCTCGGCAGGACAAACGAGGCGCTTGCCGTGCTTTCGCAGATGGGCGACGACGCCAGGAAGCTGTCGTATTCCGCCGGCGACCGCCTGCTGTACCTGCAGGAGAGGGCGCTTGCCGATGCGTCCGTCACGCCGCTCCTGTCAGCGCAGGCGCAGCTGTCTGGCGCAAATTCCACCTGCGCGGCGCAGTTCTCATCTGCAGTTTTCAAGTACCAGACCGCGCTCCAGTCGGCGTCATACGATGCCGATTCGGGCAATTACCAGAAAGCAGTCACGGCGCTGCGCAAGGCGCAGGGGGACCTGTCCTCCTCGCTTGCCGCGCTTGCGCTTTCGTCGCTCAAGGCTGCGTCGGACGGCTATGCGGCCGCGCGCAGGGCGCCCGGCACGGGCATTGCCCTTTCCTCCGCGGAAATGGAGCTTTCCGGCGCGCAGGGGGCCTACACGGGCGGGGATTTCACGCAGGCGATCCTGCACGCCTCGTCCGCGGTTTCGCTTGCCGCAGAGGCGGCAGGCACCACTGCTGCTGACGGCGAGCGGCAGCTCGCCTCGGCTGAGTCGCTGCGGACAGCATATGCCGCGCTGCGCGCGGAAGCCGAGCTTATGCTTGCCAACTACACGCCGCAGTATGCCGCGCTTTCCACGCAATCGAAACGCCAGCTTCCCTTCACGCCGGCCCAGGCGCAGTCGCGCCTTGACGAGGCGGACAAGCTGCTGGCAGCCTCCAGGAAAGCAAGCCTCGCGCCGCCCGAGGCGCTTGCGCAGGCGAATTCATCGTATGCGAAGCTCTCCTCGCTCCACGGGTCGCTCTCTGATGCGCTTGCTTCGCTGTCTTCATCCGCGGCATCTTCGCTTTCCGTCGCGCGGGCAGCCCTTGCCGAAGTGGAGGCGCGCGCGGGCGCTGAGGATGCAAAGCTGGTGGGCGGCGAGGTTGCGCGCGCCGGGGAGTTCCTTGCAAACGCCATGTATGCGGACTCGCTCGCCTCGTCCGACCGCGCAATCGCGGCGGCAAACACGGCGCTTTCAAAAGCAAGCGGCGCAAATCCGCTGCAGCCTGTTGCGCTTGCGCTCATCTCGCTGGCGTTCCTTGGCGGCGCGGCTTACTATTTCTTCTTCGCCGAAAAGAAGCGCGCTCCTCCCGAGGAGAAGAAGGAAGTGCCCAAGGCGGAGTAGCGCTCACGCTAACTTTAACAAGAAAAAGAAAATTAAAAGAAAAAGAGCTTACTGCATCCTCGGGCCCTTGCCCGCAAGCGCGAGCTCCTTGCCCACAAGCTCGGAGAGCACGTCCTTGGCAATCACGCGCCTCCCGCCAATCTTGACGTGCGGGATGCGGTTCCTGTCCAGGCGCCTCTCGAACGCGTTCCTCTTGATGCGGATGCCGCGCGAATTCATCTCCTGCACGGCATCGCCCACGTCGTAGTAGTTCTTGCAGACATGCACCATGCCGTCAATCGCGCTCTTTGGCACCCAGCGCGCGGTCCCGATTTTCAGGGAGGGGACCGAGTTCTTCTCTATCCTCCCTATGAACGCGCGCAGGTTGAGCTTCTCATGCTTCTTCAGCTCGTTGAATGCCTGCTTCACAGAGTAGTATTCGTTCGCAAGCGCAATCCAGTCGTGCACTACGGGCTTGGGGATGAGCCTCTTGTTGCCAATCTTCACCGAGTGCACCGAGCGCCTCTCGACGCGGCCGCCGAACGCGCGGTAGGAGAGGCTGACGCCCCCCTTCCTAAGCTCGTCGTATGCCTCCTCGACTGAGAAGAGGCCCATGCCGCGCAGCCTTTCCTTCTCCAGCTTGTCCTGGGCATACAAGTCATTCGCCTTGCCAACGATGTCGGAAACGTTGGCGTGCAGCGACTTCTCGTCGGTGGCGCGCCTGGACTTCATGTCCGAAATCTTCATGGATTTCAGGCGTGTCACCACGGGGTCGTTGATTACCTTTTCGATTACTATCCTTTTTCCGCGAGGCATATATCGTCACCTTCTCGGGCAGAAATACCACATATCCATTCTTTACCATCTTATTTCTGCAGATGCACATTTATAAGGCTTTTGTATAGCACCTGCAAAACGGCAATTCACCCTGCCCTTGAATTGGCTTCGGAAAACAGGTTAATAAACCCTCCGCCCCGCCAACTTAGCTGTGGAAAAGCCTGTTTTATGCGAGCAATGCGCCCGCAGGTTCTTCGCCGGGAAAACGGCGGAGGCGGGGGGCAGCGGCAATGGATGCTTCATCTGCTCAGGCACGCTTGCGGCTATCCCAAAGCTGCTTGACTTGGCCATCATGCAGTCGCAGGGGTTTGGATGGGAAACGTTTTCCGTCGCATCCTCCTTCCCCCGGGCAGTGCTCATGCGCGAGGCGGAGGCTGCAACGCCCTTCCTTCCGGGGCAATGCACCTCCCTCAAGAACAGCGTCAACGCCGAAATCGCGGAGAGAATCGCCAAGGCTACTGGGAAGAAAAACGACCAGCGCGGCGCGGATGCCTGCTTTGAGTTTGATTTCGGCGGCGGCAAGGCAATTGCGCGCCCCATGCAGCTTTACATCCATGGGCATTACATAAAGCTCACGCGCGGCTTTTGCCAAAGCAGGTGGCATTGTTCCGAATGCGGCGGGCAAGGATGCAGCTCCTGCAAGGGAAGCGGAATGAACTACCCATCCGTCGAGGAGGAAATAGGCAGGATTCTTATGCCGGCGTTTGGCGCGGCAGGCTGCACGCTTCACGCCAGCGGCAGGGAAGACGTCGATGTCCGCTGCCTGGGAACGGGGCGCCCGTTCGTTGCCGAGCTTGCCTCCCCGAAGAAAAGGTCGGCCGACCTCCGCGCCCTTGAGCGCGAATTTGCAAAGAACGAAAACGTGCGCGCAACCGGCCTGCGCCTTGTGCACAAGGCATTCATAGACAGCGTCTGCAATTCTCACTTCGAGAAGGAATATGAAGCGATTGTTTCCGCGGACCGCGCGCTTGGCGCCGAGGACGCGAAAAAGGTTGCCGCGCTTTCAGGCACCGCCCTTTCCCAGCACACGCCCGTGCGCGTGCTTGCGCGCAGGACGGACATGCTGAGGAAGAGGACGGTGTACAGGATATCGGCGGAAGCGGTGCAGGGCGGCAAGCTGAAGCTTTGGATTCTTGCCGAGGCGGGCACATACATAAAGGAGTTCATCCACTCGGATGAGGGAAGGACTGCGCCCAGCGTCTCGTCCGCGCTCAAGTGCAAGGCGGCGTGCGATTCCCTTGACGTGGTGGCGATACACGACTACTTCTTGGAGACGGTGAGGGAATAAGTCAGTTTGAAGGCCCCATGCACTTTATGACGAGGGGCTTGCCAACCTGCCTTTTCGTGATTTGCTGCCCGTCAATATAGGCGATGTACTCGAAACCGAAGTTGTTTATTTGCAGCGCGCCAGGGGAGGTTGATGAGTTCTGGCAAAGGGAGCTTGCGGCATAGAGGCGCCACGAGGCAGCGGTTGCACCGTCAAGGTATATCCCCACCAGCGCATTGGTTGTGCCAAACACTTTTTTTTCGCCTGGCGCCAGGTAAAAATAGTCGCTTATATTGTAGACGGTGTTGGCTGCCGGGCAGAAAGCAGTGTTTCCGCATACGAATGTTTCCAGCGTGCGCCCGCTGCCCCCAAGAAGCCGGGTTATCCTTATGGGATATGCGCCATTGTTTTTTACCACCAATGTTGGCGTGTTCAGGACCCAAAGGGTGTTGTAGCGGGCGTTCCACTCCTCAATTGCCACCGGCTGCGCGCCTGACCAATACGCCCTGCTCTGCGTTTCCTGCGCGTCAGACGCCATACCTGGGAAGAAGCCCAAAAGCGCGACTGACACGAGCGCCACAATTAGCACAACAGCAAGAAGAACCAGATATTCGGTGGCACCTTGCCCTGCAAGGTGCCTGCAGTTGAACGAAGCGTCGTTCAACTCAGTTGCCCCCTGCCCCTGCAAGCCCTCTTTTTGCCGGGCAAAAAGGGGCGCGACCAGAACGTCGCAACGTTCTGGTGCGCAGCAGAACGGCGGTTCTGCTCGCGCAATCGTCTCCAGACGATTG
>Ga0172371_10003336_pt1 | contig 24977 bp, 22 predicted proteins | sample Lak12m_FD_114543 | JGI IMG/M metagenome (GOLD analysis project Ga0172371, IMG submission 114543) | Freshwater microbial communities from Kabuno Bay, South-Kivu, Congo - kab_022012_12m | ecosystem: Environmental > Aquatic > Freshwater > Lake | place: Democratic Republic of the Congo: South-Kivu... | reverse complement strand
ATTGGCTTCTGAATCTTTTTACTAAAATCCCTTGTAGGCTTGGTGCTTCCCATCAGCCATATTGAAACAGTTTTCAAGATATGACTGAAACAAACAGTAAAAAAATCCCGAATGTGATCATCTATCTCTTTTTTAATTCTCGCTAGCATAATACCTAATTCTAATGAGTTCGGGGACGGCGAAGAATCCGACGGAGGAACTGCTCCCCTGCACATCATGGAAAGACATTTCCTCGACCCTGTCTCAGTGGAGTATGTTGTCAAAAGAGATAACATGCTTAAGGCGTGGAAACAAGTCAGGGCAAACAAAGGGGCTGCCAGTATCGATGGTATATCAATAGAAGAGTTCCCTGTGTATGCTTGCGAAAACTGGAAAAACTTCCTCTTTTGCAGAAACAATTGCTTCATAAATTCGGCGTTATTGATACTACCTGATGGTTTACACCTTAATCCTTGATGCTAAACGTTTTCAGGGGTTAAGACAGAAAGTCGAGATCATGGATGAGTCTTTTCGAGGTGAGAGCATAGGGGTCACCCATCAGGATCAAGACAGATAAGAATAAAATAATCCGTTGTCTGGAGTAGGCGGAGAGACTCTACTTCAGTCTTGGATCCCACGGATGACAACACCGATGTACTTTCTTCTTATCAGCCTCTGGGTCGATTCGACCCCCCAGAAAACCTTCAGTACCATGACATTTGGGTTTATTTGGTTTCTTGAGAGTAGTTTCTATTTCCAGTTACTTAAATATTCGAGTCTGTTTTTCATATCGTCAGCAGATAGAGAGAAGTAAAGTTTCATAAACCGACGCAGTACAATCCCTATAGCTAATTGATCTGATAGAATAATTCCTGTATGTGATTGGTTTACAGTCATCCACTCATAATGAATCTTTGCAAAATGTCTCTTGTTGTATGAAAATAGGGTTCGTTTTTTTTCTTTAGCAAAGATAAGTTGATCCACATCAGAAAAACATGTATTTCCTGCTTCTTGTGTTGTAAGAACATCAACCCCTCTTGCTCTTAATGATTCTGCAAGAGCTAATTGGACATGTTCATCAAGATAAAGAGAAATCTTAGGCAATCAATACTTTCCTGCTGGAAATTCTCTTGATACAACTTCTTCTCTATCCTGTTCAATTTCTTGATCTATTGTTTCTCTATGATCAAGATAAAAAGCAAGAGCATCAAAAACCTGCGATAGATTAAGGTGAGGAAGTTCTCTCTGTATTTCTTCTGGTGTAAAACCCATGAGATAATATCCAGCGATATTGGCTACCGCAGTCCTTGTTCCTTTAATAATCGGCCTACCCCCACAAATGCTTTTATCCGCTGTTATATGGAGATAATCGATTTCTTGGGGTTTCATAGTTTTTTTCATGTACTTTAATTGATCTCCTTCTTTGACAAATATTAGCATGCCAAAATTTATTAATCAACCTTCTGAAAAACTCTGTAACAAATAGAACTCATTCGCATGCGCTACTGGTATGAATCTCTCCGCCTCTACATCCCCGGATGGATAAATTATTTTGGAGTCGGGATGAGGTATAACAATGCGGTTGAGTTTGATCATTGGCTGCGCGGGCGTATCCGCATGTGTTACTGGAAACAGTGGCGCAGGGTAAGAAGGCGTATTGGTCAGCTTATTCAGCTTGGTTCTCCACGGTATCAGGCGATACTGACGGGACTGAGCCGAAAGGGTTACTGGCATCTTGCAAAAACATTGTCTACGAATTGCGGCCTGTCCAATGCGTATCTCGAAAAACAGGGGCTTGTTTCTCTACGCACAGCGTGGATTGGGATTCACTATCCGGCTAAGGCATCCTGAGCCTGCCGAAGGATGATTTCTGCGAACCGCCCGGTGCGGACCCGCAAGCCGGGTGGTGTGGGGAGGGACGGTTAAACGCCGTCCCTTACCCGATTAGCCCCTATAAAATTATTGTTTCTTATGCCCGAACTGTCCGAGACTGCCTGGTCTTTGGAAGCTTCCTCAGCTGTATAACCAGCCGTAATGCCTCATTCACTGCTTCACCGTTTGGAAATACGCTGGCTACATCAGGCTCCAAGAGAACTATATTGGTACCCTCTCGGAAACGATGGGCGTACTTTCCCCGGATTCCAGATTTCAATAACGACTTTAGGTCATATTCTGGACGCAGATCATCTTCGAGATCTTGTTTATTTTTCTTCTTCATAAGCCTCTCTTTCTGTTTTAGTCAATTCTCTTGCGCTGATTATTCTAATCCGATTGCCTCTATCAGTATGGGCAACCATCAGGATGCGACCTTGCTGTGAATGCCCAATAGTAATATATCGGTCCTCTTCCTTTAAGTGATCAGGGTCATAAATAGTTATGCCGAGTGTGTCAGCAAAAACTGTGGCAGCCTCAGTAAATGCTACCTTATGTTTTTTAAGGTTTATCTCGGCTTTTCTATTATCCCACTCAAATTTCATATTTGGCATTTATAACTATTTTATCAAAAGATGCAAAGATTTGATAATACCTTGACGATAATTAGGGCTAACGTGCGCCTCAGCCGCCGCGTTTTTTGCGGTCGGCTAAAGGTCGCTTGTGTACGCCCGGCATGGGTGAGCTTATGAGGTGAAAGTCCCCTATACGATAACCTGAGAGTGTTCATAATAATGGATACTACCAAAAGTATTAGCCGAAGGCAAGGGTGATTTCGTGAGAAATCGTCTGAAAAAAGCCGGAGTGCAAACGTGCGAGCCGACGAACAGAAACTGCATATAAGGCTTAGCAGAATATGTTATGTTGTCTAATGTATCTGGCGACGATTGGGGGTTGGAGGCTCTGCCCTCCAGCCTACCAGATAGATGGGCTGCCAATATCGATGGTATATCGATAGAAGAGTTCCCTGTGTATGCCTACGAAAACTGGAAAGAAATCAAGAAGTCTCTTTTGGAAGGGAACTATAAACCTTTGCCAGTCAAGAGAGTCAGGATTCCGAAAGATAGTGGTGGTATCCATAACCTTGAAATTCTCATTGTCATGGATCGTGTGATTCAACAAGCAATCACTCAGGTTCTCAACCCTACGTATGGTTTGACGAGGGGGAACTGGAGATAGGACTTTTGCTACTACGCCAGTTCTCTACTTTACCCTTTTCCTTCAAATTCAACTTATTCATCAACGTTCCCTTTTCCTTCAACCCCTTTTACTTTTACGGGGATATGCTTATAATATTCTTAATACGAAACATGAGAAGCCGCTCTACGTGGCTGCTTTTTACCGTCTTTTACAATATATTTTTAATAGCTTATCTTCCGATAAATCGGGCCTAATATTAAGCCAATTAGAATACTTTTGTGTTGCATAAACTTCACCTGTAATCGTATAACACGTCCATTCAATGGCTCGCATCATTCTATTTTGACAATTAATTTCTACGAGTTCGCGCGTAAAGACAGTCCCTTTGCCAGGGTTACTGGACCGAATGTCCTCTATCCAAGCTCTAAAAGTATTTTCATCTTGAAACATGATGCTGCCTGCGTCATAGTATGAATCAAAATCAGTTTCTATATTATCCTTATTAAAACTACCTGATTGCAGATATCGCCAACCAACGGCTTTTGGAACAGTTTGCTCAGGCTGTTGTGCAATGACTTCATTTTTTTGTGTGTCATCGAGATCCCTTTTAAGTGCATCCGCAAGATTTGTCAGTTTATTTTCATAATAGTCCCTCACGACAGTTTGGGATATTGCGAAGTTAAGACCCTCAACATCTGCTGCAGTTATCTTAAAAGTAAGCAGACCTAACACTTCACCCTTCCTGTTTATTAGAGGACCGCCACTATTTCCAGCATTAACAGCTGCGTCTGTCTGAATAAATTTGACACCCTTGATCGTGCGGTCACAATTGCTTATTATTCCCTTGCTTACCGACTCTGATAAGCCTAATGGTGCACCTATAGCATAGACTTCATCCCCTGTGCTACATTGATCAGTCATAGGCAAATAATTGAAATCGGAGCCATCAACTTTAAGATATGCAACGTCAAGAACAGACAGTCCTTTTTTGATCGGCGATGCAATAGTAGTTTTACCATCCTGAAAATGAACTTCTACTGTTTCATCATTTCCAACAACATGATTATTGGTAACAATCAACCCATCAGGAGAGATAATAACCCCGGAACCGGAACCAGTTGACGTCTTAATAGTAACAACCGACTTTTTTGCCTTTTGAATTACCTTCTGGGGATTATCTGTACATGAAGTTAGGGCAATCAACATAGCCAAGATAATAATTGATATTGTTTTCATCGCACGCAGTCCCTTACCCGATTGGCTGGCCTTTTATTAATCTTTTGTATCTTTTTTAGTTTTGTATATCTGCAAAAAGCATAGTCGATTGACAGATATTTTGCAAGAGGGGTTGACAGTCCGCTCTTGATTTGCCTACATACCATTACAATTGGAATATATCACGCAAAACTCGATAACTCCACATGATCGAACTATTCGATGAGTTAGCGGAGCTTTATATGAGTGGACCTTCTGCGCCCGCACTGGAATCCGGTTTGGTGAGGTTAGTCCCGCAAAGATTTCCACAAGTGTTACTTCTCAGGAATGATTAGAAAATGGTAACTTCAGGAAAGATTGTTGCCTCCTTTCCGCTAATACAGCCTCGTACATCTTTTACCCTGAAGGTAGCACACCATTTTTCTCAATGCCACCTACAATCAGGCAGACAATGGAAGTCAAATCTACTGATTATTATAAATAGAAGTTTTCGGGATGGTTCATTTAATTGTGATTTTGAGGATTATTTTTTCGGTTTCCTTTCTGCCTATCCTGAGCAAATTAAAGACGTAGAACACCTAAATACTTACATTCCCGCGCAAAGCTTGGGAAAAAGCTAATTGGCAAAACCGAAACAATTTTCTTTATATCACAGCGTATTGAACCATCCCAAGTTTTCAAATGATGACACGCTGAAGGATCGACACGGAGTATGATATATCTACATATATTGGCTCGATGATCGTTACTTCTTTTTGACTTTCTTGTTGCCGATGTATAGCTGTCCTTTCAGATAGTACTCGATTTTCTCAAGCTCACCCTTAACATCCCTCTTGAAGATATTCACCTCATACCACTTGTCCTTTTGAGCCTCAGCGAATATACGCGCCTGTTCAATATTCTCGAAATCTGTCGACTTTCCGGGAATAGGGGTCTGCCCTCTCAACTCTTCTCCCAAATTAATTGTTGAAACACAATATGGTGGTTTCATATATTTCCTCCTTTAGGATGTAAAGGCATGATGAGACATTTTGCGCATAATTTCCAAAAATTATTAGTCCCTCGGTAACCATCCTTTTTCATTACGCTCTGGAATTGGCAACCCTTTATCGTGCAGGTGTGCGATCAATTTTGTCTCATAATGAGGTGCCCATCCGTCCCAGTTCCCTCGATAACAATTCATGCACACACCAATCTTGTAACGGGAAATGTACTTGCCATCGTATAAATGTGGCCCCATCTGGTATTTACTATTACAAAAAAAGCATTGATACATAATTTTATCTTCTGACATACATATTCCACCTCTCGTCGTTTTTTTCTTGGCCCAACAATATTATTAACTGGTTTCTTGTGATTATACCAGAAGACGCAGATTTTTAATGATTTGATAATTATTTGAGCATATGACTATAATTCCTGACTTGTTATTAACTCAAAAAGGGGAGATAACAAGCTTCTTGTTATCTACATATGAAAGACATATTGTCAGACATATCAGCGTAGTTCAGAAACATGCTGAAGAAACGCTTGATCACTGGCGGCCTTCACTCATATTACCTCAAGTGGTTGTGATACTATCTGGATTACTGCTCAAAGTACTATCTTCCTGAGACCTCGTCACGGAGCATCCAAAACAGCTTTTCGGAAATGAAACGCCTCCTCTGCAGTCGGGGCATTTCATATGGAATATTACTCTTACTGATAAACCATAGAAGCTAGCTTAACAGTCAAATCACCAAGCATGTTGGTATAGCTTCCCAACTCATTGTCATACCAGCCATAGATTGAGGTCTGTGTAATTGGTATTTCTATATTGGGCGGAATCTGTCCGGCAACTGATTCGGGAACTTTGTAAAATTTCGAGATGTTTAATGGCACAAAAGCTGTTCTTGTGTGTGTCTCATGTCCTTCAATAATGGCAGCCGGACCGAACATCCCGATTATGTCAGAAGAAACGTTCTGCTCTTCTGTATATTTTATGTACCCTCTCTTTTCCTTCTTTTCAGCATCACGATAAATGTTATTAATGAGTTCCCGGGTAATAGTAGGCTTGCCTGGTTCATCATATAAAGCAACTACCAGGATAATTAGAGATCCGGTAGTAGTAGGAATACGCACCGATTCTGCAATAAACCCTATCTGGTTCATTTCCGGTATTACAAGCCCCAGGGTCTTGGCAGCTCCTGTAGTTGTCAGGATAATATTATTCATAATACTTCTATTTTTCCTTAAGTCAGTGGCACCGGAGCCTGGCAGCCTGTCGAGAACTTCCTGGGTTCCTGTGGCAGCATGGATTGTGGCCATCGAAGCGCTCAGTATCTTCTCAGAACCAAAGTAATCTAAAAGCGGCTTGATCATATATGAAAGGCAGGTTGTGGTACAGGATGCAGCAGAAATAATATGGTGTTTGGTGTGATCATATATATCGTCATTAATACCTATTACAAGAGTTGTTGCATATTCTGGTATGGCTAGTCCTTTTGCTTTAATCTTAAAAGGCGCAGAAACAATGACTTTTTCCGCCCCTGCCTCTAAATGGGCCCGAACAGAGCCTTCTTTTGTGTCAGGTGGGGCCGTAGGATCTTTAAACTTACCGGTACTTTCAACGACTATTTTGGCCCCATATTTATCCCAGGATATAAGCCCGGGGTTGCGTGTTTCTCTCAATATGGTTACAGGTATGCCGTCTATCAGCATAGAACCATTGTCTTCATCAACGTCTTTGATTAACCTTTTTGTTTTGTGTCCATAAAGATAGCGTTGCAATGTTCCGTAAGTAGAATCCTTTTCAATATAAAGGGCAATATCCTCCAGTTTAGTTCCTGCTTTTCTCCCTATGTTTATGATAATCTCAGAAAAATATTTCCTGGATATATGATGCCAGAGTGTTAGTTTGCCGATTCTTCCCAGACCGTTTATCCCTAGAATGGGCTTTTTACCAGAGATCATTTTTACTTTTTCAGCCATCTGTTATATTCCTCCTTTTAAGATTAGATATTATTAGCAGTCTCATAATAATGACGACATTGTTTTATAAAATCCCTCCTAACCTCCCTTTGATAAAGGGAGGAATAATCCCCTCTTTGGAAAAGAGGGGCCAGGGGAGATTTTCTGATAAATGTCAATTCAATTATGAGACCCTTAATAATTTTCAAAAATATTATGCCGGCAGTGTGATTTCCTTTACCTTATGTTCGCCTGAGTAAACCGAGCCGTTTCGGCCGTCAATACTCAGAAAATCACCAGCTCTTAATGTACATTTATTGAGTTTACATTTCTTTTCATGTTCCCATACAACTAATTTATTACAGCTCACCACACAAGTCTTTCCCAGCCGGTTGGCAATAATAGCAGCATGAGAAGTTGATCCGCCACGAGCAGTAAGTAAACCATCCGCTGCTGAGATATGCCTGATATCGTCAGGAACTGTATCTGATCTGATCAAAATAAGCGGCATAGCCGGATCGGTTTTCCTGAACTCCTGGATTTCATCAAGGTCAAAGACAACTCTACCACTAAGGGCACCTCCGCAAACCCCGATACCGCTTGAAAGGTAATTAGAGGATAACTCCACGGATGGTATGAAGGCCATAAAACTCTCCCTTTTTGTAACAGCCATATCCCGTGCCTGCAGGATATAAAGGTTTTCCTTGTTTTTGTCTTCAAAGGTAAATTCAATCTCCTGGGCGCCCCATCTCTCTTTATAGATTAAATCTTTGACCATTTTTAGCAATGCGCTATATATCTCTGGAAAACTAGCCTCAAGTGAAATATCAGATGTCCTCTCTTCGATATATTTTTGTTCATTGGATACAGGAAGCGTTTTTACCAGTCCTGAAACTATATCTTCACCTTGTGCTCCGAGCGTAAAATCACCCCACAACATAACCTTGTCTCCTGGCGCTTGAGGGTTACGGGTGAAAAGAACACCACTCCCTGAATTGGTATCTAAGTTGCCATAAACCATTGCCTGTACTATAACCGCTGTGCCCCAGTTTTCAGAAAGACTCAATATCTCCCGGAAGGCATGGGCTTTTTTAGAAAACCAGGATTGAAATACCTGAGTGATTGTTGTATTAAGCTGAACTTTCGGGTCATCAATTATTTCTATTCCGTCACCCTTAATAGCATCACGATATGCAAATGCAACCCTTCTCATTTGATCAGGGGTAAATTGAATTTTTCTGAGCACCTTGTAATTCTTTTTAAAAGAATTGATAATAGTATCGAATTTATCCCTTTCCATGCCAAAAGACATTCCCCAACACTGCAAAAAGCGTCTGTAACAATCCCATACAAACCAGGGCCTGGCTGTCTGCTTTATTAATCCTTCGACAATAGCTTCATTGATACCCACGTTGAGCAAGGAATTCATCATACCAGGCATAGAGATTGCCCCGCCGCTTCTCACTGATACGAGTAAAGGATTTTCGGGATCTCCGAATTTTTTACCTGTTAAGTTTTCAAGTCTTTTAATCTGCTCATTAATCTTTTCATCCAGATGCTCCCTTGTGCACCGAAATCTACTGATTGCCTGCTTACAACGAAAAACCTCGGTAGTTATAATAAAACCTGGAGGAACAGGTAACCCTAAAGAAGCCATTCTTATCAGGTTATGACCTTTATTGCCGAGATGAATCCTGTCATCGGTAGCCTTATTTGGTTTATAAATACAAGATAAGGCCTTTTTAGGGTCGTAGCTCATAAGTAAGTCCAGGTTCTGGACATCAAGTCCCTCTGCCTGTTCAAATAAAGTTTTTAAGATCTTACTGATAAAGTTATCTAACTGCTGGAGTCCAAAGGAGGCAGCCACGATTTCCCTTAGAAACCGCTCTGATACAGCATTTATAAATTCAAATTCGCTCTGTTCCTGGTGATTTTCGAGATATTTAGACAGTATATCTTCTCTCCTCATCTGAAGGATAATATGTTTCAGGTTATTCTTGTGGATACTGCTGTAATAGGTATTCAGTATATCCTGTACAGCCTCTGAGAAACCTCTGAATATGTCGATATACTGTGAGAAAGAAAATCTCCTAACCTCCAATGCGACGGATAAAAGTTCCATTGTATTTTCAAGCCTGTTCGAGGATATCCCTTCCATCTGTACGGCCTTTAAAAATAGATTCGCAAACTTTTTAATCTGAAATAATGTGGCTCTGGTAATAAATTTAAGATTAATTGAATTTATTAAGTCTTCAAAAAGTATATTGGCCAGATTTTCCAGACGGAAGGTTAAAGCCAGTGCATCAAATTTTCTTTCGTGATAATTTCCGTACATTGAAGGCATACCTGCAGCAATATGCCTCTTTCGAAAGATATTCTCTACAGCCTCATATTTTTCAGGAGATAAGATTATATCTCTTAAAAGTTGTAAATAATCCAGGACACCTTCGAGCTGTTGGTAAACACTGCCTTCCTCTAAAATATTGATCAGTGAGTCTGTATTCGGGAGACCCAGACTCTGGGCATGTCTTAGCTGATCCCTGATGTTTTGAGCGTTCAATCTATATTTTTTATTAAGCAATTGATAAAACTTAATAGCCTTATATGCGCGTTTCTTCTCTCTTTCTGAGACATGTGATACGTCATTAATAAGTGCAAGGATGCCGTCTTCCAGCAGATTTAAAAGCCCGGTTACATTATGAATTTTCTTATTATTGAAAATAGAATTAAAAATAGCGCTGATTTCATCGAAATATGGACCTGAAGGCTTACACTGCTGGTAAATTTCTTCAGGTAAAAATTTTTTTAAAGGGGTCTTATCTTTTGTTTTCCAGAAATTTATAACCTCCTCGATAAAATCAACCACAAGAGCAGAACTTTCAACATGAGTTTGTTTGCGTAAAAAATGGACCAGCAAGTCGGCTCTGCCAGTGGCTTCATCTATTTCAGTAGAGACCTCCCTCAAATCCCCATCAGCGCCTATTTCGCTGAAATAGACAGGAAATAACTTAGCCATTTGTTTAATTAAATGATAAACAGGTTTGATATCGCTATTCAGCAGTTTGGTAATATCCTTTTGAAACAGATCGGTATCACTTATGTGTATTCCACCCAAACTTAGATTAATAATTAAGGCAGAGATAAGGGATTTAGACCACTTCGGATTGTTCTCGATTAATTCCAGCCAGACACGAATGTTTTCTAAATGTGCCCGATTAGATTTAACTTGCCACTCATCTGTAACACCTTCTATCCTGGGATATTGGAATCTAAGCGAAATGATTTTCTGTATATACCATTCAACAAGATTACTGTCACCAAGGTTAAATATCTCATTACCGATACCACGGATACAGTATAGAGCTATTTCAGGATATATGTTCAGGCTGTTTTTCAAAACATTAAAAGTATCGGAAAGAATGATCTTTATTTGATCAAGCCTCTCAATTTTAATAGTGGCGGAGAGGGTCCGGTTAATCTCTCTGAGTGTGCTTTCATGGATACCGGAAAGCCCCTTAGTTTCCATAATCTTGAGGAGATATGCTAGCTTTAAGTTGATGTCTTTATGCACATCATCTGTTTGAGGCAGCATGCCGGCAATATCCTCGTAGAATCTAACCAGTTGCATATAACCGGGAAGTTTTAATAGTTCTTCTAAAAGCAAGTATTGATCAGTAATTTTCTTAAGACTGCTCAAATGAAGAATTAAACTCTTAAAGTTGGCATGTGATATGGGATAAATTAATTCTTCTAATTCTTTGTGTTTCTCTTCACTTAAGGTATAATCTGTAGCAAGTTTAAACCATTTTACAGGGTCTTCTTCCTTTAGCCAATGTTCATAGGTTGTCAAAAGAGACCCGAAAAACAGTTCATTAAATCTCCCGAGATCAAAGCGTGCAGGCATTTTTTTAAGAATGATCTGGCCCAGCTTTTTCAACTGATGGGGATTAGTAGTTAGGAAGAAAAATTGTTTTTCTTCTAGCTGATTAAGACTGGCAAAGCAGTCTTGAAATATAGACTCATAATTGTAAAGGTCATGATCGCCATCCATCAGGATTTTTTCAAGGTAAAACATAAGGCTGTCAATGGCAGCCTTATGCACGTTTATGTCAAGAGAGTTTATAGCTTCCAGGAAGACATCTATTATAATCTTGATTGCCTCGAGGCCTTTTTCATGGTGATCATGCAAATAGAAATTTTTCAGGGCGTAGACTTGCATCTCTTTTACAATAAAACCCCAATTTTTAGGATGGCGGTATAACTCGCACAGTAAAGATTCGCTTGCGCTAAGGAGACCCGGGTAGTCTTTAACTACTTCTCGTAAAAGCTCATATTTTGATGGAGTTAATAGCTGGGTATTTGAAGCCATTTTTATTCCTTCTTTTATTTATTATATACCCAAATCCAGTGGTAGACAAGGCTATATTAAGCGCATAAAAACAGGGTAATAGTTCAGCGCCCCCTCCCCCTAACCCCATCCCGCCAGTGGAGGGGGAATATTTATCAGCGAAATTATTCTAAATGACATTTCTTGAGAGGGCTGCCCGGTAAAAAATTCCGATATCAGAATATCGGTGGAGTTTACACCATAGAAAAGGGGGGATTAGAGTAGTTGAACCTATATTACGCAAGGAACACGACAATCTTCTATAAACTCAACGGTAGGGGGACTTTAGCCTCCTCTTAAAAATGGACATAGGGGTGTCGGTAGAATTTACAACCAGAAAGGCGGGGTTAGAGTAATTAAACAAATTGTGTCAGTAAAAAATCATTTTTGCAAATGTTGGAAACTATTTGTGGACATATACGCGCCTCTGCTGTCAGGTCTTCAGACCCTCGATGCGCTTTTCCGCCATGTTATATGACAGTGCGGGCAGGGAAAGTTTTTCTTTTAAGGATGTTTTTCAAAATATCTGAGAGTAATTAAAGCCACAATCAAAAACATCGTACCTATAATTACAACAGCCCACATAACTAATCCTCCTTATCTGGTGGAATTGTTTTTACCCCGACCACAAAGAGAGCAACAGCTAATAACCCTCCTAAAATAACAGGCAGCCACTCTATTGAACCTTTCACAAATAAACTTCCTATAGCTACTGTAGTGGCAAGATATTTTGATAAATCAAGAAATACCTTACCGGCCTCTTTCCGTCGGCCCCTGTTCATATTACATTATACCATATAAGGCTTTTTGTACTTAAAAGCGTGCCTGCTGTTATCTGCCGTTGCGGGGTCGCATCAATAGAAGCAATCTCTCTAGGTCATGCTCCGCAATTTCATTGTAATCAATGTATACTTGACACGGTCATAACTTGTGTTTCTGTCATTCCGAACGAATGTGAGGAATCTTAAGATTTCTCCCTTCAGTCGAAATGACAAGTAAGCTCAATTTGTGGCAGTGCGTAGTATATTTCCATAGTATTCTGGACAGATGCAAGATATAATAAAAATAAAACGATCATAATGAGGTATTTTCAGAGCAAATGACCATGCTAAGAAATTTTCACGATAAATATAGGAAAGGTATTTTCAAATGAAGGTCTGCGAGATATTCAAGAGCATACAGGGAGAATCAAGTTATGCAGGTATGCCATGCACATTTATAAGGATGGCAGGCTGTAATCTCAGATGTTCCTACTGTGATACAAAATATGCATACAATGGGGGAAGCGAGTTTTCAGAAGAGGATATTGTAAATGAAGTCAGGCGTGCCGATATAGGACTTGTTGAAGTTACCGGTGGCGAACCGCTTCTTCAGAATGGGGTTTGCCAGCTAATCAGAAGACTGCTTGACGAAGGCTATAAAATATTAATAGAGACTAATGGTTCGGTAAATATAAAAGAGGTTGATAGAAGGGCAGTTATAATACTCGATATAAAGACACCCGGTAGCGGAATGAATGCAGAGATGGATTTATCAAATGTTGATGTTATTAAAAATACAGACGAGATAAAGTTTGTAATCACAAACAGAGGTGATTATGAATGGTCAAAGGATATAATTAATAGATACAATTTAATCAACAAATGCCATCTCCTTATGTCTCCTGTTTATGGAATGCTTCCTGCTGAAGAGCTTGCAAGATGGATGGTCGAAGACAGACTTGGAGCCCGTCTAAACCTTCAGATTCACAAATACATTTTCGGCTGTGACAGGAGAGGCACATGAAACTTTTTAAACTTTTTCCAAAAGTAATTATTACACTTTTATTTTCAGAATTATTTTTCTTGCATTTCTTGTATGTATATAATATAGTAGCATACATGAAAAATAAACAAACAAGGGAACATTTAAGTCGAGTGAGGCAAAAGATAATCCAAGCACGACAGTTAAGAGGAAAGCAAATTGAGAAGTTGCTCCATCCAAAGCCAATGATCATTGGTTCTCTTTATGAAGTTTACAAGACATGTAGTAAACCAAATTGTGCCTGTAAGAAAGGGAAAAGACATGGGCCGTTCCCAGCCCTTTCTATATCAATAGGGGGAAAGCGGAGCATGAAAATGGTAAGAAAGGAAGACTTGCCGGTTGTCAGAGAGAAAGCCAAGGCTTATCAATCCTTTCAACAGGGGTTAGCTAAAATCCGGAAACTCAACAAGGAAATAGATTTCTCGCTTGAAGAAATAAAAAAAGAATTTTTGGAGGAATATCAATGAGTGAAGACATAGGTACTCCAATTATTTATATGGCAATCACTTCTTAAAAAAACTTTGGTAATTTTTGCAATTTTTGTTAAATAAGTGCGGAAGTTGGGCTAATGCGCGCCCAATTTTAGCTCTTGTCAGCATCATCAGTATAAGTTATAGTATTAGCATTAAATAATGCGCATCGCTAGAATTGAGTTAATAGGATTCAAATCCTTCGCAGAGAAAACCACTTTTAATTTCCATCCAGGCATTACCTGTATTGTTGGCCCAAACGGTTGCGGGAAGAGTAATATTGTCGACGCATTTCGGTGGGTTCTCGGTGAGCAGAGCGCAAAAAGCCTGAGAGGTGAGAAAATGGAAGAGGTTATCTTTAATGGCTCTACGTTAAAGAAACCCAGGGGTATGGCCGAGGTTACAATGGTCGTCTCAGGACTAAATGGGAATAATCTACCTCTGCCTGGGCAGGGGGGATTTTCAAATGGTAATGGAGAAGGCTCAACAGATGTAGCATCTGTCACAAGGAGGCTTTACAGATCCGGCGATAGTGAATACATACTGAATAAAAATCAATGCAGGTTAAAAGACATAAAAGATCTTTTTCTCGACACAGGTCTTGAGGTTAAAAGTTACTCAATACTTGAGCAGGACAGAATTGCAGAGATACTTAACTCAAAACCTGTGGACAGAAGATTTTTGATAGAAGAAGTAGCTGGGGTCATGAAATACAATGCGAGGAAGAAAGAAGCCCTGTCCAAACTTGAATCCTCGAGGGCAAACCTCCTGAGGATAAACGATATTATTATAGAGGTGAAAAAGCAGATTAATCTCCTAGACAGGCTGGCAAAAAAGGCCGAGAAATATAAAAGATTCTTTTCTGAGATTCGATCCATAGAATTAAAGATTGTAAAGAGAGATTATCAATCTCTGAAGAAGTCATTTGAAGAAATACTTTCAGAATACAAAACACTGAAAGAGGAAGAGTCCCTTAAGAGAGCGACAATTGCAAGGCTAGAAAACGAAACCGAAACAAAGCGGCTTGAACTCCTCGAAAGAGAGAAAATGTTAGAACAAGTTCAGATAAAGTTCCAGAACCTGGAGAAAGAGATTGCCGAACTCGAAAAGAGCATTGCAATAGCGATAACAGAGAGGGATAACTATAAAGAATATCTTACAAAGCTTTATCAGCAGGAGGAAGAATTCAACCAAAAGAAAGCCGATGGATTAATCAAGCAAAAAGAACTAAACAAAATTGAGGCAGACCTTTTATCAGAAATAGAAAGGCAGAAAGAACTGCTCAGGGAAAAATCCGGCTTTGTCAGGTCTATGGAGGAAGAACTTATAGGAAATGAAGACCTGATCCAGGAAAAAAGGCGAGAAATATTCAGGATATCCGAAGAACTCAGTAATCTGAGAAATGATCAGAATAGACTTCATTCATCATTTGAAAGTCTGAATCACAGGGAAGCTTCTTCTAGAAAAGAAGTTGAGAATTTAAAAAGCACACTAGCCGAGATTGACTCTTCTTTAAAAGATTTAGAGTCAAACCTTCTGGAGAAAAACAACAGCCTCCTCCTGCTTAATGAAAAAAAGGAACTAATTATAAATGAACTCTCTACAAGTAAAAACAGGGTTGAGAATCTCAGGGAGAAGCTGTCCGGGTTCAAAGAAGAGCTGGCATCGAATATATCCCGGATCGAATCTCTCAGGGAGATAATATTTGATAGATCAACAAAAGAGCTTCTCTCAGAAGATTTAAACTTTAATTTGCTCGCATCGATTTCGGAGGTGCTCGAGGTTGAAGATGAATATGAAAAGGCTATAGAGAGTGTACTTTCAGAGAAGGTGAATTCATATATACTTTCGTCATTCCCTGATATTGAAAGCGCCATATCGGCGTTAAAAGAAAAAGGGTTAGGTAGAACAGCCTTCATACCTGTTAAACCTTTCGTAATTGGGGAAAAGATCGAAGCGCCCGCAGGAGTTATAGGCAGAGCGTTAAGTTTTGTACGGACCAAAGAGGAGTATTTAGATGTTGCAAAAAGTCTATTTGACAATATTTTTATAGTCAGGGATCTGAAAACAGCTCTCGATTTAATCGCTGCAGGACAAAATTTAGCTTTTGTAACCATTGATGGGGAAGTTATAGAACCATCGGGTACAGTTATTGCAGGAGATGTAAAGGGTGTATTCAGAAGGAAAAGAGAAATAAGAGAACTCGAAACCAGCATCGAGAATAACAAAACTAGCATGGCCCAGGTGCAAGCAGGGTTAAGTTCACTCCAGCAACTCATTGAAACAAAAGAATTCGACCTTAGAGACATCGAATCCAGTGTGGTAGATATGGAGAAAGGGGCCTCGCTCTTAAAGCTGACAGTTGAAAACTACAGGGAGGAAAAGGAACGGAAAAGCAGAAAACTTGCTTACCTGGCCGTAGAGGTAGAACAAATTATTAAAGAAAAAAAATCTATAGAAAAGCTGCTGCTGGAGAAAGATGCAGATATCCGGTTAGTGGACTCAAAGAAATTAAGCTCGGAACAGGACAGTGTATCACTCCAGGAAGAAATTACACAAAAAAGGGTGGATCTCGAAGGGCAGCGTGCAGAGCTAACAGACATAAGGGTCTCAACAACATCTCTTAAAGAGAGGATGGAGTCAGTCAGTAAGGAAAAGGAGTCTGTTCTTAAAAAGTTAACGGAAAGAAACCAGAAAAAAGAACTCTTATCCGCGGAGATATCCTCGATAAAGTCCCGTATTCTTCAGCGTGAAACAGAGATGAGCGGTTATGAAGAAAAAATAAGATCACTGATCTCTGTTGCAGATAAATTCAAAGCAGAAATAGCTGAAAGAAAAGAAGTGCTAGATACCGAAAATCATGAATTACTCACAACCGAACACGATCTGAAACTTCTCAGGAATCAAATAGATACTGTCTCACAAAGAATATCTGAACTTGATATTTACAAGGCAGAGCATAAATTGAAGCTAGAGAACATATGTGAAAACATAAAACAAAACTATGGATCAGACATTGATTCTATTGATACAGAACCGTTTACAACAGAGGATGAAACACGGCTCACCGAGCTAAGACAAAAAGTTCAGGAACTTGGACCTGTAAACCTTGGCTCGCTCGAAGAGTATGAAGAACTGCGTGTACGCTACGAGTTCCTCATAACGCAGCAGGAAGACCTCAACAGATCTATAGCAGAACTTGAAGAGGCTGTAACAAAGATAAATATCACTACACGGAGAAAACTCAGGGAAGCATTCGAGGCATTGAAGACAAAATTCTCCGAGGTATTTTCGACACTATTTGGCGGAGGCAGGGCCGATCTGGTCATGACAGATGAGAATAATATCCTCGAGGCCGGTATTGACATAATAGCTCAGCCTCCTGGCAAAAGACTTCAGAATATAAACCTTCTTTCAGGCGGGGAGAAGACTCTTACCGCATTGTCTCTGCTTTTTGCAAGTTTTTTGATCAAACCAACACCCCTCTGTATTCTGGATGAGGCAGATTCTGCTCTGGATGAATCGAATACAGAAAGGTTTGCAAAAACCTTACAGGAATTCTCAAGGGATACACAATTTGTTGTAGTGACTCACAACAGAAACACCATGAGCGCGGCTGATTACATATACGGGATAACTATGCAGGATGCCGGGGTATCAAAGGTAATATCCATGCAACTTGTTGAGGCATAGCCTATTATGTCAGCACATAAATTTGCAGTAAACACAATCTCAGACAGACTATCAAACATAAAGATCTCCACAGAGCCGGAAGATTTAATATGCTATGGCTTTGATGCCTCAGGTCTTGAGTCATCTCCTTCCGCAGTTGTCTGGCCAAAAAATACAGAAGATGTTGTAACGGTAATGAGGTATGCCTTTGAAAATAGCATCCCAGTTGTCCCCCGTGGTGCTGGCACAGGCATGACAGCCGGTGCAGTGCCATCAAAAGGAGCAATAATCCTCAGCTTCGAGAAGATGAACAGAATCCTTGAGATAGACTCCGAGAATCTTAATGTTCTGTGCGAGCCCGGATTGATAAATGGAAAACTTCAGCGGGAGCTTGAATGTACAGGCCTCTTTTATCCTCCGGACCCTGCGAGTATGAACTTCTGCACCATAGGCGGAAATGTTGCAGAAAATGCAGGCGGGCCGAGGGCCTTAAAATATGGCGTCACAATGGACTATATTATGGAGATAGAGGCTGTGCTTCCAAACGGCGAGATGATAACCACAGGGGTAAGAACATCAAAAGGAGTTGTCGGTTATGATTTGACAAGGCTCCTTGTAGGCTCAGAAGGAACCTTAGCTGTGTTTACAAAGATAAGGTTAAAGGTCCTTCCTCTGCCTGAAGAGGTTGTTACATTACTTGCCATTTTTAATGATCTTGAGACATCAGGCAAGGCAGTATCAAAGATTATAGCAGCAAAGATTATCCCGAGGACGCTCGAGTTTATGGACAGGGAGGCTATACGAGCTATTGAGAATTATAAGCCTGTAGGGCTTCCTGAAAATGTCGAGGCGATCCTTCTCATAGAACTGGATGGCCATCCTGCTGCGATAACAAAGGAGGCAGAAAAGATAACTGATATATGCCGGCATCTCGGCGCCGAGATAGAGATGGCAGAGGATGAAGATGCAAGAGCAAACCTCTGGGCGGCAAGACGTGCGGTATCGCCTGCCCTCTATCACATAAACCCCGCAAAGATAAACGAAGATATTGTTGTTCCAAGAAGCATGGTACCTGAAATGCTGAAACGTCTTAGAAAACTTTCGGAGGAAAGTGGTATAAAAATAGTAAATTTTGGCCATGCAGGCGATGGAAACATACATGTAAATATCATGGTTGACAGGAAAGATAAGGAAGAATACCAAAAGGGTATAAATCTCGTTGAGCAGGTATTTAAAGATGCCCTGTCGCTTGGCGGTACTATCTCCGGTGAACACGGTATCGGACTTACAAAGGCACGGTATATTGGGATGGAGATATCCAGAAAAGGGATTGAAATTATGGAGTCCATAAAAAAAGTATTTGATTCCAAAAACATACTCAATCCTGGAAAAATCTTCCCGCAATAGCAATATTTCACCGTCTCGACTGTCTCAAATATGTATATGTAGAGAAGGCGTATCGGTCAGATACGCTATTCGAGGCCATCATAACAGCTTATTTGAAAACGAGGCGAACATACAGCTATTTATGATCAGTTGCCAGATAAAAGGGTCAGCAACTTTTTGTCAATTACACCCTCCCTGAGTATTTTTATTTTATTCTCTGTTATGTCTATAATCGTTGAGGGAAAGCCGCCGGAGGTGGTACTTCCATCGATAACAAGGTCAATTTTATCTCCGAAATATCTTATGACAGTCTCTGCATCCCGGGCAGGTGGTAAACCTGATGGATTAGCACTTGTTGCAGTAATAGGGAAATTGGCAGTTTTTGCAAGAAGGAGAGCAAAAGATTCTCCGGGGATTCTTACTGCAACCTTATGAGTGCCTGCTGTTATATACTCGGATAGACCTTCTATTGCCGGGAAAATTAAAGTAAGAGGTCCCGGCCAGAATCTGTCCATGAGCGACACTGCTATTTTATTCACAGATTTTGCAACAATAGTGATCAATTCCTTGTTGCCTATAATTAGCGGCATTGCCTTCTCCTCATGCCTTTGTTTAATGTCGTAAAGTGTTTTTAATGAATCTTCCAGATCAAACTTAGCGCCAAGGCCGTAAAATGTCTCTGTCGGGTATGCAATAATACCGCCGTTTTTAAGCATGTCAACAGCTTGATGCAGGATCTGCCCCATGTTTGCCGCGGATACTTTTATTCTTAACATTGCAAAATAATAACATACAAACAACCTGTTGAAAAAGGTTATTAATAAGGTTATTAATACTGAATGTTGCATAAAATATGATGTCCCGAAAGCTTTCGGGAAAAAACCAACTACAATTTTTACAAAGCATTCATGTCATCAGAGAAATTTTTTCTTGGTATTTGTTGACATCTATTAGATTTTAGTTTAAGATTTTCAGAGACAAAGTTAATCAAGAAAGGGGGTGTAAGATGAAAGAGGTAACTTTATCAGTCATTTCTTTCTTGTTACTATTATCTTTTGGATGCGCTACAAAGGACTACGTAAGGCAGCAGGTGGATCCAATGGCAAACAAAATCAGCAAGCTTGAAGCAAGGGTTGATGCCATTGAATCCAGAATTAACGCCATTGAATCCAGAATTAACGCTCTTGAAGGCAAGGTTGCCGGGCTTGATGAGGCTAAAGCGGCAGCAGCAGAAGCTAAAGCACTTGCTCAGGAAGCAATGAAGACTGCAAAGGATTGTTGTGATAAGGCTGAGGCTGCTGTGGCTAGGGCTGAGGCTGCTGCAGCTAGGGCTGAGAATGCTGCGAAGAAGGCTGGAAAGGCATTTGAATTGCAACAGAAGAAATAAAAAAGTTAAGCGCTTTTATGGGGTCTAAAAAATTCCGGAATTTTTTAGACCCTTATGGTTATTTAATTTGAAATCTTAACAGGAACTCCACTTTTCTCTATTAGAGCATAATACATTTTTTCTGTATTAACCCTTTCAAGCAGATTCTTCTTTATTAGCAATTTTACTGCCTTATGAAAATAATTAATGTTTATGTGTTCATCTTTATGCACTTCAATATATACCTTATTATTTTTAATACCTATTTTTATAGGCTGTCGAATAATGGTCACCCTGACGCCATTTGGTGCCAGCCGAAAGAGCTTTGTAATGTCTTCCGGGTACAGTCTTATGCAGCCGTGACTGATCCTTCTTCCAATACTGTAGGGCTTATTTGTTCCATGTATTAGAATATTTCCAAGTGAGAGCCTTAATGCATAGGTGCCAAGTGGGTTGTCAGGACCAGGTGTCACCACTTCTGGTAATGTGGGTTTTTCTTTTCTTATGGATTCGGGTACATACCAGTTTGGTCTTACTGTTTTTTGTATTACCTTGAAGTTTCCTAAAGGTGTATTGTTACCTTCACTACCTATTCCAATGGGAAATGTCCTCACTAAATTTGATTTTTTCTTTTTGAAAAAATAATAAAGTCTCATTTCTGAGAGATTTATAACAATGCCATCATAAGATTCCACATCAGGTAAAACCCATGATGTGGGGATTTCAACAGATATACCAACTCCGGTAACAAAGGGATCAAGGTTAGGATTTGAATCAGCGACCTCGTTAAAGCCCATCCCAAATTTTCGTGCTATCTCAATCAAAGACTCATCACCTTTAACCCTGTAAGTTTTAGTTGTTCCGATTACTGTATTATTCTTAGCATGAGAATAAAGCTCGGCAGCTATTGATGATTTAAAAAATAAGGTTACAAATATGATTATTAAAAAAAACAGGTGATTCATAAAAAAAATAGTAACCAATATGTGTTGTTGAATTCAAGTAATATTACCTGTGAGACATATCTGAACAAATAAATGTACTAAAAATTAAAAGTACCAACCCTATATAAATATTTGTTAACGCATCCCCTTTTTTATTTTGCCTTTGCCTTCCCTTTTGCCTTTTGTTCTTTATCTATATTGTCCTGCTCAACTCAAGTATTCTACATGCCTTGTTGATTGATGACGATAGCCGTTTTATAGCCTTAATGACCTCTTCTACTTCGCCGATCCAATTCTTTACGCCGTTGCTCAGTACAACGACTCAACTTCTGCCTATCGTTTCCAAAAACTGCCTTAGCTACGTTTCATGCAATCAATTAACAAATTCTGTAATTCTGTTACGACTGGAGTTTCCTGAGTTTCCAAGCCATATATATAATATACATAAAAAGCTAAAAACAGTTCACTTTTTTTTAATTCTTATTTAACAAACAGGTGTTCGATTCTTGACAAAAAAAAAATTCTCTGGTATATTTTTGTTTTGCCGTATAAATCCTGGCTGGAAAATTACTTTATGGGGGTAAAGTGCCTACTATAGCACAGTTAGTAAAAAATGGACGTGAAAAGGTCAAAAGCAAGACCAAAAGTCCGGCATTAAGAGGGTGTCCCCAGAAGAGGGGAGTATGCGTCAGGGTTTATACAACTACGCCCAAGAAGCCTAATTCAGCGCTGAGGAAAGTTGCAAGGGTACGGCTCATGAATGCAATGGAGGTTACAGCATATATACCTGGAGTAGGTCATAATCTTCAGGAACATTCTATTGTGATGATAAGAGGTGGTAGAGTAAAAGACCTTCCTGGCGTGAGGTATCATATCATCAGGGGTACCCTGGATTCTATGGGGGTTGCAGACAGGAGACGAGGAAGGTCAAAATATGGAGCCAAGAGGCCCAAATAAGAGATTTATAAATGCCAAGAAGAAGAGTTGTTGAAAAAAGAGAAATTTTACCTGACCCGAAATATAACAGCAAATTTGTGAGCAAATTTGTAAATGCATTAATGGAAAGCGGAAAGAAATTTACAGCAGAGAAGATTTGCTATGGTGCATTTGATATCTTGAAGAAGAAAACGGGGAGTGACCCGCTTAAGGTATTCAAGACAGCACTTGAAAATGCAAAGCCGGTTTTAGAGGTTAAGCCAAGGAGAGTTGGCGGTGCAACTTATCAGGTTCCGGTAGAAATTAGAGCACATAGACGTACAGCATTAGCCTTCAGGTGGATTATGAAATACTCAAGGGGCAGAAGTGAAAAGACCATGCAGGAAAGGTTGGCAGGGGAATTGTTAGATGCTTTTAACAATACAGGGGCTTCTATCAAAAAGAAAGAAGATACCCATAAGATGGCTGAGGCCAATAAGGCCTTTGCCCATTATAGATGGTAAGAAGAATAGAGGAGAAGGTATTTGTCAAGGGACACATTAGAGAAAACGCGCAATATTGGTATTATGGCGCACATAGATGCAGGGAAAACTACAACTACAGAACGGATCCTCTATTATACGGGTGTTACCTACAAGATCGGCGAGGTAGATGAAGGAACTGCTGTTATGGACTGGATGGTTCAGGAGCAGGAGAGAGGTATAACCATTACCTCCGCCGCTACCACATGTTTATGGAAAGACTATAGAATTAATATCATAGACACTCCAGGGCATGTCGATTTTACCATCGAAGTTGAAAGATCTTTGAGAGTGCTTGACGGCGCTGTGGCTATATTTGATTCTGTTGCAGGTGTTGAACCTCAGTCGGAGACAGTCTGGAGACAGGCTAATAAGTATGGTGTGCCACGTATTGCATTTATGAATAAAATGGATAGAGTAGGTGCTGACTTTTTTATAAGTGTAAATAGCATGATAGAACGCCTTAATGCCAATCCTGTTCCTGTTCAGATACCTATAGGAGCCGAGGATAAACACAGAGGGCCTATAGACCTTGTCAGGATGAAAGCGATATATTTTGACGATGAAACATTGGGTGCAAAGTATATCGAAGAAGATATTCCGGATGAACTCATGCCTTATGCAAGTGAATACAGAGAAAAGATGCTTGAGGCTCTATCTGATGTTGATGATAATATTATGGAAAAATTCCTGGGCAGGGAGAAGATAAGTGCAGATGAGATAAAGACGGCGATAAGGAAGGGCACTTTAGAGATGAAGCTCATTCCCGTTTTCTGTGGTTCTGCATTTAGAAACAAAGGTATTCAGCTTCTGCTGGATGCAATAGTTGATTATCTTCCTTCGCCACTTGATATCCCGCCTGTTACAGGAATAATGCCCCGCGATGGTTCTGAAATAATCAGACATGCTGAAGATAATGAACCATTTTCTGCCATTGCATTTAAGGTGATGACAGATCCCTTTGTAGGGCAACTGACATTTATAAGGGTTTATTCAGGAGTACTGAATGCAGGCTCTTATGTATATAACTCGACAAAGGATATAAAGGAAAGGGTCGGGAGACTGCTGAAGATGCATGCGAATAAAAGGGAGGAGATAAAAGCAGTGTACGCCGGTGATATTGCAGCGGTCGTTGGGCTCAAAAGTACTCTTACGGGTGATACATTATGCGATGAGAAAAATCCTATTATACTTGAAGCGATGGAATTCCCAAAGCCGGTTATGTCTGTTGCGATTGAACCAAAAACAAAGGCTGACCAGGAGAAGCTTTCGCAGTCTTTATCTAAACTCGCACAGGAAGATCCATCGTTTAAGGTATCCTTTAATGAGGACACAGGACAGACGATTATATCCGGTATGGGAGAACTTCACCTGGAGATTATTGTAGATAGACTACTCAGAGAGTTTAAAGTCAGTGCAAGTGTTGGAAAACCGCAAGTTGCTTATAAAGAAACAGTCAGGGCACTATCGAGCGCAGAAGGGAAGTTTATAAGGCAGAGCGGAGGACGCGGGCAATATGGGCATGTATATATAAAGATTGAACCATTAGAAACTGATAAGGGGTTTGAGTTTGTTAATGGGATAGTTGGGGGTACAATACCAAGGGAATATATCCCTGCAGTCGAGAAGGGAATAAAAGAAGCAATGGAGAGAGGAATTCTTGCGGGTTATCCTGCTGTTGATATAAAAGCAACACTTTATGACGGTTCATATCATGAAGTTGACTCCTCAGAGATGGCATTCAAGATCGCTGGGTCTATGGCATTTAGAGAGGCTGCAAAAAAGGCTAAGCCTATCCTTCTTGAGCCAATCATGAGTATTGAGGTTGTTAGTCCTGAAGAGTATATGGGTGATGTAATTGGTGACCTTAATTCCCGTCGCGGCAAGATTCAGAATATAGAGAGAAGGGGTAAGATGCAGGTAATAAAGGCACTGGCCCCTCTTGCAGAGATGTTTGGCTACGCTACCGATTTAAGGTCAAAAACACAGGGCAGGGCTACATACACAATGCAATTTTCGCATTACGACGAGGTTCCTAAGGGAGTCTCTAATGGAATTATAGCGGTGGTAAAGGGCTGATAAAGACAATGATTAGTCACCGGTCATTAGTCAATAGTCATTAATTTAAAAGCTAATAATCGCTATCTAATGACCTATTAAAGGAGGAAATATGGCAAAGGCTAAGTTTGAGAGAGTGAAACCTCATGCAAACATAGGCACGATAGGCCATGTAGACCATGGCAAGACGACATTGACAGCAGCGATAACAAAGACGCT
>Ga0172371_10003333_pt1 | contig 24983 bp, 27 predicted proteins | sample Lak12m_FD_114543 | JGI IMG/M metagenome (GOLD analysis project Ga0172371, IMG submission 114543) | Freshwater microbial communities from Kabuno Bay, South-Kivu, Congo - kab_022012_12m | ecosystem: Environmental > Aquatic > Freshwater > Lake | place: Democratic Republic of the Congo: South-Kivu... | reverse complement strand
TAATAGCCAAATCAACCTCATAGCTTTCATCCCGCATCTTCCTCTTTAATCTCAGGCGGTAGATATAGAAAATTATGAGCACGAACGTCAGCGTCCTCTGAATATTAAGCGCGGCGGCGTTAACCGGGCCTGCTGCGTCGACAGAACCAGTAAATCCCCAATTGGTAAAACCAGTGCGGATATTGTGGTACGGAACAAAAAGGTAGGAAATCGCTATAAGAAATATGTAGGCAAAACTTATAAGGTTCTCGCGGTTAAATATTATGCGGATTATTTTATTAAGTTTATCCTTATATTCCATAATATCCATTTATCTCAACCTAAAGGCTAAATCAATCAATGTGCCTACCAAAAATGACTTGAGAAATATTATAATCAAGAAAGCGATCAACGGCGAAAAGTCTATGCCCAAACGGTAGCTAAACGGCAGCCATCTTCTCAGAGGCGCCAGTACCGGCTCTGTGGTGCTATATAAGAATTGGACTATGGGATTTAACGGGTCTGGATTTACCCAGCTGATTAACGCGCGGATAAGAATAAGCCAGTAGAAAATAGTCAGGACTATTTCTAAGACATGCGCTAATGCGGTTAAGAGATTGTATAGAATAAACATTCTTAACTTATTGTAAGATGCAGTGTTATAACACTGATAAGCAGTATTTAATTTTATCTTATAAAATAACTTATATCAAGATAAATTAAATCTTTCTCTGGGCAGGTTAAAGTATCCGAAGCGTATCCTGGGAACAGCCTTTTTTATCATGCCTATCATATTCAGTATGCCAATCGGCTTTTCTTTGATGGGAGGAATTTTACTTAGGTAAAAAGCTTGGTCTATACACAAATTCCTAAGCTGCAAAAGGTCAATATACCCGCGCTTTAACAAATTGATTAATGCAGAAATTTCTCTTGGCGTGTCTGTCAATCCTGGAAAAACCAACAGGTTTAAAGAAACAAATAGCCCAGCTTTTTTGGCTGTCTTTATGGAAGAAACCGCATCGCTAAACTTATATCCGCGCTGATTGTAGTATGCATCATAAAAATCCCTTTGGAAGCTGTTTATGCTGATACGCACGCTGTTTAAACCCGCCTGGGCCAACTCATTCAGGTACCCAGGATTATAGGCATTTGTGTTCAAATGGATTGTGCCTTTTGAAGTAGACCGCCTAATCAGAACTATCGCCTGTTTTATGGTTTTAAATTGCAACAAGGGCTCGCCTTCGCAGCCCTGGCCGAAACTTACAATGGCCTCCTTAACCCTATCCAAATGCCCGACAGCTACTTCTTTTATCTCCTGCAGCGTAGGCACGAAATTTATGCGCGCATGCGACGCTGTCGTACAGTCGCTGTCTTGCAGAGATAAACAGCCCAGGCAGCGCGCGTTACAAACCGGCGAAACCGGCAACGGCGCCTCCCAGCGTTTAAAAAACAAATTCTGCGCCGCGCGGCAATTATAATTCAAGGCGCAGTTTGCTAGATGTCTAAACAACCTATTGTTAGGATATTTCTTTAAGAATGACCTGACGTTGCTTTTTAATAAAGCAGTATTGCTGTAATAGTGCGGCCTTTGACGTAATAAAGGATCGATTTTTACTGCTGCCGTATAATACTTTCCTTTCATCCACCCCACAGCAGTATAAGACCAAAGAGGCAATACCACTCTCTTGTCTATTTTTTTTGCAGCCGGCAGAAACAACCTTGTGTATCCCGGGATAAGAAATGCGCTCACGGCAAAAACTTTCCTGCCTTTGTATTCTGATATAGGCGCAGGATAGTTTTCGCTTATATCATAACCTATCGGTATGTGCCCTGGCATATAAAACAGCGTGCTGCCTCTTGGCAGAGGAATCAATTCATCCTTTGAAGGCGTCTGTATCGTATCTGCGGCACAGCACATCATCTTTAAATAAGGATGGACGAATATCTTTCCCTTGATGTCAGATAAAACTAAATTAGGCGTATTTTTATTCATTTGCTTTTCTTAATCCTTATAATCTTTTTTAGTCGCGCTAATTCATTCTCTGATATCTCGCGCCATTTTCCCGATGCCAAATTACCCAAATTCAGACTCCCTATGGCTATTCTTTCCAATGCCAATACTTTATATTTAAATAAAGCCAGCATCTTCCTGATCTGGCGCTTGCGCCCCTCGTGTATTACAATCTCTATCTCCCTGCCGCCTATCTTGGAAATCCTGCACGGGGAAGTAATAGCGCCCTCCAGTATCACGCCTTTTTGAAGCTGGTTTCTATGAGGTTCTATTAATTCTTTATCTAATTTTGCGATATAAACTTTATCTACGCCGAAAGCCGGATGCGTCAATTTATAGGATAAATCTCCGTCATTGGTCAATATCAGTAAACCGGTCGAATCTTTATCAAGCCTGCCCACGGGGAATAAATGCTGATATGCCGCAGGCAATAAATCCATAACCGTTGTATCCGCAAAAGGGTCTTTTTTGGTTGTAGTTACACCACTAGGTTTATTTAATAAAACATATGTATTTTCTTTCAGGGATATTCTTTTACCGTTTAAAAAGATATTTTTATCGGCGGGATTTACTTCATAAGACGGCTCGGTCTCTACTCTGCCTCCCACGCTAACTTTGCCGGCCTTTATTAACTCCAAGGCCTTGCGTCGGGAACACGCTCCGGAATGCGATAAAAAAACCTGAAGCCTCATAATTAAATTACGCCCCTATATAAGATAAAAAATCCTAAGTTTCTTCTTTTAGAGAAATACTTAGGAAAAAATTATGTATGTTTCGGTTAAAATTACTCTGATGAATCTATTTTATACCAAAATAAATCCCAGGGGAACCTTGAGCCGGGGCAATCTGTAGCTGCTCCGGAAACCTGGCCATGGCCCATAATATTCTGCTTTGGTATTTTATAGTATTTCCTTAATATGTTTACCAGATATGCGAGCGACTCCATCTGCGCCTCAGATACTTCTTCTATATCAAAATTACCGACCAAACAAATCCCTATACTCATCTCATTCATGCCCGAAGCTCTGCAATGGGCCCCATCCTGCTGTTTAATCCAGCGAGGAGAAATCTCGATCTGTCCGTTGGACTTTCCAGATGTCCCGTTATCTATTACAAAGTGATAACCTAAACCTCTGTCAAATCCGCGACGCAAGTGCATATTGTAAAAAGAAAAAGCATTGCCCTGGTCTGTGGCGCTGTGATGAATGATGATATATTGCCATTTGCCGGGATTATTATACAAAGGTATTACCGGCCTTATAGGAGCGGCATTGGGTATTAAAAGTTCCTGACCCATGACAATCTTCGAATCGGATTCCAACCTATTGACTTTCATAATATCTTCTATTGTTACATCATACATCTTGCTTATGCGCCAAAGCGTCTCTCCTGGGCCGACTATATGCAAAATATCCTGGCGGACAAACGGCAGAACCGCTTGCGAAGGAATCTGACTAATAGAAACAATGTCTCCAGGTGGTTGAGCTGGAACCGTAGCGCAAGAAGAAAGAAAAACAGTACAGATTACAAAAAGAGAATATTTTAATAACTTTGCAGGATTCATATATGACGTTTAAAAATTGATCTATTGCCCACGAATATCAATAAAGAACTTATATGTCAAATGATAATTCGCTTTTCACTTCTTATTTTTTTAAGCCCTTGAACAATTCGCAGGCTTTTTTAACGGTAGCGTTCTCGTGCACAATGGCGCGTATGGCTCTGATTTTAGCTACGGGAAATTCAGACTGCCAAATATTACGCCCCATATCCACTCCTACCGCGCCCTGCTGTATAGCCTCGTAGGCGAGCTTGAAAGCGTCTTCGTCCGTATCTAATTTTGGGCCGCCGGCAATAACAACAGGTATAGGGCAACTCTTTGTCACTTTCTCAAAATCATCGCAATAATACGTCTTTACCATCTGCGCGCCCAGTTCAGCGCAAATACGGCAGCACAACGACAGGTAGCGCGCGTCGCGCTTCTCAAGTTCCTTGCCTACGGCTGTTACTGCAAGCACTGGTATGCCGTACTTTTGGCCTTCGTCAATAAGCTTAGATAAATTGATAAGCGTCTGATGCTCGTGCTCTGTGCCGATATAAACAGACAAAGCCACTGCGCTAACATTGAGGCGTATTGCGTCTTCCATACTGGCAGTAATTCCTTCATTTGAAAGCGACTTGCCCACGATGCTATTTCCGCCGGAGGCCCTGAGTATAACCGGCGTGTCTATGCCTGCGTCTATACAATTCCTCAGCACGCCGCGCGTCAGCATAAGCGCATCGCAATAGGGCACAAGCGGCTCGATAGTTTTCGCGGGCTGCTCCAGCTTGCTAATCGGCCCCAAGAAATAACCATGGTCCACTGCCAACCATACAGCCCTGCCTATTTTTGTTTTGATTAACTTTGACATCCTGTTTTTCATTCCCCAATCCATTAAAGCCTCCCCTTGTAACCACTGAAACACGGAACTCATGCTAACGGCATGCTTACTGAAAACACTGAGCGATTCTCAGTGCTCTCAGCATTGCAATTCTTATCCGCGCATTCCGTGCCTCCGTGGTTGCGTTAAAATTACTTATGTGGATAAATAATCACCTTAAGCGAATCTTTGGCTTCGGCTACCAATTGGAATCCTTTTTGTATCTCGGACAATTTTAAGCGGTGCGTAATCATATCCAAAAGTTTAAATTTTTTATTCTTTATCAAATCCAGCGCTTCAAGATGCTCTTTAGGAGTGCCGGCATAAGAAGACGTAATAGTAATTTCTGTGCGCCAGAAAAGCTTGTTTATAGGAAACGGGACGCTGACGCCGGGGTTGGCAGGCGCAAAAAACAAAACAGTGCCGCCCCTGTCTACTGAATCCAATGCCTGCCCTATCGCCTTGGCTGCACCAGTACATATTAGCGCTAAATCTACCGGGCGTCCTGCGTTTAATTGTTTAACTTTATAAGGAATGTCCTCAGTTGCGGCATTAAGCGTATAATCGCTGCCTAATTTTTTCGCTGCCTTAAGGCGAAAATCATTTATATCTGTAGTAATCACCAAAGATGCGCCGTTCAACTTTGCCATTTGCAGATGAAGCAATCCCGCAACGCCGCTGCCAGCGATAAGGACACTCTTTCCTTTTTTCATATTTGCCAGCCTCTGGCCGCGCAAGACACACGCTATAGGCTCGATAAAAGTCGCTTCTTCAAAAGAAACTTCCTTCGGCAATAAATAAACTCCTTTTTCTGAATTAATTTTCGGCAATCTGAAATACTCGGAGAAACCTCCGGGGTCAAAGAATGTGCGCCTCAAGGTCTCGCACACTGTATGATGTCCATCCATGCAATAACGGCACTCACCGCATGGGACATGGTGCGAGGCAGAAATCCTATCTCCTTTTTTATATTTTTTAACGCCCTGTCCCGCCTCAGCCACTACGCCTCCAATCTCATGCCCCAAGACCAAAGGCACTTTGTCAATACGATACCACTCCATTACGTCGCTGCCGCAAATACCGCTGGCTTCTACGCTAACCAATATTTCTCCGGGGCCGATTTTAGGGATAGGCCTATCTTCAATACGTATATCGTTATTGCTGTAATAAACCGCTACATTCATATTTTTTGTTTTGGCTGTTTATTTTACCACAAACAATCTCAAGCCGACCACATCTTTTCTTTGTATTCTTTAACCATCCTGTGGGTATTGAAGAAAGCAGCTTCGGCAATGCAGTTTATCATATAATCTATCCATTTTGACTGAATATCTATATTGCCGTTATTATAAGTCTGGTAATACGAAACCGCCAAGGTTTCCAATGATTCATACAAGGCGTGTGAATCCTGGTCCAGCCTTAAGACAGATTCGTTGCCTATATCATCGCCGTCTTTGTGGCGATAACCAAATATCTCTCCGATTTTATTCTTTGCCTCCACAACCCATCCGTCCAGAGTAGTCAACTGCACCACTCCGTTTAATATCGCCTTCATGCCGCTGGTGCCGGAAGCTTCAAACGGCGGCAATGGATTATTTAACCAGATATCCACGCAGCTTGTAAGGAGTTTTCCGAAGAATATATCGTAATTCTCCAGCATTATAACCCTTAAATAATCAAAATCCTTATTTAATTCATCGATTGTATTCATTATCTTCTCTATGTGCGTGCCCGCGAAATTATCAGCGGGATGAGCTTTGCCGGCGATAATAATCTGCAGCCCCCCTGTTTTCTTTGCTATGGCAATCAACCTCTGGGGATCATGGAAGATTAAACTGGGTCTTTTATATTGGGCAATTCTGCGCGCCCAGCATACAGTCAGGACGTTTTCCTTGATGCGCCAATGGCGGAAGATTTCGGATAACCGCCTTTTGTTTTCCCGGTGCGCATTCCACAAATCAATCCTAAACTGTTTATCCTGGGTTAAATCAACTACTTTACTAAGGTTGGAGGGATCATTTCTATAGTCGCCGAAAGTCTGGCTGTATTTGTCAAAGAGACGGCAGAAACTATCTGAAAGCCACGTCAGAGTATGCACGCCATTAGTAACAGAACTGATCTTATCTTTAAACTGCGGAAACTGAGTATGCATAATTACCTTATGCTTTGCAGAAACGGCATTTATCTTTTCACAATTATTAAGTAATAATAATGTCAAATTTATAAGCCCGCTGCCGTCTTCTCTGGCGAACTGCTTGAGAAAAGACATTTCCTTGTCTGGCAGAATTTTATCCAAATCCTTGACAGAAAACCTATCGTGCCCCGCGGCAACAGGAGTATGACAGGTGTAAATAAACCTGCTCCGCAAACCGGGAAGCTGCTCATGGCTTAAACTTTTCGCCTTCTCTACAAAAGCCATAGCGGCATGGCCTTCATTTAGATGGTATCTATCAATCGCATATCCAAGCCCATCCAATGCTTTTACCGCGCCGAGGCCTAAAATTATACGCTGCATAATTTTAGTCTGATTATCGCTGCTTCTATATAGCTGATCAGTAAGTCTCCTTACCTGCGGAGAATTACCTTCAACATCAGAATCCAATAATATCAGAGGAATCACGTTGTTCTTATCGTGGCTGAAAACATAATATTTCCATAATCTAAGATTAACGACATCATTCTTTAATTCTATCTTGACGATATTCTTCAAAGGAATCAAGCCGGGATAAGTATGAGGATCCCAGTGCATCTCCTCCGGAACCTGCCCATATTTAAACCAGAAATTTTGCTTAAAGTAACCTTTCTCCCATAAAATTCCCACAGCTACAAACGGAATACCTAAATCGGCTGTAGATTTTAAAGTATCTCCAGCTAATACTCCTAATCCACCGCTGTATATTGGCAAATCTAATATTTTATCAATCTTGAAATCAAACAGATAATCCTCTATCCTCATATTGGAAAATATCGTATGGTCAACTACCCTGTTTTGAGGGCTGATACCATCGTGGCTTTTGAAACTATTGTATAAACTCGTGGCTAAACCGTATTCCATGGAAATATAGGCAATGGATTTGGATTCGGCACTGCGCAGGTTTCTCTCTGCTCTTATTATATTTTCCAGCGGAAAACCGAAATACGCATCGACGGCTATATCTTTAGAGTATCTATCCTCTAAGCCGTCTACATTAACCAGTGAAATAAATTCTTCTAATGTGTTTGCCATAAAATCGATACCAATAAATAAAAGTGGCTAAGGCTTTACCTTAACCACTTTGAGTAAATCACGCTAATCTACGCACGTATTGTTCTTGCCTGACTAAATTAACTTATTGTCCTTGAGTTCTTTCTCAAGCATTAATACCGCTTCTTTTAACTCAGGGTATAATTTTACGTTTATAGACACACCCTTGGAAGTAGGAACTTTCTCCTCCGCTCCCTTTGGAAGAGTCCATGTGCGGATATCTATGAGGTCGTTGCCTTCATATTCGCTGATGCCGACTCTCACTTCCTGAAACTTATTCTTCTCAAATATCTTAACAGTCTTGATCATTTAACCTCCGTTGCCTAAGTTGATATTTTTATTTACCCGTTAATCGCGTTTACTACTTTTCTGCAGTCATTGGAACCCATAACTATCAATGCCTGGGAACCGGCAACGCCACTTGTCGTGCCGTATAAACAATACAAATTAACCTTGCCTTCCTTTAACTTAAGAGCTAACTCTTTTGCCCGGCCAACTCTATCCTCCACCATAACCGTTGCCACATCTTTCTCTTCGACCTTAAAGCCTTTTTTAACCAAAGCATTCTTTGCCCGCACGTTATCGCTGGTTATAATCCTGAAATACGCCTTATCGCCGACAGCATAGGCACAAACAGCTGTTATGTTTACACCTGCATCTGCGATAGCAGAAGCAATATCCGCGAATAGGCCTTGCTTATCCGCAGCCTCTATAACCAATTCTTTTGCCAAATTTGCCTGAGCCATACCCACCTCCTCTAATGAGCCCGCCACTATTACAATGGCGGGCGAAACAATATTTTATATTATAACGCCGACCTTATAAAAAACAAAATATATTTTTCACTCATGCCAGCAACTTTTTGTAAATCGTAAAACTCTCTTCATCAAAACAAACAAAGCTCACATTTTCAACAACATTGTTATTTTTTAAAAAATTATTTACTTCTTCAACGGCTATTTGCGCAGCCTTCTCTTTAGGGAAACAATAAACGCCTGTCGAAATGCACGGAAAGGCGATTGTCTTTATATTATTCTCCGAGGCCAGTCTCAAAGAATTCCTGTAACAGTCAGCCAACAGTTTTCCCTCATTATTTTTGCCGCCGCGCCAAACAGGACCTACAGTATGAATTACAAATTTTGCGCTAAGGTTATAACCTTTTGTGATTCTTGCCTGCCCGGTCGGACATCCTCCGAGAGTTTTACATTCTTCTAGAAGTTGTGGGCCTGCCGCTCTGTGTATTGCTCCGTCCACTCCTCCGCCGCCCAGCAAAGACTCATTTGCAGCATTAACGATAGCGTCGACATCCAGTTTTGTTATATCGCCTTTCAATAACGTTATTCTACTCATATCAACGCTTGAAATCACTGAGCTTCATCCACCACTCGTTAAAGCCCATCTTTTTTGCCGACTGCCAAAGTTTGCGGCTCGTCTTTGTCTTCAAAAAATTAGGAGCCTTTTTCATAAACTTATAAGCCTGTTTAAAACCAAACTCATAATATTCTTTCGCCTGGATTAAACATTCAAGAATGTCGGCATCCCTGGCAATAATACTTTCTTTACTTTTCTGCGCCCTGTATTCCTTATGGAGGCTGGTTAGCTCTCCCTTTATTACTTTAGGTAAATTACTTATCTGCTCAAAAAATGCTTTATTCTCAGTAACTTCATAATCAAGGTATCGCTGCGCCATTTTATGAGAATCATTTATCCGCGCCTCGTGGATATCTCCGAACAAGGTCATCATTAATACTTTATAAGGGGAAACTTTCTCCATTCTGGCAATTGTATATCCGAGGACCGCGCACCTGAAACTATGTTCAGCCACGCTCTCGGGATTATTTATGCCCAGCACCCACCAGCCCGAGCGCCTGATCCTCTTTAAAATTCCTGCTTCGGCAATAAATTCCAATAAGGCTTTATTCTTAGCCATTTTAATCAATCTCTTTCTGCCTTATTATCTCATTGCAAAATATAGCGCAGGCGACAGCCGCGTTAAAAGAAAGCTGAGCGCCTTTCATTGGCAGCGTCAGTTTCAAATCAATCTGATTGAGCAAACCATGCCGTATCCCTTTGCCTTCCGAACCCAAAAGTAAACAAACAGGAAAAGGCAGCTTTGTTTTATTCAAATCCTGGCCGCCGTCCACAACAGCACCTGCTACCCAGTAGCCGAACTTTTTGATCTCGATTAACGCGTTAGAAATATTGGATACCATCGACACGGGGACAAAATTCTCTCCGCCCGAAGCAACGCGCAAAACAGTTTCGTTGACTTCGCAGGCGTCGTGTTTGGGTATTATCACTGCAAAGCCGCCGAAACATGCCGTGGTCCTGATAATGGCTCCCAGGTTTTGCGGGTCGCTTATGCTGTCCAAAACCACCAAAGACAACTGCTCACCCTGAGGTTTATTTAATAATTCCTTTAGCGGCGTATAACTGAATTTTTCAACATCGGCAATTATACCCTGCAGACTGTCTGCGCGCTTAACCCGCAGAAAATCTTTTTTGGACAAAGTAATATGCGGAATTTTGCTTTCTTTAATCATATTGAAAATATAACGGTCGTCGAAATCTTCCTCTAAAAATATCTTTCGGATACTCTTAGGATTAACTTCGATGCGTTGAGCAACAGAATTCCTGCCGTATAAAAACATGGAACTATTTACCCCTTGTCTATTCCTGAGATTTTTCCTGGGAATAATTTATCGCCCTAATCGGGTAAGGTATGATTATGCCTTCCTTGGCATATCTTTTGTGGAGCCTTTTTATAAATTCGTGCTTTATAAGGTAATTATCCACAAATTCCCTGCAGCGCAAAATTACAGTGAAATTTATACTGAAGTCGTCAAAGGTATGGAAACGTATGAACGGCTCAAAAGAAGCGACTCCTCCCGTGACGGTTTTCATTACATCTTTTGCCACTTCAATGGTCGCCTTTTCCACTTTTTCTAAATCCGAATCATAGTGCACGCCGACTTCCACCGATACGGCCGTCTCCGTCTCGGGGTAGTAATAATTCAAAACTTTGGAATTAACCAAAACCTTGTTGGGTATTACGACGGTATTATTAGCCAGCATTCTTACCCAGCTTGAACGCCAGCCGATTTTGTGCACATATCCTTCTTCCCCTGATTCTAACTTTATAAACTGCCCTACTTTTATGGGTTTGTCTATAACAAGCTGAACTCCGGAGAAAAAATTCTCCAGGGTCGGCTGTAAAGCCAAGGCAACAGCCAGAGAACCAATGCCTAAAGAAGCTAACAGGGGCGTAATAGATATGCCGAAGCTGTCCAGTAAAATCAAAAGTCCCAATCCAATCACTACAGTCCTTACTATGCCCACGACCGCGCCTTTAGAACTTTTTAGTATCTCTATTTTATGGGAATATGTTTTAATAAGCCCTTCCAGCAAATTCTCAAAGAATAAAATTACCGCCAGTATCGTCACGCAACGTAAGGCTGCAACAAGATAGCTATGCAACTGCTGATATTTTGACACAGGCACAGCTTTTTCTAAAATAAAAAATCCAGTGGTAAAAATTAATAAAGCAAGCGGCTTGTTCAACGCGTTTAATAATACGTCGCCCAATTGCGTCTTTGTTTTCTTGGCTGCTTCCTTTATTCTGTAAAAGAATATTTTCTTGAAAGAAAAAAGGGCGATTGCCCATATCAAATATAATACAGGCGCGTATAGCCATGTCGAAATTTCTAAATTAAATAATCTAATATTACTCATTTAAAAGCCTCCTATCTCTATATTATTATTCATAATACCTGTAGCTCTTGACGTCGATAAAACCCTGTTTTTTATCAATAGCGTTCTGGAGTTTGCGCTTAAGCCATAGTTTGATAATAACGCGCGTAAAAGGGAATATCAAGGCAAGGCCTATCGCGTCCGTCAATAGCCCGGGAATTATTAAAAGCACGGCGCCGATTAAAATCAACAACCCATCCAAAAGTTTGGACGCAGGCATCCTGCCTTCCTGCAAATCTTTTTGAACGCTGTAGAGGACCCGTAGGCCTTCCATCTTGGCTAAAAGCGCCCCCAATACGCCGGTCCATATAACAATCATTACCGTATTAAAAGCGCCTATATGCTGGCCAACCCTTATCAAAATGTATAATTCCATCGTCGGCACGATAATAAATAATAAAGCTAAATAGAAAAACATCTGCCTCCTTACGCGAAACTAAAATGAATCATAATCATCAATGCGGACTTTTCGTCTTAGCATCTTTTTATGGCTAATTTTTCTCTTTGTTTCCAAGATAGATTCCTTAACGCTCCGGGATATTTTAACCGGTATTCTTTTCTTTCTCTTTCTTGTTAATACTTCTATCTTGCGCTTTAGGCGCTCAAGGGCGGTTTTTTTATTCTGCGCCTGCGAACGCTGCTCAGCGGCCACCGAGAAAATACCCGTCGGGATATGCGTAACTTTTACCGCGGTGAATCTTTTATTCTTGTGCTGCCCGCCGGGACCGCTGCTCTTAAAATATTCTATCCTCAATTGTCTGGATTCTATTTCCATTATTTCACTAAATTTTCTACATGCCTGGCTATGGATAAAGCAGAGGTTAAACCCGGAGATTCGATGCCGATAAGATTTATGAATCCCAGGAAACCATTGACACTTTCTTCCTTGATAACAAAATCTTTAAACCCCTCTCCGGGCCCTTCCAGCTTTGGCCGAATTCCTGACATATCAGGACATATATCGCCTTTCTCGATAAACGGGGCAAATTTTCTTACAGAATCACAAAAACTACCCTGCTTATCTCTGGTAACGCCGTAATCTTCGCGCCTGTCATTAAGATATTCTGCATCCGGGCCGAGCCTCACCTGTCCCGAGAGATCAGGCGTAAGATGTATGCCCAAACCGCCTTCGCTCTGTTTTGGCACAGGATAAACCAATCTATTAATTAATCTGCTTTTCGCAGGCGACAGGCGAAAATATTCGCCCTTGCAATATTTCAGTTCGTAGTTTAACTTTTTGATATCTATATTAAGCGTCGCCGCAATCAAATCAGAATTCAAACCTGCGGCGTTTATAACTATTCTGGTTTTAAACTGAAAACTATCGCTGCTCCCTTCTTTAATATTTACCTCATACAAACTATTTTCTTTACGTATGGATTCCACTCGGGATTTGTAAACAACGCTGACGCCTTTTTCTTTGGCCTGCCTATACAGGCAATCCATTAATTTATGGGAATCAATTATGCCCGTCTCCTTAGAGAATAAAGCGCGAACACCCTGAATATGAGGCTCTAATTTTTTAATCCCTGCTGAATCAATGATTTCTAAGCCGGATACGCCGTTAACCTTTCCCTGCTGATAAAGGGCGTCTAACTGTTTTGCTTCGTCTGCATTGACAGCTACTATTAATTTGCTGATTTTCTTAAAAGGTATTTTATTGTCCCGACAAAATTCATAAAGCATCCTGTTGCCTTCCACGCATGTCCTTGCCTTCAGGCTGTCCTTGGGATAATAAATACCCGCGTGTATGACTTCGCTATTCCTAGAGCTTATGCCTTGGCCAAAAGAACTTTCTTTCTCTACTAATACAACATCCCCGAAATCGCTGTTTAATCTGGCGGCTATAGCCAAACCAACAACGCCCGAACCGATTATAGTAATATCTACCTTATCCACAAACTTTATCTGCCGCCTTTTATCATCGGCACAAAACGCACCGGAAGAAGCGGCTTTTTGGTAAATCCTTTTTTCGTCTTTATAATCAAATAGAGTTCCTGAAAAAAAGAACCGATAGGGATAACCATTTTGCCGTTGACTTTTAACTGCCTTATCAGCTCCTCGGGTATTTCATCCGGAGCCGCAGTTACTATTATCTTGTCGAAAGGAGCGTTCTCAGGCCAACCTTTGTAGCCGTCTGCGCACTTTACCTGAATATTTTTATAGCCTAAATCCTTGAGCCTCTTTTCTGCCTCCTGCGCCAAAGGCTCTATTATTTCTATCGTGTATACTTCCTTGGCAATTTCGGCTAAGACCGCGGCTTGATAACCTGAGCCCGTGCCTATCTCCAGCACTTTGTCTTGAGGCTCTAAATCCAATGCCTCCGTCATAAAAGCCACTATATAGGGCTGGGAAATGGTCTGATTATAGCCTATGGGCAGAGGGCCGTCATCATAGGCGCGCGCTTTCATATTATCCGGAACAAAAAGATGGCGTTCAACTTTGCGCATAGCATTAATAACGTTAGAGTTTTTTACGCCGCGCGCCACAATCTGTTCATTAATCATCTTTTCCATCTTTTCGGAATAACTCGAACCGTCAAATCCTAAGCAAAAGATGAGAAATATGCCAAAAAATAATGTTCTGAACATTCAATATTTTATCTGAAAACTACGGATGGCTACCTTGAAAATACTAATTCTATATGTTATGCTTTTCTTAGAAAAGTTAAGCGTTTACCCATTTATGCAAAAGCGGGATTTTAAGCGGTCCCGCTTTTATATTTATCGCGTACAACCTATCAATTATTCTATTTTAACAAGTCGATTAGGCGCCGAAAGATTCCGTTTTACATTAAAACAGAATCCACCAATTCTTTCATTGCATAGATCCTGAAATACATTATTTCAGGATCCACCATTTATTTCATTAATGAAATAAATGGTGGAGGTGGTCGGATTCGAACCGACGTCCTCAAAAAACCCCATAAGCAGCTGCTACATGTTTATCCTATTCTTTAAAATTCGCCCTTTTTACTCCAGTAGGAAGGATTAAAAAGAAGCTATCCTTTAAAAGTTTCACCTCAAAAATAAAGGCAATTTTTAAGGCTATCCTGATTGAGTCGCCAACCTACCCCTCAGGCAGGGTAAGTGGTGGCTTCAGCCTTAATTGAGGCCGAAGACTGGCGCTCCGCTGACTGCAGGAACAAAAGATGCTCTCGCAACCATTGGAACTTCTGCTAAACGATTAACGTTTGCGTTTATTTTGTACAGGGTGTTTTATCCCTCGCTTTCGCTCGGAATGGCTTGCGCCAAGAGGCCTCCCTGCACCTCTACATGCTCTACTTACAAGATTATCCTGAGTCGAAACCTTTCACCCCCAAGAATCATCTCGTGCGAATAGATTAGTTTCAAAGAACAAATTAAGCCTTACGGCGGGCTGCCCGCTTCAATTCCCTGTTAAGTTGGCGCTCTTTTATATCCCTGCGCCTGTCAAAAAGTTTCTTGCCCTTTGCCAGCGCTAATTCAATCTTGGCAAAGCCCCTCTGGTTAAAATACATCTTAAGGGGAATGATACTGAACCCCCGCTGGTTTACTCTTCCAGATAATTTATTTATCTCGTTCTTGTGTAAAAGGAGCCGGCGCGGCCTTGTCGGCTCTGACTTATCGAATCCGTCGCGTTTCTCGTAGCTTGCTATATGGCAGTTATATAATATTATACCACCTCTTTCCACGCGGGCAAAACTATCATTTAGGCTGACCTTCTTATCTCGGACAGATTTCACCTCGCTGCCTTTCAATTCAATGCCGGCCTCCATACTGTCCATAACGGAATAGTCGCGAAATGCCTTGCTGTTGGTGGCAATAAGATTTTTTGACATATTAAAACCTGTTATCTAATCAGAAAAGCGCTGAGTGTGCTGAATAAAATCAGAAATAACGGTATGGTCAAAAGGCTCAAGACGTGCGTCCAGAATATCCCTAAACTTATGATATTGTCTTTCTTGTCATAATTGCGCATAATGATCCCCAAAGACGTGGCTGAAGGCATAATGCTCTGAAGTAAAATTAGAAATGCTATTTCATAAGCCGGCTTCATTAGAAAAATAATACCGAAGAACAGCAAAGGCAAAAAGACCAGCTTGGCGACTACCAGATAAAGAATATACTTAAAATTCTCTTTAATCTTAAAATCTATCTGGGCTAAATTGCCTCCCACCACAAGCATTGCCAGAGGCAGAGCGCAATCTCCGAACATCTTGACCGGCTTAATCAGAAACTGTGGTATGGAATTTGCCAAACCCAAAGCTATAACAAATAAGGCTGCAAACACGGCTGTTACCGGCGGACTAAGAAGAGAACTCAATTCAAACCTCTCCTTCTTTCCTTTTAGGTAAAAAACACCCACAGACCACATAATCAGGTTGAAACCCAATAAGAATAAAAATATATATATAAATACCTGCTCCTGTATTTCTGCCGGCAACAAAAATGCCACCAGTATCAAAGGCAGATAGCCGGAATTTTGGAAAGCCGCCAGGCTTATGAATTCCCTCTTGAATTTCTCTAAATCCTTGTCTAATTTTACAAACAAAACCCCTGTGAAAAACCCGATTATGGTGACGACAAAACTCAACAAAGGGAAAATCCACCAGTTGCAGTAATTCTGGAAATTGAAATTCTCTATGAGTTTCGCGAATATGAAGCAGGGGAAGAATAAAGTTATTGTTGCCCAGCTCAAGAACTTAAGGCTCTCTGCGGAGGCAATTTTTCTCTTCGTGAGAAGATACCCGCTGAATCCCAATAAGAATATCTGCAGTATTGCGACCGTAGTTACCTTTAAAGAATAAATAAAACTCATATCCTCACCGTAAAATTACGTTTCTAAGGCTACTATTCTAACTCCTGAAAACTGTCTTGACAAGAAAAAACCCAAGGCAAAACTTATCCGGCAGTCCCCGCCGCCTTAAACACGGAACCCGATTATCTTCTTTTCTTTTGCCGGAGGCGGCTCAAGGAGCTGCTTCATCGCCCGAAATACTATCGCAAACTGCTTATCGTATTTTCTCTCCATTTCTTCAATCTTGCGCCTGAGGTCCGCATTGGTTAACAGCATCCGTTTTAGCTGAATAAATGCTCGCATAATCTGGATATTTACCTGTATAGCTCTTTTGCTATAGAGCACTCCTGAAAGCATAGCCACGCCCTGCTCGGTAAAAGCATATGGCAGCTTACGTGTACCGCCCCAACTTGATGTGCCAATTTGGCACATCAAGTTTTGAAGCTCATCTTTTATTAATTGAAACATAAAATCTCCCGGGAACCTGTCGATATTACGTCTTACCTGACGAGTTAACTGGCGGGTATCTACCTCATAAAGTTTTGCAAGGTCTCTATCCAGCATTACCCTCTTACCCCTTACAGTTAAAATCTTTGCGGCAATTACTTCTGCTGAAACTAATTTAGACATAGTTATCCCCCTTTATAAATATTATAAGTTTGGTATTTTTCGCGTTATATTAGCGAAGAACTTACGGGGTATTAATACTGACAGCGCGGGAAGGAAACAAAGGTATGGTGCCGAAGGAGAGATTTGAACTCTCAATCCCCGAAGGGAACTGCGCCCTGAACGCAGCGCGTATGCCAATTCCGCCACTTCGGCTCTGTTATCAAAACTTCTTATTCGTTACTGATATTTACGTAATCGCTAAAAGTTAAAGGTTCGCCTAATTCCTTTTTAATTGCCACTATCCTGTCGGCAATATAAGGATGCGTGCGGTACAAAGACTTTGCGCGTATAGGCTCCTCTTTCTTCTTCTGCCTCAGATTCTCAAGAAAATCAATCATCGCCCGAGGATTATACCCTGCCCTCTTTGCGTAGCGCGCGCCCAGAGTATCGGCGAGCAACTCATCCTCCCTGGAATAAGCCAAGAGCACATTCGCTAAAGCGTAATTAGTGCCCACGATCAAATCTGAATCGCCTGTAGAAAGAGTCGCAAGGCTAAGCAATGTATAACCCATAGATGCCTGCAACTTTTTAATGCTGTGCTTAGCAACGATATGTCCTACCTCGTGAGCTATGACACAGGCAAGCTGGTCATCATTATCTACAAAATCAATCAGGCCATCATATATATAAATATATCCTCCGGGCAATGCAAAGGCATTTACATTCGACCCGTCTTCTTTTTCTTCTTCCTTAGCCTGAATCGCGTATACATGGTAACCTATATCGCCTCTATCTGAAACTGCAGTTATTTTATCCGCGATATTATTTATCCTCTCAACCACCAGAGGATTTTTCACCAGCTCATATTCTTTTTCTACCTGCTGCGCGACATTCTTGCCGATTGTCACTTCCTTCTCGGTGCTATACAAAATCATTTCCTGCCTCTGGGTAACAGGATTATACTCCGTGCATCCAGCCAAACAAAAACCAAGAACCAGTAAAATCAATAACACTCCAATCTTTCTAAACATCTTATAAAGCCTTGCCAAAGGCAGACCTACCACATTATAAAAACAACCCTCTATCCGTTTTATATAAAGCCCGCCCCGGCCTTGTATATCAAAAGAACCGGCAAAATGCAAAGGGTTGCTGCGGGAAAAATACCTGTCTATTTCTCCGTCGGACAGGCTATGCATGTAAACTTTTGTCTTTTCGTAATCTAGAAGCAGCTTATTTTTCTCTTTATCTAAAACGGCGACTCCCGTATAAACCCAGTGCGGCTTCTTAGATAGTATTTTTAACATAGCCTTTGCTTCTTTTATATTTTTGGGTTTGCCAAAAACAAACCCTTTTCTGAAAACCAAAGTATCAGCAGATACTATAATGCCTTTTCTTACCCGTTTAGCAACATCTTTTAATTTTCTTAAAGCGTTATCCTTAACTAAACGGCTGAAAGAACGGCCGATATTTTTAGACTCCCTGGAGCTAGAAACGATAACTTTGACTTTGAAACCGCAATTTTCCAAAATCCGGCGGCGCGCTTTAGACCTGGAAGCAAGAATAATCTCTATATTATTACGGGGCATCTTATTATATTCTACGGCTGGCAGGGACAAAATCCAAAGAATTAACGTTCAGAATTGCTTCTAAACTCCTCTATATTAAAAAGAGAGACTAATTTGCATTTTAACTTCTTCAACCCTTCCGCTGCCCCTTGGTTTCTGTCCACAAGCACAATAACCTTATCAACTTTTAAGCCTTTTTTCTTAAGGCAAGAGACTGTTTCAATTAACGAGCCGCCGGTTGTGGCAACATCATCAACCACTACCACGCGAGAACCTTTTTTAATCTCGGGCCCTTCTATTTGGCGCTGCAAACCATGGGATTTTGCGCTTCTGCGCACCAAAAATGACTTTATGGGCTTGCGATATTTTATCAGGCTCAGCACGGAAACAGCTCCCACGATAGGGTCTGCGCCTATGGTAGGTCCGCCTACAGCATCAATCTTGCTGCCCTTTATGGCATCCAATATCAAAAGCGCGGACAAATATGCGCCTTTTGAACTCAAGGTAACTTTCCTGCAGTCAATATAATAATCACTCCTCTTGCCGCTGGAAAGCAGGAAATCGCCTTCGCAATAGGCCTCTTTCTTGATAAGGCTAAACAATTCTCGTCTTAATTTGGATATACCTGGCGTATTCATTAGGGTTATTCTACTAATAAACAATTTTGGTGTCAATTGATTTATATTGCGGCTCTCAACCAAATTGACAAAGTTGCCACTTAATGTTAATATGGTTACCATGTTAAACCCAAAATCAATATTAGAAAATAATAGGACTTACCCCGCAGAACAGGTTAAATCCCGAATGAAATTTAACCTTGCGGCCCTTAGGGCAAATTTTTCTAATGAAAAATTTGGGTTAAAGATGATTCTTGAATCATTCATAAATATAGTCTATCCGCCAATTTGCGTAACATGCAATAAGCCAAATAACCTCAAGGGAAACCGAGGGCTTATATGCCATGAATGCTATTATAAAATAAAAAGGCATATCCCGCCTTTCTGCATCAAATGCGGCAGGGGTCTTGATAGTTTAGAGGGCATTTCCAACGGCATCTGCCGCGGCTGCGCAAAAAAACATTATTATTTCGACAGGAGTTATTCTGTATGTGCATATAATGAACCTCTAAAAGAACTGATACACAGATTCAAATACAACTATAAACTGCAATATAAGACAGTGTTTGAAAGCCTGCTTAAAGAATTTCTGGAAAGTTTCAATGCGCTGCGGGATATTGACATGATAATACCTATTCCCCTGCACCCTGTGAAGCTCAGGGAAAGAGAATACAATCAATCATATATATTGGCGGTCATAGTAAGCCAGATACTTCAAAAACCAGTTGTCTCGGATATTTTATTCCGTATCCGCAATACAAAACCTCAAATAGACTTAAAAGAAGAAGCGCGGATAAATAATGTTATAGGCTGTTTTACGGTTAAAAATGGCGGCAAGCTCCAATCAAAACGAATATTGCTAATCGACGACGTATTAACCACCGGCATGACCCTGTCTGAAGCTGCGCGCGCGCTCAAACAACATGAGCCGGATAAAGTCTGCGTGTTGACGCTGGCAAGTTAAAACCATGAGAATAATACACAACTATATGCTTAAAGAATTCTTCGCCGCCCTGATTTTATCTATCTTTATATTAACATTCGTTATGATGCTGGGCAATATCGTCTACCTCGTAGGCCTGATTATGTCAAAAGGAGTCCCTGCGCTGACCATACTTAAATTACTCTTCTATATGACGCCTTACTCCTTTCAGTTTGTATTCCCAATCGCCATTATAGCAGCATTACTTTTGTCCTTAGGCAGGCTTTCTTCTGACAACGAAATAATAAGCATACGCGCAAGCGGTATGAGCACTCTCAGGTTGATACTGCCGTTTCTGGTGTTGGGTGTAGTTTTTAGCCTATTCTCGATTGTGCTGCATGACCGCATAACTCCCACAGCCCATCTTAAGAGGCGCCAGATAATGATGGAAATCGGCAGCAAGAACCCCGCCATCGCCCTCGAGCCCGGGATATTCATCAACTCATTCGATAAATACATCATTTTTGTATATGAAGTAAACGGCAATAAATTCCGCCATATCAGAATATATGAACCGCAGGGCGAAGATAAGCCTCCGCGCACCATAATCGCCAAACGCGGGGAATTCATAGCTATCCCTGAAAAAAATATAGTAAAATTAAAACTTATTGACGGAACATCCGACGAGATAAACCCCACCGACCCAAACAGCCTATACAAAATGAACTTCCATACTTATTTTATGACGCTGGATTTCGCTCAAGGCGCCTCTGCCGCAGGTATAAGCAAAAAGGCAAAAGATATGACCCTGAGGGAATTATGGGCAGAGGTCCAGCAATTAAGAAAAATGAAGATTGATGACGACCCCATAGCTACTGAATTTCATAAAAGGATTGCTATGTCTTTCTCAAGCCTTATCTTCTTCCTGATAGGCGTCCCTCTGGGCATTATCACCCGCAGAAGAGAAAAAGCGGCGAATATCGCCTTGGCGGTCATGGTTGTAGGGATTTATTTTATATTGACCTTGTGTGTGGAAGCGCTGAGTAAACAAGGCAACCTCTCCCCGTCATCAGGCATGTGGATACCAAATATAATATTCGGGGCCATAGGAATGTTTCTGTCGATAAAACTATGCGTATTCTAGATAAATACATAACCAAAGAATTCATTTCGTCACTCCTTACCTGCCTTGCCATATTCCTGTTCCTCTTTGTCATTATAGACAGTTTTACCAACCTTGATGACTTTATAAAGAATAAAATACCTGTAATGGTAGTTATGAAATACTACCTTGCCATAATACCTACGGTTTTTGTGCAGACATCCCCTATAGCCTGTTTGATAGCGATGATTTACACGATGGGAAAATTAAATTATAACAATGAACTAATCGCCATGAGGAGCAGCGGCCTGAGCATATATAAAGTCGTGACGCCTATTTTTGCCGTCGGCGTAATACTAAGCCTGATTTCTTTTCTGGTTACGGAAAAAATAATGCCTATAACCCAGCGTTTATCAGATACAATCAAAGCAGAATATATAGACAGGAAACATTCCGGCGAAGAAATATATAAAAACCTGGCTATTTACGGATTTGGCAACAAACAGATATTTATAAATTTATTCAACGCCAAAACTAACGAAATAGAAGGCCTGACGGTTCTGAAACACGATAAAAGGCAGAATGTAATATCCAAGGTATTCGCCAATAAGGTAAAATGGAAAGACGGCGCATGGATTGCGGACCAATACCTATTTTATAAATTTGACCTATATAACCATGTCACTGACTCGCGGTATCTGGAAAACTATGCTTTCAAAATGGAAGAAACACCAGAGGACATACTCAGGCAAAGGCAAAATATAAACTATATGAATTCTCAGGAGTTATTTAATTATATAAGCAGATTGTCCGGCAGCGGCGCAGAAACCGCCCTTCGCCATCTGTGGATAGAATTCTACCAGAAAATGCTGTCGCACTTTACGAGCCTGATAATGATACTTATAGGATTGCCGTGCGCGATAACCGTACGCAGAAAAGGGATTGGTTTTTCTTCGGTGGGGATAAGCGTCCTGGTCGCTTTGCTATATTATGTAATACTGGCGGTAACGGTTGCTCTTGGCAAAAGCAACGTCTTCCCTGCCCTTGCCTCTGTATTGATTGCGCCTGTTCTTTTCATCTGCGCCGCCGTATTCTTAATTTCTATAACTCCCTAAAAATAATATTCTACTTAATATAAATCCTTGGCACCCTCTTGGAAATCCAACAGACAACTTCATAAGAGATAGTTGAGCACAAATAGGCAATCTCTTCTGCGGATATCTCCAATTTTCCCTGCCTGCCTATCAATACGACTTCATCGCCCAATTTTACGCCAACTCCGCTGACGTCAACCATTGTATGGTCCATGCAGATCCTGCCTATTACAGGGCAGCGCCTGCCGTTGATTAATACCTGCGCCCTGTTGGATAGAAGTCTGTTATATCCGTCGGCATAACCTACTGGTAATGTAGCAATCTTTGTCCTCTTCTTCGTAATAAACGTCCTGCCGTAGCTAATCGAACGGCCGGCAGGCACTTCTTTTAAATAGGTAATCTCCGTCTTAAAACTCATTACCGGCTTCAACTTAATAATTCTTTTCGCATTCATATCGGAATATAAGCCATAAATCATAAGCCCGGGCCTTACCAGGCTAAAATGGGCGTCTTTATAACGCATAATGCCTACGCTGTTGGCTGCATGTCTTAAAGGAATATCAATGCCGTCTTTTTCTAAATCGTCTATAAGGCTATCAAATGAAGCTATCTGCAGTTTTGTAAAATCCTCATCGTCGTCGGCGCTGGGAAAATGCGTATAGATACCCTCTATAATCAGGCCCTTCAGCTTAGATAATTCCCTTATGAAATCCATCGAATCTTTATGCCATATGCCAATCCTGCCCATCCCTGTATCTATCTTGATATGGATGGGCAACTTCCTGCCTCTCTTTTTCAACTCCCCATCCAACAATACCGCCGTATCCAAATCTGCGATGGCCGGAGTAACATTGTAATCTATTAAAGTAGGGATTTCGCTGGCATAACAAGCCGTCAGCAAAAGAATGGGTGTTTTTATTTTATTTCTTCTTAATTCAACCGCCTCTGACATAGTGGCCACGCCAAAATATTTTGCGCCGCAGGAAATAAGTCTTTTGACAATCTCCACCGCCCCGTGGCCGTAGGCGTCAGCCTTGACTACTACTAAAACCCTGGCGCGACCGCCTACCCTCTTTTTTACCTGTTTAAAATTATATTCAGCCGCAGATAAATCAATCTCTACCTTCGTCGGCCTGTATAAATTATTGTAATTCATTTTAACGGCTTCCTCACCTGGCAGTCTTTTGGATACATATAAAATGGCGACGCCTTAAACGAGTTAGCTTGGCTGCTTATATTCTTTTTAATCCAGGAAATCATGGCTCCGCTTATAAATCCGCAGCCTTTATCTATTATACTGCTCTCGGGGAAAACTTTCTTTATATTATCCTTGTAACCCGAAACCGCATCTCCGCAGAAATATATTTTGCGCTGCTTACTGGTCTTGCTTAACCGATTCAGCAGCTGCTTTATATCCGTTAAAACATACGGAGAAATTCTCTTGAAAGTCCTGCCATCGGCGTAAACAGCGCTATATACATTTCCCCGTCGCGCATCCTGCATAACGCACAACAAACCCGAAAAATCGTCTTTAAGGCTCCAAGCCAATAAATCCAGGCTCTTATATGCTATTATAGGTTTTTTAAAAGAGTATGCCAGCGCCTTTGCTACGCTTAAACCTATGCGTATGCCTGTAAAAGAACCCGGCCCGTTACAAACGCCAAAATAGTCTATGTCTTCTATCTTAACCTTGTCTTTTTCAAGAAGGGATTTAACCAATAACAATACGCCTTCATATTCACCGAATTTTAAATCTCTTTCTACTCCAGACAATTTATCCCCGGACAATAAGGCTATGCGTATAACGCTGGTCGCTGTGTCTATGGCCAGTATCTTCACTTGAATATCTCCTCTAATGTCCTGCCTCTTTCCACATCCTCAGCCACAGCCAATAATCTCGTCAAAACAATAACTATAAAATCTTCCGTAAAGAATCTCATATAATTTTTATCAAAAATACCCCAGGTCAGACGATCCTTAATCCTAAAAACCAGCCAACCGCTCTGAATAAACGTAAAATCAGGAATCCTGTTATAATTATAGCGGATTACATCTTTTAATTTAACTCTTATATACGGCAAAGGCATCCATTCAAAACCTAACCCTGTGTATTGAATACCTATAATAACCTCTCTGCCTTTATAAACGCCAGTTGCTTCGGCTTTGGAATATAAAGGCACCAGCCGTCTTGCCGGCTTCTTTTGGCAATTGATAATTTCGCAGGAAATATTTAAATAACTGCCGACTATCTTTCTAATACGATAAAACCAGCAGTAGCCGGTGATTGACAAAAATATAATACCGATAACTAAATAGATAAATTCTGGAGAAAGCAGTAAATCCATATAGTTTCCCTATTCCTTGGCGGATTTGATGTCTTTGAGCAGGTTGCGATGCCTGCCGCCATAGGAACTTATATTTATAATTCTTGAATTCTTCGGCTTGATTTTAATTTTAACCTTGAGGCAATCTTTAGGCAGTAAACCGTCAGCCCGATCAGCCCATTCAATTACACATATGGCGTCGCTGCCTATAAAATCCTCATAACCGATATCTTCCAATTCCCTCAAAGACTTAAGCCTGTATAAATCAAAGTGGCACAACGCCGCGCTTTTGTTCCTAACGGCTCTATTTTTTGCGCCTCTTCTGCTCGCAGAATTGAACACCATAGGCAAACCCGTGGCACCTTTATGTACCCGCCTTCGCCAAAGAACTTTTGTCTTTGGCTTCGTCGGGCTATCCTCCTGAAGGCTTCTTCGGTATTGCCATTTAGTGAAATCCGCCGAAGCATTTTCTTCACATTCATCCACTAGTAAACCCATATTCTTATGCGAAGGCGGATAAATCTTCAGGATAACGAAGCTAGGGCTGTTGACTTTACTTTTTAAGCC
>Ga0172371_10003332_pt1 | contig 24984 bp, 22 predicted proteins | sample Lak12m_FD_114543 | JGI IMG/M metagenome (GOLD analysis project Ga0172371, IMG submission 114543) | Freshwater microbial communities from Kabuno Bay, South-Kivu, Congo - kab_022012_12m | ecosystem: Environmental > Aquatic > Freshwater > Lake | place: Democratic Republic of the Congo: South-Kivu... | reverse complement strand
GGACCTACTGAGCGACGACAAGCTGGTGGTGCCCGACGGGACAGAGAAAGCCGTCCTGCAGCCCGGTGTACAGCGCTTTGTCCTCGAGATAAGGCTCAAGAAGCCATGAACAGACTGCGCCTCAAATCATGGTCCGAACGTCAGCAGGTGCTGGCCGTGATTCTCATGGCCGCGGTTGTCGTCTTCGGGCTGGCGTTTTCCTTCCTGTTGCCGTTGAACGCTCGACGCGCACGCCTTGAGAAGGAAATACTGCAGATGCGTTCGCAGCTGGCGTCGAAGAACTACCTGCTCGACGAAGGCGCCCTCCAGACCAGGCTGCAGGATCAGCAGGTGCTGAACCAGGCAATCTACGGGGAATGGACAAACCTTGCGCAACGGCTCGCCGCACTCCCTTCGGGCAGCGCGGGGCCGACGTCGCGGGTAGGCCATATAGACTTCAAGGTGGCCGTCCTTGCGGCATCCGATCGCCTGCAGCAGAAAGCGAAGGCGCTGAACATCAGCCTGCCGAACGAGTTCGGCATGGACGCGGAGGTGCGCAGCACCGAGGACGCCCGCGAGCTGATGCTCCAGTTGCACGCACTGGAGAAGCTGGTTGTCTTGCTGTTCGATCTGAACGTCAATACCGTGGCACGGGCCGAGCCCCTGGCCCCGGTTACGCACAAGCTGGCATCAAGCGGGGAACCCTACCTGGAGGAGTACCCCGTGGAGGTGGAATTCCAGAGCCGGTTACAGGATTTCCATGCGTTCTTCCCGAGCATCCTCAAACCGGAGCACGTGTTCTGTGTCCGGCGCCTGCGCGTGGAAGCCGCCGGGCCAGCGCGATCCAATATGGTTACGGTAAGGGGTGTTCTCAGCGCACTCGTGTTCCTGAAGAAACCGGAGGAGTTACGGCCGGAGCCGCCCCCGAAAGTGCGTTACACAAGCCCGCTTGGACACTAGTGTGTTGTCTCAGAAATGAGTATGCAGAACGTCGTACGACTTGCATGCGTTTGGTAGAGCCGACTTTATGTCGGCTACGATCCTGGGATGGCCGGTGTAGAACCGGCCCTACCCGGAAGGATACCGCGAGGTCATGAGTAGTCATTTGAGAAACACCACACCAGGAATCAGGAAGGCAGGTTTGACAGGATGAACAGGATGTTATCTGCAAGAGCCCGACAATCCTGTAATCCTGTCTGATTCTTCTCCTTTCCGGTAAGGATTGCTGACTATGGATGCGTTCTGGAAATGGCTGATACAGGCAAACGCCCGGGCGGTTCTGCTGGCCGGCGTCCTGATCCTGTTCCTCGCCTGCGGATGGTGGGCGTGGCGGCTCACCACGCCGCCGGATTCAGGCGCCGTGCCGGTATCGCCGCCGGCAGAACCGCCGCAAAAGACTTCGCTCGGCGTGCTGGCCTTCCTGGATGCCGAACTGGCACGAAGCAACAGCTTGCCGCGCAATCCGTTTGCCCCCGTACCCATAGTGAACAGGCCGCAAAAGCCTTCGGACAACCAGCCTCCCGTCCCCACCCCGGTTCCGGCGCCGACAACAAACACTGTCTCCAAACCTGTCCCCCAGAAACCGCCGACAGAGACTCCGCCGCCAAGGCAAAAAGAGATTGTGAGCATCACCTACCATGGAATGCTGCGCAGGCCCGACGGACGGGTACTGGCCTGGGTGGAAAACTCCAAGTCGGGACGCAGTTCATTCTACGCGCCGGGCGGGAAAGCAGAACTGGTCACAATCGGCGCTATCCGGGAATCCGAGGTGGATGTCCGGCTGGGCGATGGCAGCAGGATCACCCTGCGCATCAATGAACCGGCCGTGTTTGAGGAGGGCCGATATGTCAGCCCCTGATGTCGTAACTCGTGGACCCGAGAAACGGTTCTTCTCAGACCAGTTGATGCTGGAGATGGGCCAGGCGCTGGTAAAATGCCAGGCCGTTACACGTCAGCAGCTGGACGAAATGAATTCCCGGCGCGCGCTGACCGGCGAGAACCTGGATCGCCTCATGCTCAAGGAAGGCATGGTGGACGAGTCGGATGTGCTCAAGATTCTTTCCGATTTGACGCACATCCCCTTCCGGCCGATAGCCGATGTATCGGTCCAGCCCGAGGCCGTGGCCCGCATGCCGGCGCGTGTCGCCCTGCGTTACCGCGTCGTCCCGGTTACCCTGGTCAGCGGCATCATCACCCTTGCGACGGCCGAAGTACCCACCATGGCCGTGTCCGATTCCCTCAGGATGGTCCTGAACACGGCCGTGGACTGGATGCTCTGCACCCGCGATGACGTGACGAAATCCCTCAAGCACTTTTACGGGCTCGGGGCCGAGGCGGTTGACACGCTTGTCGAGAGTGTTGCCAAGCAGGAGATCAATGTCGGCGGAACGGATGTTTCGGCAGAAACGGCGGACGCGGGCATCGTCAAGTTCGTGAACCAGATCATCGCCGAAGCCATCGACATGGGCGCAACGGACATCCATATAGAACCGTTCGAGAACGATCTGCGGCTGCGGTACAGGATCGACGGGATGCTGCAGACTATTCCCGTGCCCAAGGGCGTTGCCCGCCTTAGCCGGGCAATCTCGTCGTGCGTGAAGATCATGGCCGAGATGAACATCGCCGAGAAACGCAAACCCCATGATGGACGTATCCAGGTCCGGAGTGGGAGCGATGAGTTCGACCTGCGCGTTTCAATCCTGCCCACGCCGTTCGGGGAGACCGTGGACCTGCGAATTTTGAACCGCAAGACGATGTTCATCGACCTCGAACACCTGGGCCTCACCGAGGCGCAGATGCCGCCGATCAAGTACCTCTCGTCCCTCCCGCACGGGGTAATCCTTCTTACCGGCCCTACGGGATCAGGCAAGACAACCACGCTCTACGCCCTGCTGTCCCGCATCTCAACCGAGCAGGTGAAGATCATCACGGTTGAGGACCCGATAGAGTACCAGATGCAGGGCATCAGCCAGATCCAGGTTAATGCCCCCATCGGGCTCACCTTCGCCTCGATCCTGCGTTCCATCCTGCGGCATAATCCCGACATCATCCTGATCGGGGAAATCCGCGACATGGAAACCGCCGACATCGCCGTCCGCTCATCGCTGACCGGCCATCTTGTCTTCAGCACCCTCCATACTAACGACGCGCCAAGTGCAATCACCCGCCTCGCCGACATGGATGTGGAGCCTTACCTGATTGCGTCCTGCCTGGAAGGCGCCATCGCCCAGCGCCTCGTTCGCCGCGTGTGCCCTGCCTGCAAGGAGCCGAGAAAGGCAGACGACACGATAATCGCCGAGATAGCGGAAACATACCCGGACCGCGTGAAGGATGCCGTGCTCTACCACGGGAGGGGTTGCCCGAACTGCAATTTCACAGGCTACAAGGGACGTGTCGCCCTGTTTGAAATCATGGTGATGAACGAGAAGATCAGGGACATGGTCGTCCACAAACGGCCATCGAATGAGATCCGTCACGAGGCCATCAGGAACGGACTGATCACACTGCGGCAGGACGGGTGGAACCGCGCGCTGGCAGGTGTCACCACCGTCGAAGAAGTTGTCCGCGTCGCCCGCAAAACCGAGACTGCTTTCCCCGCCCCGCCGGAATGAGGAATGTTGCTGTGCCAGGTAGGGACGAGGCGCTGCCTCGTCCTGTATCGAAGTGAGGTCAAGGCAGCGCCTTGACCCTACCTTCCGTCCGGTCTTCGTCTTCAGCTATTTCTGCAATCCGGCTCGGCCAGAGGCCTCGCCCTACCGGGCAGTGGTTACCGCAAGGTAGGGCGAGGCCTCCGGCCGAGCCGCAGGCCGCATCCCCCGCCTACACCCGCACCACCCGACTCCCCACATAGCGCACGGGCAATCCCCACCGCCCGATGTCGTACACCACCAGTAGGCGGCGCGGCGCGATCTCACGGATGGTTGTGTAGCAGGTCGTACAGGCAACGTTTGCATTGGCCTCAATCGGCAGGCATGTGAGATTCGTCCACGTATCACCCCCGTCCCGGCTGAATATCACGTAGTTGCCATGCCGGGCAGGAGGCCTCGCTTCCGTCCACCGCCTGGTCCGCCATCCGAAACTGCAAGCAAGTGTCCCGTCTGCCATTTCGACCAGGTCGGGATCCACTCCGTGGAAGGAAAGCGGGCGCGGCTTGGACCACGTCTTGCCCTCGTCACCGCTGTTCGCCTGGTAGATTGGACATCCGAGACTGCCCGTCCGCATCAGGCAGATCAGTCGCCCCACATGGCGGCCTTTGGAAAGCCGGATCATTACCGGTTCATCGAAACCCTCTTCCCCGACCTTCGAATCTGCAGCGATGGTAGAGGCGAAACGCCAGTGCCGCCCGCGGTCAGATGACCGCAATACAACGCAACGGAACTTGCACATCTTCGGCTGGTAAGGACATGGAGTATCATCACCCTTGAACCAGCAGTACACGGCTGCCAGAAGATCGCCGCACGGCAATTCCACCACGGTGCGGTGGAAAGTCACTCCCGAGTAGGGCCGTCCGCCATCGTCGTAACCGCCAGCCTTCGCCTGCGGCAGGTCAATGAGGGCCGTGATCGGTCCGCGCAATGTCTTGAGATCGTCCTTTGACTCCCACAGCCTTGCCTCGAACTTGCCTGCTTTCTTCGTCACATCGGCAATCCACTCGACCATCAGGATTGTCCCGTCACGGAGCTGCGTGAATGCACCCTCAAAAAAGGGCTGCCGCTTCGACCATTCTTTTGGGTGCCATCGTTGCCATGAGTTGCCGGCGTCGCGCGAGATGACGTTCCCGCATATCCCGTCGCCGGGTATCACGTTCACTCCCGCGGCTTTGAATCCGGGTGGCGCGGTGAACTGTGCCTGGAGGAACATGGTCCCCTTCCAGCTCCTGAACATGAACGGCTGCAGACCGTCCGAGAGCACCATGCGTTCGGCCTCAACCCTGACATTCAGCCTTCCCGGCGTCTTTCTCTTCATTGTCTTTCTCCTCAGTCATCCAGGCAGTTCAGATATGTAACCGCAGATGACGCAGATGTCACAGACGAAAAGAATGGCTGGGGCTCTCCGGGTCGAAGGGGGAAAGCACAGAGCGGCTCGCGAGGCCGCTCGCCCTCCAGTCCCCACGACAAACTGCGGGTTCGCCCATGGAATGGGATCCCCTCCCCATGTCTGACGCCCTGCACGAACAAACTTGCTTCCAACATCATCAGGCGTATCCTGATTTTCGGTGTATGGCCGTTTTTTTGGATACTGATTCCGTAGGAACTGCAGTACGTCACGCCAGTTCGGCGAGAACATGAAGACGCTTTCATTGCTTGTGCCGATGGTTCTTCTTTCCGCTTGTTGCCACACTGACATGATCACGTGTGTTTACCGATTGCAGGAAGCATCCCACGTTCCAAGCGCATGGAGCAATTCAACGCCTGACTTCATCGACATGGATGCGTCGTCCACACAAACACTCAGTCAAACTACTTTCACCGAATTCTTTGAATCCATGGGGGTGTCCTTCCCGGAAGGAGCCTACCTGACTGTCGACACGACAAATCGTGCAGCAATACACCACAATACTCGTGAGAATCAGAACCGTATGCGTGCGTTAACCCATGGCGATTGGATATTGAAGGATGGACAGTAACTGCCTTGGGATACTCATGAGGAAACGACTGTCGGGATACGCCCGTCTCGCTATCGCTGTAAACTCGATTCAGCCAGAGACTAATCGTCAGCCGGAAGAAGGAGACAGATCATGAAACGTAAGATCCAGGGCAAGGTCCGAATCGCGATCATAGGCACTGGTGGTATATCGCATCCGCATGCCAACGGCATACTGGCGCACCGTGACAAGGTGGAGTGCACTGCTTTGTGCGACGTTTCCGAAGCCAACCTGAAGGCGAGAAGTGAGCAGTTGAGCGGGAATGCCGCCCTGTACAGTGACTGGCGCAGGATGCTCGCGGAAGCAAGCGACAAGATTGACGCGGTCGTTATCTGCCTGCCGCATCACCTGCATGCGCCGGCCATCCTCGACGCCGCAACTGCGGGCAAACACATCCTCTGCGAGAAGCCGATGTGCCTGAACCTGAAAGAAGCCGCAAAGATCGCAACGGCCGTGAAGAAGGCCGGCATCACCTACATGTCGGCGCATAACCAGCTCTTCATGCCGGCCGTGCAGGAGGCAAAACGAATCATCGAATCGGGACAGCTCGGCAGAATCAAATGGCTCCGGTCACAGGACTGCTTCCAGGCAGGCGTTGCCGGCTTCAAGGGTAAATGGCGCGCGCAACTGAAGTTCCAGGGCGGCGGCGAGTTGATCGATACCGGCTACCACCCAACCTACCGGCTCCTATACCTCGCCGGATCACCGGTGGTTGGCGTTCGCGGCAGCATGGCCCGGCACCTGCAGGAAATTGAGGGCGAAGACAGCGCCAGCGTCCAGGTGCGATTCGCCAACGGCGCAATTGGCGAGATCCTCACATCATGGGCATTCAGCAACCCGCACGGCTCGCGCCAGATCCACGTGATCGGCGAGAAAGGCGAGATCTTTGGTTCAGGCAGCGAGTTGTACTACCTCCCGGCCGGATTCTCGCAACCGGCGCTGAAACGGTTCCCTGACGTGCCCACGTTCACCGCCCAGATGGAGCACTTCGTCAACTGCCTCAAGCAGGGCACGCGTCCCCTCCACTCGGTCGAGGAAGGTCGGGCGGTGCTGGAGATCATTGTCGCCGCCGCCGAAGATGCCCAGGGGTGGCAGAAATACGCGGCAAAGAAGACATGAGCGATACAAGACGATGTGTGTCCCGGGCTTGTAGGGGCGTCGCTTGTCGACGCCCGCGAGCTCTGCAACAGGACGGGCACCGGCAAGCATCGCCCCTACAGCGCATTTGTGTCGTCATGTAAAAGAAGAACAAATATGAACACACAAATGCGGACCTACTGTAACCCGATGAACCTGGCTTACCGGTTCCAGGTAAAAGGCTGGGCAAAAGAATGCCTTCGCGAGGCGGCTGATCCTTCGGTGACGTACTTCAAGGGCGCCTACTGGCTCTTCCCCTCGAAATCGGGCGGATACTGGCGCTCGGTAGATATGCGGTCCTGGTCTTTCATACGGACCCGGATACTGCCGACGGAGGATTACGCGCCCGATATCCGCGTGATCGACGGGCAATTGCACGTCACCGCGTCCCGCGCGCCCGCCAAAAGCCCGATCTACCGCTCGGCAAATCCTGCCGCCGACCAGTGGGAGAAAGTCTGTGAGTGCCTACCCTATACGGATCCTGACATGTTCCAGGACGACGACGGTCGCGTCTATCTCTACTTCGGGTGCAGTAACAAGGAACCGATCCGAGGAGTTGAGCTCGACCGTGCAACCCTGATGCCGCGTGGAGAGCCCGTACCCCTCATTGCCGGCTGTCCCCGCGAACACGGGTGGGAAAGGGACCAGGAAAACAACCTGGCGGACACGCCCCCGTGGATCGAGGGCGCATGGATGACAAAGCATAACGGCAAGTACTATCTGCAGTATGCCGCGCCGGGCACTCAATGGAACGTCTATGGAGACGGTGTCTACGCTGGAATCGCTCCGCTTGGCCCGTTCACCTATGCGAGGCACAACCCGTTCTCTTTGAAGCCCGGCGGATTCATCACCGGCGCGGGACACGGCAGTACTTTCACGGACACACACGGCAACCTCTGGCACATCGCGACGATGCGGATTTCAGTAAGGCACCAGTTCGAACGCCGGCTCGGACTCTTCCCGGCCGGTGTTGATCGCGACGGGTTGCTCTTCGCAAACACTCGGCTTGGCGACTATCCCGCGTATCTACCCACAGGGCGGTGGGACCCCTGGCAGGACTCGTTTCCCGGGTGGATGCTACTGTCGTTCCGCGCGACCGCAGGGGCATCTTCGTCCCTGGACGGCCATCCTGTCGAGAACGCCTTCGACGAAGACATACGCACCTACTGGTCTGCTCGAACCGGTGACGAGGGTGAGTGGCTGCGCGTGGACCTGGGCCGATCCTGCCGTGTCAATGCGGTACAAATCAATTTCGCGGAACACAACTGCCGGCAGTGGGACCTGGACGGCGACAGCCTTTACCACCAGTACCTGCTTGAAGGTTCACTCGACGGTTCCCGCTGGGTCGTCGTGTGCGACAAACGCGACAACAACACGGATGTTCCACATGACTACGTCGAACTCGCAAACCCAGTACCGCTTCGCTACCTGCGGCTTACCAACCGGCACATGCCGGGCCATGGTACATTCGCAGTATCCGGCCTTCGTGTGTTCGGGCACGGGGACGGTACCCCTCCCGGGTCCGCAAGCGCCGTCGAGACGACACGTGTTCCCGGCGATCCTTTGTCCGCCCGGATCCGGTGGAAGAACCCACCGGGCGCCTTCGGCTGCAACGTTCGTTGGGGCATAGCGCCGGACAAGCTTTACAACAGTTGGCTGGTGTATGAACGCTCGGAGCTCGACCTGCGCTCGCTGGACGCCGGGACCGACTACTGGGTGGCGGTGGAACCACTCAACGGGAACGGGATTGCACCGGCGAAACCGGTACGCATTGGTGTCAGTCAGTTTTAGAACAGAACAGCCATCGCGGGTACATACGGCCCGCATCTACTTTGCGTTAAGCAGCATCCTCAGCGCTGATGCCGGGTCGGAAGAACGCAGGAGTGTTTCGCCTACGAGGAAACCACGGTAGCCGGCCGATTGAAGATCGGTGATGTCCTGGCGCGTCTTGATTCCGCTTTCGGCAACGGAAATGCGATCACCCGGAATCCGGGTCGCCAGCCGCCTGGCGACAGCCAGGTCGGTGGTGAGTGTCTTCAGGTCCCTGCTGTTCACCCCCATCACCGCCCCGTTCAACGCCAGCGCTGCGTCCAGCTCGGCTTCGGAGTGCGATTCTACAAGGACTTCCAGGCCCATCGCCCGCGCGGCCTGGAACAGGTCGGTAAGCTCCTGCTTTTCCAGCGCCGCCACGATCAGCAGCACAACATCCGCTCCCCATGCCAGCGCTTCGTGAAGCTGGTAGACGTCGCAGATGAAATCCTTCCGCAGCACCGGCACATTGGTCGCGTTACGGACTTCATCAAGATGCCGCAAATCCCCCATGAAGTGACGCGGCTCCGTCAGCACCGACACCGCAGCAGCGCCGGCCTGCTCGTACGCCCGCGCCGTGAGGCCAGGCCTGTAGTTCGGGACCAGCTGGCCCGCGGAAGGGCTGGCTTTCTTGACTTCGGCAATGATCCTCGTGCCGGGAAGGGAGAGTGACGCGGCAAGGCTGCGGTGGACCCTCTTCCCTGCCTTCTCTGCAAGCGCGGACACGGGAACGGCCCGGCTCGCGGCCACGGCATCTGCCCTGCGCTCGTCAATGATTGCCTTGAGTATGTCCATGGCAGGTCGGCAGCATCAGGTCGCCTTCGAGATCTCGATGAGCTTTTGAAGCGCTGTCATGGCCCGGCCTTCGTCCACGGACTCCTGCGCGAGGGCCCATCCCTCTTTGATTGTCTTCGCCTTCCCGCCCGCAACGATACCGGCGGCTGCGTTGAGGCACGCAATGTCCCTGCAGGGGCCCTTCCGGCCTTCGAGCACGCCGCGGCATATTGCCGCATTATCGTTTGGCTCACCGCCGGCGAGATCGGTTGTCTTCGCGTAGCTCCCGATGAACTCCAACGGGTTCAGTTCGTAGGTCCGCACCTTGCCATCGTTCAGCTCACTGATGCGCGTGGTTATTGTCGTCGTGATTTCGTCCATGCCGTCATGACCATGCACAACAAAAGCGCGCCTGCTGCCAAGCAGGCGCAGCACGTTGGCGAATGGCTCCGTGAGCTCGGGCGAGAAGACGCCGACGATCTGTCCCTTTGCGCCGGCCGGGTTGGTCAACGGCCCGAGCATGTTGAAAATCGTCCTGACGCCAAGCTCGCGCCTTGGGCCCATGGCATGCTTCATTGCCGGATGCAGTTTGGGGGCAAACAGGAACCCTATTCCCGCTTCCCGGACGCACTCCTCCACCACGTCTGGCGCCGCTTCGATATTAACACCCAACGCCGCGAGCACATCTGCCGAGCCGCACTTGCTGCTCATCGCGCGGTTACCGTGCTTGGCTACGGCAACTCCCGCCCCGGCCACGACAAAGGCTGCCGTCGTAGAGATGTTGAACGTGTTGAGACCGTCTCCGCCGGTACCGCAGGTATCCACCACCGCGCGGTCGGGAACATTGATGAAGACGGCATGGCGGCGCATCGAGGCCGCCCCGCCGGCAATTTCCTCCACAGTCTCACCTTTCATCCGCAGCGCGGCAAGGAACGCACCCAGCTGCGCCGGCGTCGCCTCGCCGGCCATGATCATATCGAAAGCCGCGGTGGATTCAGTTTGTGTCAGGTTCCTGCGTTCAACCAGCTTCTTCAGGAAGTCTTTCATGGATTACCTCCAAATCAAAACACCAGACGAAATCCACATGTAGCCGCCCCGCTCTGTCGGGGCGTTGCAGAAGCACGGCGACAGAGCGCCGTGGCTACACCAGAGTTTTGAACTGCAGTTCAACCAAGAGGAACGGCTGTTACCCGTGCTTTCCCTTCCATTCATCCACGATCTGCAGGAAATTCTTGAGCAGCCGCTTACCGCTCGGCGTCAGCACTGATTCAGGATGGAACTGCACACCGAAGGTGGGATGCCCGCTGTGGTGCATGCCCATTATCTCGTCATCTTCGCTTACGGCATCAACCACCAGTTCCGGCGGCAACGTCGAACGGATAACGACCAGCGAATGATAGCGGCCGCCGGGGAAAGGGTTCTTCATGCCGCGGTACAAATCGGTCTTCTCGAAAGTAACCATCGAAGTCTTGCCGTGCATTATCCGCTTCGCGTTGGAGACTGTGGCGCCGAAAGCAACACCAATGCTCTGGTGCCCCAGGCATACGCCGAGGATCGGAACCCGTCCGGACATCCGCTTGATCAATTCCACCGATATGCCGGCCTCGCGCGGCGTGCAGGGACCGGGCGATATGACGATGCCGTCCGGCTTCATGGCCTCGACCGCGGCCACTGTAACGGCATTGTTCCTGTAGACCCGTACATCGGCCTCCTGGCTCGTCAAGGCCTGGACGAGGTTGTAGGTAAATGAATCAAAATTATCTATGAGGACTATCATGACTCCTCCGCGCGCAACGGCTGATCGCGGTGACCCGGTCCGGCGTCCGGCACTTCCAGGCCGTTCATGGCCATGTTCAGAGCTTTCTTCATTCCCGCCGCCTTGTGGCAGGTCTCCTCGAACTCGCGCCGGGGATCGGAATCGTAGACCAGGCCGGCGCCCGCCTGTATTGCCACGCGTCCTTCCGTAACATCAAGCGTACGGATCGTTATGGCAAGGTCCATGTTGCCGGCATAGCTCACGTAGCCGACCGCACCGCCATACACTCCGCGCGGGCCGGGTTCCAGCTCGTTAATGATCTCCATGGCGCGGATCTTGGGGGCCCCGCTCAGGGTACCGGCCGGGAACGTCGAACGGATCACGTCATACGCATCGCATTCCTTCCGGACAATTCCCTCCACGTGCGAGACCATGTGCATCACGTGGCTGTAACGTTCTATGACCATGTAATCCGTGACCTGCACGCTGCCCGATTCGGCGATCCTGCCCACGTCATTCCGGCCGAGGTCAACAAGCATGACGTGTTCAGCCTTTTCCTTCTCGTCAGACAGGAGTTCGTCGGCCAGGCTCCGGTCTTCCTGTTCGGTACGGCCCCTGGGACGGGTCCCCGCAATTGGGCGCACTTCCACCTTGTTGCCGGTAAGCCGCACCATTACCTCCGGAGAAGACCCCACCAGTGTCTGTTTGCCCATCTTGAGAAAAAAAGTGTAGGGAGACGGGTTCAGCAGGCGAAGGGCCCTGTAGAGCTGGACCGGCGGCACGGACGCCTTCGCGCTGAACCGCTGGCTCAGCACCACCTGGATCACGTCGCCGGCATAGATGTATTCGCGTGCTTTCCTGACCATGTTGCAGAATGCATCCGGCGTCATGTTCGAAGTGAAGTCCACCGGTTCACCGCGGAAGACCTGTGCGCGTGGTGCAGGGGTGTTCATTTCCGCGGCCAGCGTCTCTGTGTCGCGTACCGCCTGCCGGTAGACCGAGGAGGGACTGGTCCCCTCCCCGGGTCGCGTGCAGATAACGATCTTCACCGTGTGCCGGACGTTGTCGAACACGATCAACCGGTCGGCCTTGAGGAAGCGGCTCTTGGGGACAACACCTTCGGAAGACGGTTTCGGCGCCGGCATCTTTTCGAACTCGCCGACCGCCTCGTAGCCGATGAACCCGACGGCGCCTCCGAAGAAGCGCGGCAGGCCTTCGACTTCGGCAACCCGCAGTCCGCGGTACACCTGGCGGAGCTGTTCCAATCCATTACCCGGCCGGGTATGATCGACTTCGAACAGCAGGGCCGGATCAATCCCGACAAACGAGTAGCGTCCCCATGTCTCGCCGCCTTCCATGCTCTCCAGGAGGAAAGCGTTTTCACGGTCGGCGAATCGCTGGAGCACGGACACGGGGGTCTCGGTATCTGCGAGTATTTCCCTGTAGACGGGAACCAGGTCGTGGTTACGCGCCAACACCAGGTAGTCTTGTTCGGAGGGAACAATCACAGTTTCCCTGTATCCGAGCATGCCACAAAGGTCAAGTTGCAAGCGGTGCCAGCCTGCTTTCCGAGCCAACCTGTGCAACTGATAACTTGACCTCTCCCCTTCTGTCACAGACCATGCTTCCATGCAATTCGGCATGTGGGATACGTTGCTGAACGGGCTGCTTTTCCTGTTCTGGTTCAAACTCTGGAACAAGCCGGCGGACCACGCTCTGCGTTCGAATCCATACCTGTGGCAGCTCGGCCACACATCGGATAAGCTCATCAGTTTCCTGAGCCCCGTGTTCTTCGGCGCCCCGCCGGCGGTTATAAGCGTCGTGGCCCTGCTCTTCCTGGTCGTCTTCCGCGCTGCCGCGGTACCCACCAGTGCGCACTGGATATTGAATGTAGGCTTTGTCGGTGGTGAAGCAGATCCGATAAAGTTCATCAGCTGTCTGTCTTTCAGCTTCCTGTCGTTTGCCGCGTTCCTTTTCTACCTGTGGGGCATGTCCCTCGTCTATGTGCGGGATGCCCGCTCGAGTCTATTCCGCCACACGACAGGGACTTTGTTTGCCATGTCGCGGCCATTCACCAGCATCCCACTGGTCGTGAGACCGGTGGTCCTAGTATTGTTCGGAATGATCCTGGCAGCAGGCCTGAAGGCGGCCACGGGAGGCGTAGGCTCCATCCTGCCCGACACCGGCCGTCTCGCGGCCCTCGGCAGCTATGCGATCGCTTCATTGACCGGGTGGGCCAATGTATTGCTGGTGATCACCCAGTGTATTGTCCTGCTGATAATCGGCTCGTGGGCATCTCAGCTGGGCGCCTCGCCTTCGCTCATGTTCATGTGCCGCGACTGGATGGACATGCTGCTTGGCAGTATGCGGCGCTTCCCGGTACGGCTTGGAATACTGGACCTCACGCCGGTGGTCTTCCTCTTCCTGCTAACTGGTCTGTACATTATGCTGTTCAGAGTCCTTGATCACGCCTATAAAGCGCTGCAGGTAGTGCAATGAGCGACTGGCTGACGGCGACGGGTAACGGTATCCGCATTGCAGTCCGGCTGGTACCGCGGGCAAGCCGTAACTCCGTGGAGGGCGTGCTCGGGGATTGCCTCAAGATCCGCCTCCAGGCGCCACCGGTCGACGGCAAGGCCAATGAAGCGCTTGTCCGGTTTCTTGCTGAAATCCTGGACGTGTCCCGCGGATCAGTGCGCATCACCGCCGGCCTCACAGGCAGAACGAAACAGGTTGAGGTCGCCGGCATCGCCGCAGAGCCGGCACGCGCGAAACTCGAAGCAGCTTCGTCAGACTGACTCCGGCAGCCCGAAGAGCCTGCCGGCATTCCGCCAGGTGCTTGCCGCAAGATGCTCGAGGGAACACTGCCTCACCTCTGCCAGCATTTCGGCAACATGGACAACAAAGGCCGGTTCGTTCCTTTGTCCACGGCACGGAACCGGGGCGAGGAAGGGCGTGTCTGTTTCAACGAGAAGCCTGTCCTCCGGAACAACCTGCGCCACCTTTCGCAGCAGGTCCGCGTTCTTGAACGTGACAATCCCGCTAAAACCGATGCAGAAACCCAGGTTCACGATCCGCATTGCCTGGTCTGGCCCGCCGGTGAACGAATGAACAACCCCGGCGTTGCCTTCCCCACGGCGTCGCGGGGAACTGAATTGACCGAGGATTTCCACCGTATCAACATCCGCTTCCCGGCTGTGCGCGACCACGGGCAGGTCAAGAACCGCGGCAAGTTCGAGCTGCCGGGCAAGAAGTCGTTTCTGGGCTTCGGCCGTATCGGGATGGTAGTGATAGTCCAGTCCTATCTCGCCAATCCCCACTACACGCGTCCCGCTTGCCTTTTGTTCCCGTATTCCCCTTTCCAGTGCCTGCACAAGTTCACCCGCCGGTCCCGTACAAGCCTGGTCACGGTCACGTCCCAGCACAACTCCTGCCACGGCAGGCCACCGGTTAGCGGCATCAAGGGCGGCCGCATCCGCCCGGGGATCTCCCCCTACCGCGAGCACGCGCAAGACACCCTTGTCCCGCGCGCGAAGCATCGCTGCTTCATCCATGTCATCGAAATGAACGTGTGTATCAAAGAAGTGCATTTCTGCCATCCGTAACAGGAGCCGTCTATCACAACAACCTGTCATCGTGCCACTCCCGAATAGCAACACGGGTCCGGCAGCCGCGAAGCGGCCTGCATGCATGCCCGAATCGTATTGATTTGGCCCGTCAGTGATACTAGGGTCATTTGCGTTTTCGATACTGGCATTTCCGGTTTATCATCCGGACCGGCAAACCGGTCGCCATGAAAGGAGGATCTGGAGCAAGGCTGTCTTCTTGTACGTTGATTGCGGGTCGATTTGACAATTTCAGAGAGCATGTGTGTTTCGAAAGGAATGAGGTCCAAACTATGAAGCGTTTGTTTGCTGTATTGTTGGTTCTGACGTTCGTGGCAACTCCGTTCGTTCTGGCAGAGGGTCCTGCGGCCCCCGCGCCCGTGGCAAAAGAGAAGCCCGATCTCAAAGAAGTGACCGTCAATGGCACTCTGACAAAGGAAGACGAAAAGAACGCCAAGGGCGAAATGACGACAGACTACATCGTGACGGACTCGGAAGGTACCCGTTACAAGCTCCCGAAGCAGAAGGATAAGGAGCAGGCCGCTACAGCCGCGCTCGTCGGCAAGAACGTTACCCTCGTGGCCAAAGGCACGGACGACGGCGGCAAGTTCCGGGTCAAGAAGATCGTGAGCCTGGCCGAGAACAACCCTGACGAAGCTGCTGCACCAGCCGCTACGCCAGCAGCCACCAAGTAAAGGCAGTATCTACAACAGAAAGAGCCGGTTCCTTCACAGGAACCGGCTCTTTTGTCTTCAGACCGCTCAGATGTCCGTTTCCGCCATCCAGTTACCATGCACGTTACAGTTCTCCACCACGGTGACCCTGCCTTTCGTGGTATTCAGGTGCAACGCCGCGGCAGGATGGCATACCACCGGTGACAGCCATATCCTCGAGATGAACTTGTAGTCCAGGTAGTAGTCGAGGTAACGGATGTAGTGTTTATCCTGCATCACGTGTTCGATCTCTCCCACCCGTACATGGACGTCTGTACAGCAGCCGCCCGGGATCAAGCCGCACTCTTTCACAACAACGAGCTGTGGAATGTGTTTCTTGTCGCCGTCTGTCAACGCTGCCGGATTTGCCGGCTTCATGATCGCCGCTGCATTTTCGACAAACGCTGTTTTCGGCGCGCCGCAGACCAGGCACTTATCCGGCGCCGTGTTGAACTCAATGTGACCGCATTTGCATACAAACACTTTCATCTAGCACCTCCTCCTGAACAAGAGCTGTATCAACTACTCTACTTCTTTCTTTCCACACGCACAACACGAGGAATGGTCCGAAGACCGGTCCCCCCTGTCATCTGTTCCTGTTGCCGGTTCCGTTTCCACCCCGGCCCGTTCAGCTTTACGGCCCGACCACACTGAGTAGGCCAGCAGGGCCAACAGCGCCGCCGCGCTTATTGCTGAGACTGCCGGGGAAAGCATGCCATGGCCTGCATGGCCCCGCACCACGGGTACGATTGTGAAAAAGCGATCAAGTATGAGCCCGGATCCCAGCGCAGTCGCGGCGATGGCCGCCAGGTAGAGGGCAACGGCACGACGGCCGAGCATCTTCCATACTACAGCGATCGTGGCGGCATTGGTCGCCGGGCCTGTCATCAGGAATACCAGCGCAGTGCCGGCCGTAACACCCTTTACCATCATCATTGCCGCCACGGGAATGGACGCTATGGCACAGACATAGATCGGCACCCCGACAAGCATCATCAACAGCATTGCCGGAAGTCCCGTTCCGATTGTCTCGGAAAAGAAGTTATCCGGGACCAGTGCCCCCATCAGGCCGGCGACCAGGAGGCCCACCGTCATTGGCCTGGCAAGATCCCGCGGCAGGACAACAAATCCGTGGTGCAGGATTCGCCGCCACGCCGCCACACGCGGCTTGTCGTCCGCGCAGCACTCATCAGTACATTGTTGAACTGCCCCGTCCGGAACCGGAGGACGCCCGAATGCCTGCACTACCAGGCCGCCAAGCAGCCCGGACACAAACGTGGTTATCGGGAGAAAGATCGCAAACACGCCACCGAGAAGGCCATACGTCGTGAGTATGTTGTCCACCCCTGTCTGGGGCGTCGATATCAGGAAAGCAGCGGTTGCGCCCCGGCTCGCGCCATGGCGCCTCAATGATGCGGCCACGGGAATCACCGAACAGGAACACAACGGCAGCGGCACGCCGAACAGCGATGCCTTAAGGATTGGCCAGAAACCGTTGCCGCCAAGCTGTCTCTCAACCGTCTCGCGCCGTATCAGCACGGAGAGGAGGCCGGCAACGAAAAAGCCCATCAGGAGATACGGAGACATTGCCGTCAGCGTCTCCCAGCAACCCGAAAGGATTTCCACCACCACTTTCACGACCACCTTCTCCTGCCATCGTCATGGTTACCGGATCATGATCAACAGCATCTTGAACCTTTGCTCTGCACGAACAGCATGCGGCACGTTTGCAGGCATGATTACCATCTCCCCGGCCTGCGCCTTCACTGGCTTGCCGCCGATGACAAGCTGCGCATCCCCTTCAACCACGCACACGGTCGCGTCGTAAGGCGAGACGTGTTCGCTGAGTCCCTGCCCTGCGTCAAACGCAAACAAGGTGAGGGTGCCTGTCTTCTTGTCCAGCAGGGTCTTGCTCACGATCGAGTTGGCTGCGTATTTCACCGAGCCCGCAAGTCCTATCACCGTGCCCCTGTAGTCACCTTTTGCAGCCATGGTTCGTCCTCCCTCCACCATCTCAACCAGCCAGTGATCTCACCCCGAGAATATCACCGCCAAGACCTACTGTCACTTCTTCAGCCCTCAGTTCCTTGCGCCCGCTAAGGCGAATGCCCTCCAGCAGGATCTGCGTGAGGCCCCCGCAGCACGGGACCTCCATCCTGACAACCGTGACCTTCGGGATTGTTGTATCTGAAAGGATGCGGCCGAGTTTGTCAGCGTACTCTTCCGTATCGTCCAGCTTTGGACATGCCACCGCCACACCGCGCCCGCGTATGAATCGCCAGTGAGCATCCGCCGACGCAACGGGCGAACAGGTGCTCAACAGGACCAGTTCCCGGTTCCTGAAGAAGTCGGCGCCCGGCTGCACAAGATGGAGCTGTACAGGCCATTGTTCCAGGTCGGACCTGATGGCTGCACCCCCACTGGTGGGTGCCGGGGCCTTCGCCGATGCCTGTCCCGGCGTGAAACGGGCCCGCATCCCCGGGCATCCGCCACCGGGGCCGTGCGTATGGCCTGCTGTCCCCGGGCCGGCCTTGTGTTCATGCTGCTTTGCGGCTTCCTGCATACGCTGCACGGCGTCTGCTCCCCCCATGCTCCTGACATGCGCCCTCGTGGCGCTCTCGTCGTACGCATCGCTTTCTTTCTCTTCGATCTTCAGCGCCCCGGTCGGACAGTCCCCCATGCAGTCTCCAAAGCCGTCACAGAATTGCTCCCTCACCAGCTTTGCCTTGCCGTCGACTATCTTGAGCGCCCCTTCGGCACAGGCGCTCACACAGTTGCCGCAACCGTTGCACAGGTCCTCATCTATCGTGATGATCTTCCTCTTCATATGCCCCTTCTCCTACGCCGCCTTGCCCAGGATCGCCTTGATATCCTTCTCAGCCGTGCCGATCGGTTGAACACCGAACTTGTCCACGAGCACTTTCAGGACAGCCGGAGTCACGAATGCCGGGAGGGTCGGGCCAAGTCGTATGTTGCGGATACCCAGGTGCAGAAGCGTCAGCAGGATGCAGACCGCCTTCTGTTCATACCAGGACAGGATCAGCGACAGCGGCAGGCCGTTGACGTCCGTTTTGAAGGCCTCTGCAAGCGCCGCCGCTATCTTGATGGCCGAGTAAGCGTCATTGCACTGGCCGCAGTCGAGCAGGCGGGGAATACCGCCTATGTCGCCGAATTCCAACTTGTTGAACCTGTACTTGCCGCAGGCGAGTGTCAGTATCACACAGTCCTTCGGAACCGACTCGGCGAACTCGGTATAATAGTTGCGTCCCGTTTTCGCTCCATCGCAGCCACCGATCAGGAAGAAATGGCGGATGGCCCCCTGCTTGACAGCATCGATCACCTTGTCGGCCACGCCGAGCACGGCGTTGTGCCCGAAACCGACAGTTATGGTCTTCACCGGTGCATCCTCGGCAAAGCCAGGGGCCCCAAGCGCCGCTTCGATCACCGGTGTGAAGTTACGGTCGGCGATGTGTTTGACGCCCGGCATGGCCACCAGTCCGCTTGTGAATATGCGTGCCCTGTAGTTTTCTGTCGGCTTCTGGATGCAGTTTGTGGTCATCAGGATTGCGCCGGGAAACTCGGCAAATTCCTTCTTCTGGTCCTGCCAGGCCCCGCCGTAGTTGCCGACAAGATGCGGATACTTCTTGAGCCCCGGGTAACCATGCGCCGGAAGCATCTCACCGTGGGTGTAGACATTCACCCCGCGACCCCTGGTTTGCTTGAGCAGCTCTTCCAAGTCCTTCAAGTCATGTCCGGATACGAGGATGGCCTTCCCCTTGACAGGCGTAACCTTTACCGCGGTAGGCACGGGATGTCCGTATGTGCCGGTATTCACGGCATCAAGCATGCCCATGACTTTCAGGTTCACCTCCCCGCAGCGCAGATTGAGGCCGAGCAGGTCGGCCACCGCCAGTTTTTCGGCGGCAAGGGCATCAAGCGCCTCGTAGAAGAACGCGTATACGTCGTCGTCCTCCTGGCCCAGTATCTGGGCATGGCTCGCGTATGCAGCCATACCCTTGAGCCCGTACGTGAGCAGTTCCTGCAGGCCCGTTATGTCTTCGCCCAACGTCGCTTTGCGGGCGGCAATTCCGACGCCTTCACCCTGCGCTACAAGGCCATTCAGATCGTCGGCCGGAACCCATGCTGCCGGGCCTGCCAGTTTCTCGGCGCGATGTCCCGAAGAGGCACAGCGTGAGGAGCTTTCATAGAGGTGCCTGGCTTTCTTCATCATTTCAGATGCTTGCCTGATCAATCCTTCCATCCGGGCAGCGTCGAAGTTCACGTTTGTTACCGTGCTGAACAGCGCCTTTATCACAAACTGCGCGATCTCCCGTGACTTTGCACCTATGCCGGCAGCCTTGTGCGCGTACATCGCAATGCCCTTGGTCGCATAGAGCAACAGATCCTGGAGCACAGACACCTGGGGATCCTTGCCGCAAACACCCATAGCCGTGCATCCCGTTCCCTTTGCCGCCTGCTCACACTGATAACAGAACATGTTTCCGTCTCCTTTTCTGACGCTTACACTATCTCCTCAATCACCCGCACATACTCCTGTTCAGGCCAGACCCCAGTGAGCTTGCCCAGCTCGCGGCCGTCCCGAAATACCCTGACATCCGGCGCAGGACCCCCATCCATGCATTCAATCAGCCCGTCGTCCTGTCGGGCGAGAATGTCAACCACCTCTATCCTGTCACCGAATCTCCCCCTCAGCCGTCCCAGAAGGTGGCTGCCGTATGACTTGAGATAGCCGTGCCCACCCACGAGCGTCACCAGCACCTTACTGGTATCCAGCAGCGCTGCAAAATTCTCCCACCCCGTCGCCCGCTTGACGTTCGGTTTCAGAAGCCGCTTCAAGTATAGTGGTATGGTCATACAAAGTACTGTACCAACATATGGCAATCACCATGCCAAGATCCCCATTACTCTCACAATTGGCTGTAAGTATTTGCTATATAACATTATACACGATATTTGCATCATCCTGCGCCGTGGGCAAAAGGTGTCTCATGCTGGTCAAATGGCGTTACAGATGTCACAACGATACACCACTGTATGCCTGGCCGGTTTTGACTGCGTCGCGGGGGACCTGCCGGTTTGATGAGCGGTATTGCACTTGCCCGGCAAGGTGGCTAGCCTGTGACCCTTTTGAGGAAAGGACAATCGATGAAGACTCGCGTGGCATTCATGGGGTTCCGGCATGGACACATTTTCAGCCTGCTGAAACTAGCCAGGGAACGGCAAGATACCGAAGTGGTGGCTGCTTGCGAGGAACACGCCGAAACCCGCGCTGCACTCATGCGCGACAACACGGCACCAATTACACACGACAACTATTTGCGGATGCTGGACGAAGTACCGTGCGACGTTGTCGCCGTGGGCGACTACTATGGCAGGCGCGGATCTGTCATGATCGAAGCCCTGAAACGCGGAAGACATGTTGTCGGCGACAAGCCCCTCTGCACATCGCTCAGGGAAATCGACGCCATCGCCAGGCTCGCCGCCGAGAAGAAACTCTCCGTCGGTTGCCAGTTCGACCTGCGCGATCTCCCCAAGTCCATTGCGTTCCGGAATGTTGTGAGGGAAGGCCGCCTCGGCGAGATACACGCCATCAGCTTCAACGGGCAACATCCACTCAACTACGGCAAGCGCCCGGCCTGGTATTTCGAACCCGGCGGGCACGGCGGGACCATAAACGACATCGGCATCCATGCCATCGACCTGATCCCGTGGGCAACAGGTCTCCGTTTCGTCCGGATCGACGCTGCGCGCGGATGGAACGCACGCCTGAAACAGGTCCCGCATTTCCAGGACGGCGCCCAGGTGATGATGACTCTCGAAAACGGCTGTGGTGTACTTGGCGACGTGTCGTATCTGGCACCGGACAGCTTCAGCTACGGTCTGCCGCCCTACTGGCGCTTCACCGTATGGGGTTCAGAGGCAGTTGCCGAGTTCGGCATCAACACGCCTGAATTCCTCATATTCCGCAACGGCGCCGACAAACCGGAGACGGTACCAGTGCCCGCCGGCACACCGGGCGGGTATTTTGACTCGTTCCTGAGGGAACTGCGCGGCGAGAAGAAGGGGCTCTCCCTTACAACCGGGGATGTACTGCGCTCCGGCAGGATAACACTCATGGCACAGGACGCCGCGGACAGGAACCTTACGCGCGTGGACGTCGCATCGGTATGACCGGAGAGTCGCCGCAGGCAATTGCCATGCGGTCAGGGAACGCGGACTCCGACGTTCACACGAGCCGGCGCATTGGCGGCATCCCACTCAACTGACCATTCCTCATTGCCGTCTCGCACGCGCAGGCGGATGTCACCCGGCGCCTTCGCCGGCAACCGCTCGACACGCAGGCTGCCGTCTCCCGTGGCATCATGCACGGCAACGAAATCGCCCCTCGAGGCAACCATCCTCAGCATCAGGAACGGCACTCTTGAATCAAGTTCATATCCGATTCCCGTCCCGGTAATGACAGCAACATCCCGCCCCGGGAACAGCCAGGTACGGAGAAACCTGCCGTCCTGGAATTTCCAGTCAGCATGGAAGGCCCCTCCTGCCGCCGCCGTCTGGAGGTCCTTCAGATACTGGTAACCCGCCCTGTCGTACAAAGGTCCTTTTTCCTTCACAACGTTTGTGGAAACAGTGAGTTCCGCAGAGGCATGCAACAGCCAATCGAGCATGTGATTCTCCCCGGACTCAACCGAGAAGGCATCCGCGAGGAACCTGTCGGCAAGCACCAGGGCACGCCGCTGGCCCACGCCGGGATAGACCTGGTTGGCCTCTCCCACGACAGCCGACCACCTGGATGTGCTTGTGAAACTGAGGCACGTTCCGTCCTGCGGCGCCTGCGTCTCCCTCCCCACAACAACAGTATTGTGCGCGACCGTCTGCCGCGCCCATGTCTCGTATTCCGGGCAGCTGTAGGTCAATCGCCCGGGGTCGAAGAACACTTCTCTTCCAAGGGCATAGAGCATGAGGTTGAGCTTGTCCGGATGACCGTGGTGGCCCCCATGCTGCCCGAAGTCCAGGATCGCCGTGATCGCCTTGTCTCCCGAACCACGACGCAGGTACGCAAGGCCGGCATCCTGGTACACTTGGCTTTGAAGTTGTCCGGTGTCACCATTGGCGGTGAACAACCGGATGGCGGGGTCATCCCAGGCTTGAGCAGCATAGGCGTAGAATTCGCGGTAGCCCTTGATTGACGACCTGTCCCCGTCATTGAGCGCCGGGAGCTGCCCGTCAGGATACGACAACGTCAGGGGCGCAAGGAACATCTGCTTCAGGCCCTGGGAATTCCTCAGATCCACTCCGCACGCGCCGGCAGCCCGGACTGTTTCCACGATGGCCTGAAGGGCGTAGAAGTGATAGGCAATTGTGCCTTCGTACCAGAGTCCTTCCGCCGTGACACTGGTCCGGAGCTGGTAGAGCAGTCCTTTCGAACCCATGATGGCTCTTTCCATCAGGTCAGCCCGTCCGAGCGCCGCTCCCACCGTCGCCACCCCGGCGTTGTACCACGTCATATGGTTGTTGCGGCCGTCCGCAACGAGATAGAAGGCATAGAGGCTTTCCACCACTGCTTCAAACAGGTCCTTCTCTATGCGTGTGCGCGTTTCCGCGGTGAGGGCCGGTGAGTCGTAGATGAGATCGTAGGCCTGTGCAAGCTTGATAATACTCACAGCTTCATCAAGCCCCTGGCAGAAACGCTTCCCGCCTATGACGGCCAGGATACCCCGCCTGCCCCACCGGTCATGGCGCTGGAAACCCGGGTAGAGACGCGCGTAGTGGTCAAGGATGCCGACCACCTCCGTGGCGAAGACTTCTCTCTTGCTCACCTGCCAGGCGCGGGCCAGCGTCAGGGCGTTCTGATCCACCCTGTCGTACAGCACTGTTGCGTACGCCTTGCGGGTCCGCTCATCGTCAAAGACCTTCCCGCAGCGGGGACAGACATGCTTGCCGTCCTTGAGTTGAAGTGTCGCGTTATGATCGGGGCAGGCATAGTAGAAGACCCACTGGCCTTCCTCGGTGGGAATGGAAACCGGCTCGGCAACGATCTTCTCGGCCTCCTCAACAAGGCGCTTTGCAACGACATCGCCGCCCCTGGCGGTAACGTCGTCGAGAACATACTTGAGGCGCGGATGGGGACCGAAAGTGAAGCCCGCTGCCGGTTCGTTCGTGGATGCACTCCATGCCAGGCCGCAAAGAAGCATGAACACCGGCGCTGTTGCAGCGCGTACCCGTCGGATCAAGGCAGCAACCCCCGCACCTGTACAGCTTCCACAACCTTTCTCACCGCGATATCCATCGCGGCATACCGCATGGGTATCTTCTTCCTGCTGCCGTACTCGAACACTTCCGCAAACCTGTCGTTCATCCTCTCCTCGAGCCGCTTCTCAACCACCTGGAGAGTCATCTGTTCACGCTGCGTTTCCTGCGTGTATTCCAGGTATGAGACAAAGACGCCGCCCGCGTTGCACAGGATGTCCGGTATGACGAAGATGTCTCTCTTGTTTAGGACCTCGTCGCCGCCCGGCGTAGTGGGAGCGTTTGCGCCTTCCGCGATTATCTTTGCCTTTATGCTCGCTGCATTCTTCTCCGTTATCTGCGAGCCGGCGGCTGCGGGGATAAGTATGTCGCAGTCAGTTTCGAAGAACTTCTCGCGGGGGAGCGGCTTGCCGCCGGAAAATCCCTTGATGCTGCCCGTCCGCTTCACGTGTTCCATTATCGCGGCGATGTCCAGCCCGTTGCTGTCTTCCACCGCCCCGGCGATGTCTTCCACTGCCACGATCAGGGCGCCCTGCTTCACGACTTCCAGGGCGGCAACTCCTCCCACGTTTCCGAGGCCCTGTACCGCCACCCGGGCTCCCTTCAGGCGCATGTTGAGACGCTCGCACGCGGCCTTGAGGGAAAACACAACGCCTTTGCCCGTGGCTTCGGTGCGGCCAACGATGCCGCCCAGTATCACCGGCTTGCCGGTTACATAGCAGCCCTTCGTGATCGAAATTCCCTCGGAATACGAGATGCAGTCCCGGATGTGCCCCATGTCCGACTGGTTCGTACCCATGTCAGGGGCCGGAATGTAGACCTCCGGCCCGATGTGGCGCCTCGCGCCCCGGGTGAATGAACGGATGATCGTCTCCTTGTCAGTCGCGGAAAGCTTGGTCGGGTCGCAGGCAATGCCGGACTTGCCCCCGCCGAACGGGACACCTATCAGCGAACACTTCCATGTCATTTCCATGGACAGGCCGGTGACATCGTCAATCGTCACGCTCTCCGTCATCCTGATGCCGCCCTTGGCCGGCCCTATGGCGTCGTTGTGCCTGACGAGAAATGTCCTCACGTGCACCATCTTCCCGTCACTCAGCATCGGGTTCACGGTGCTTTCTATCCGTTCAAGCGGATCGGCCAGCTTGCGGTACATCTGGTCCTGCAGCTTCAGGCGGGCCGCCGTCTGTCGCAGGTTCTCCGTTGCGGTTCCCAGGATGCCTGACATAACTGCTTGCGATTGCATGGTTATCCCCTCTCGACGAATGAACTCCACAAAACGTCCTTCAGTCACGT
>Ga0172371_10003331_pt1 | contig 24988 bp, 16 predicted proteins | sample Lak12m_FD_114543 | JGI IMG/M metagenome (GOLD analysis project Ga0172371, IMG submission 114543) | Freshwater microbial communities from Kabuno Bay, South-Kivu, Congo - kab_022012_12m | ecosystem: Environmental > Aquatic > Freshwater > Lake | place: Democratic Republic of the Congo: South-Kivu... | reverse complement strand
GTGTCGAGCCAGTACTTGCCCTTGGCATCCTTCTCGCCGGAAATCACGAGCTCGTACCCTTCCACGGCCACGCCCTTCCAGGGACAATCGATCACAACTTCCTTCCAGTCGGCGCCGACCGCGGCCTTCGCCTCGTAGACCGGCATGGCGCTTTCCTCGGGCACCGGCAACGATCCGGGGATGGTCTTCAGTATGGCCTGTACCGCGGCGGATTTCCAGTTTGCAGGGTACGAGCCCTTCACCTGCACGGTCAGGGCCGTCAATCCCTCCGCCTTCAACCAGAGCGAAAGCCTGTGTCCCCGCTCGAACACGTTGAGCAGCTTCAGGCTGAGCGGATTCGCCGGGGTGTCCACGCGAACGCACTGACTGCCTGTATGTTTCTGCGAAGCATCACCCGCCCCGCAGGGGAAACCAAGGCGCGTGAAGAAGTCCACGTCCGCTGCCTCGAAGTCACCCATCGGGAACGCGTTGACGACCATCTTGTCCGTGGCTTTCGTGATGCCCAGTTTCGCCGGGGTTGCTGCAACCGGAACGGTGGATATCAGCACGTCGCGATCATCGGTCACATTGCCGAACACGAACACATCCAGCCCGGGTTCAGGAACAGGCACTTCGGCGGTTGCGGAGTTGCCTTCAACTTTCGCGGGCACGATGTGGTAGAAACGGTTGACCCACCCGTGCCACGGCAGCGCCCGGCCCCAGCTGACAACGAGCTCGGCCTTCTTCACGGGGTTATCGCCGCTGCAAGTCCATGTCGCAAGCAGCCTGCCCTGGGCATTCGTGAGCGTGAGCGCAGAGACGGTATTGTAGGGCTTGCGTGTTTTGCCCAGGTACACATCGAACCAGTCCAGAAGCTGGTTGTCCATTGCCTCCGGGAAACCGTGTGCCCACAGAGGCACGATGCCCATTCTCTTCTCGCCGATCGATTCCTCGTATGTCTTTACGACGGCTGGCAGGTGGAACCAGTGATCGTTTGCAGCCACGCCCCAGAGAAACGGGACAGCGCGCTTGCGAAGCCCTGTTGCCCCGTCGGCCACCTGCTTGAAAAGCTCTATCTCCTCCATGGACTTGAGCCCCGCGAACTGCGGCAGGTTCGACCCGAGGTAGTGGTTTCCGCCCGCGAAGAAGCTCATCCCCGCCTTGACCCGCGGGTCCAGGCCCGCGATCAGCGTGGCATACACACCGCCATAGGAGGCGCCGCCCATGCCGATCCGATCGGGATCGACTTCCGGACGCGAACACATGTAGGTGATAGCCCGCATGTGCTCGATCGTGTAACGCACAAGGTTGGCGTCTTCGGGCTTGGCCACATTGAAGGCCCCGTACGCATTCCACTTGTCCTGCGGCGCAGTGATGTTGAACCCGACATAGCCCTTCTTCGCAAAGATGTGCGGCGCCCATGTGCCGGCCGCGTACATCCCGCTCTGCCCCCACATCACCCCCGGCACCTTGGAAGCACCTTTCGGAAAGGCGATTATGCCGAATATCCGGATCGGCTGGCCGGCGGCATCCTTGTCGCCGGTGAATTCGACTTCCTCGGTGACGATGCCGTCTTTCTCCTCCGACTTGAGGACCTTGGCGTCAAGCGGATCGTTCTGGATGGCCTTCAGGTCATACAAGTCCGCCGCCATCGTCGCGGACGAAAGGCCGGTCAATAACACCAGTCCAAGCATCGCAGATGCGCACCATACTGTTGCTTTCATATTCAGTCCTCCCGGAATGTCCTGTCCTCACAATCAGATCCTATAGAGAAGCTGCTGAACCGCAGAATATTGAACAAGGAATGAAGAACATCGAAGTGAAGCGTTTCTGTCCTTATTCCGCACTTCGATATTCAGTATTCCTTGCCTGCCCGCATCGCTACGCGAAGCGTTGCAGGCGGGTTCTGCGGTTCTGCTGTTCACCCAGAACGCACACCGAACAACCTGCCGGTAGTCTTGAGAAGGCCTACTTTCCTATATCCGCGTGGTACTCCTGCAACGACCTGACCGTGTAGCCGCTTCTCTTCCTGGCGGCTATGCCCTTTGCCGAAGCGCTGGCGGCAGCTATCGTCGTGATATACGGAACCTTGTACTTGATGGCTGCTTTCCTGATGTACGAGTCGTCGTACTGACTTGTCTTGCCCGCCGGCGTGTTGACGATCAGATGGATCTCCCTGTTCATTATCGCGTCCATGATGTTCGGCCGGCCTTCCGTGAGCTTGAATATCTGCTCCGACGGGACTCCGGCCTTCTGCAGGGCAAGGAGCGTTCCTTCCGTGGCCTTTATCTTGAACCCCATGTTCGCAAACTCGCGAGCCACTTCCACAACGGCGGCCTGGTCATGCTTGTTCACCGTGATAAGCACGTTGCCCGTGAGCGGGAGATACTGCTTTGCCGCTTCCTGAGCCTTGTAGAAAGCCATGCCGAAGTTGTCGGCCATCCCCAGCACTTCCCCCGTGGACCGCATCTCCGGCCCAAGCACGGGATCGACCTCGGGGAACATGTTGAACGGAAACACGGATTCCTTCACACCGTAATGCGGGAATGCCTGGTGTTTCAGTTTCAGATCCTTCAACTTCTCCCCGAGCATGAGCTGCGTGGCTATGCGCGCCATCTGGATGCCGCAGACTTTCGACACCAGCGGCACCGTGCGCGACGCGCGCGGGTTTGCCTCCAGCACGTAAACCTTGTCGTGCGCGATGGCGTACTGCATGTTCATCAGCCCGACCACCTTGAGCTCCCTGGCGATCTTCTCCGTGTATTCCACAAGCGTCTTCATGTGTTTCGGCGGGATCGTCACGGGCGGTATGACACATGCAGAATCGCCCGAATGAATGCCGGCCTGCTCGATGTGCTCCATGACGGCCGGCACAAACGTTTCCTTGCCGTCCGAGATCGCGTCCGCCTCACACTCCAGCGCGTTATCGAGAAACTTGTCGATGAGGATTGGCCTGTCCGGGGTTACGTCCACCGCCGCGGCAACGTATTGCCGCAGCATGTCCTCGTCCAGCACCACTTCCATGCCGCGGCCGCCCAGCACATACGACGGGCGGACCATAAGCGGGTAGCCTATACCGTTGGCAACCTTCAGGGCATCTTCCAGCGTACTGGCCATGTCGGACTCCGGCATCGGGATGCCCATCCGGTCCATCATCTTTCTGAACTTGTCACGGTCTTCGGCAAGGTCAATCGTGTCGACCGATGTGCCAAGTATCTTCACACCGTTTTCTTCAAGGTCCCGGGCCAGGTTGAGCGGCGTCTGGCCGCCGAATTGCACGATCACTCCAACCGGCTTCTCCTTCTCATATATGCTCAGAATGTCCTCTACCGTGAGGGGCTCGAAATAGAGCTTGTTCGACGTATCATAGTCGGTCGAGACCGTTTCAGGGTTGCAGTTGACCATGATGGTTTCGTAGCCGGCATCGCGCATGGCAAACGCGGCATGCACACAGCAGTAGTCGAACTCGATCCCCTGCCCGATCCGGTTGGGTCCACCGCCGAGCACCATGACCTTCTTGTTCTTGCTGACCTTCGTGCGGTCCGGCGCGTTGTAGGTGGAGTAGTAATACGCCATGTTCTCAACGCCGCTGACAGGCACCGCGTCCCAGGCTTCGACAACGCCCAGGGCCTTGCGACGGTCCCTGATCTTCCGTTCCGTCAGCCCCAGGAGCCTGGCGAGGTACTTGTCCGCAAAGCCGTCCTTCTTTGCCTGGATCAGCAGGTCGTCAGGAGGCAGCCCGCCACGGTGCTTGAGAATCTTCTCTTCAAGCTCCACGAGATCCTTCATCTGCTGGATAAACCATGCCTTGATGTAGGTGAGCTTCTGGAGGGCCTCGACCGTTGCTCCCTTCCGGATCGCCTCGTACATGATGAACTGCCGCTCACTCGTGACATCCTTAAGCATCTCGAGAAGCGTCTCCAGGGGCAGGCTGTTGAAGTTCTTTGCGAACCCGAGGCCGTGCCGCCCGATCTCAAGGGAGCGTATGGACTTCTGGAACGCTTCCTTGTACGTCTTGCCGATGCTCATCACCTCGCCGACAGCGCGCATCTGGGTGCCCAGCTTGTCCTGCGAGCCCTTGAATTTCTCGAACGCCCAGCGGGCGAACTTGACAACGACATAGTCCCCGGACGGCGTGTATTTCTCCAGCGTTCCGTCACGCCAGTACGGGATCTCGTCGAGGGTCATCCCGCCGGCAAGTTTTGCCGATACCAGCGCGATCGGGAAACCTGTTGCCTTGGAGGCCAGCGCGGATGATCGCGAAGTACGCGGGTTGATCTCGATGGCCACGACCCGCCCGGTCACAGGATCGTGAGCGAACTGGATGTTGGTTCCGCCGATGACATCGATGGCCGCCACGATGCGGTAGGAGTAGTCCTGCAATCGCGCCATCAGCTCCTTCGAGATCGTAAGCATGGGCGCCACGCAGTATGAATCGCCCGTGTGTATGCCCATCGCGTCGACGTTCTCAATGAAGCACACGGTGATCATCTGGTTCTTTGCGTCGCGCACCACCTCAAGCTCCAGTTCCTCCCAGCCAAGCACAGATTCCTCTATCAGTATCTGGCCGATCAGACTGGCGGCAATCCCGCGGCCGCCGACGGTCCGGAGTTCCTCGATATTGTAGACCAGTCCCCCTCCCGTGCCACCCATCGTGTAGGCAGGGCGCACCACCACCGGGTACCCGAGCTCCGCGGCCACTCGCTCCGCGTCTTCGATCGAATACACAGCCGTACTCTTCGGAACTTCGATGCCGAGCCGGTTCATCGTGTCCTTGAATGCAATGCGGTCCTCGCCGCGCTCGATAGCATCAAGGTTAACGCCTATCACCTTCACGTTGAACTTCTCGAGGACGCCGGCCTTGGCCAGTTCGGAACTGAGGTTCAGGCCCGACTGTCCGCCCAGGTTGGGCAGCAGCGCGTCGGGACGTTCTTTCTCGATTATCTTCGAAAGGGCATCGACATTCAGCGGCTCGATGTATGTGGCATCCGCCATGCCCGGATCGGTCATGATCGTCGCAGGATTGGAGTTCACCAGCACGATCTTGTAGCCCAGCGCCCTCAGCGCTTTGCACGCCTGTGTTCCGGAGTAGTCGAACTCGCAGGCCTGCCCGATGATTATGGGACCGGACCCGATGATCATAACCTTGTTCACATCGCTTCTCTTGCCCATGCTGGTCTTCCCTTCTGCGCTGTTCCGTCTTGCCCTCGGACCATTGTCCGCAACCTCAGGATGTAGCCGCCCCGCTCTGTCGGGGCGCTGACACAGCGCGGCGACAGAGCGCCGTGGCTACAACACAAAACCTGTCCTCCAAGAAGTTATTCCTGTGATTCCGATTTTCCAGATGCCTTGACCGACTCGATGATATCCCGGAAACATGCTGGCGCCTCGCGGTACAGGACTTCCAACATGCGCCGACAGGCTTCGCGGATCTCCCATTGCGCGTGCTGGTTCAGGCGGACGGCAAAAATATGGCGGAACTCCCGGAAGTCGGCGGATATCATGAGTTCCGTCTGGCAGGCATTGGGAAGCACGAACCGGGCATCCTCGTTTCGCAACCCGTGGGCTTTCCACCTGGCATACATCCGGCGGACCGTCTCCATGTCCTGCTTGAACTCATCCCGCAGGGATTCCGGCACTGAAGGCGGTATGACGTATTCGAAGTTCTTCTCAGACACATATCGCTGGCTCTTCTGCGACACGGCCATGATGCGGTGCCGGACAAGTTGATGGGTCATCGCCCGCGACACCCCGGCAATGCGGAACGTGGCGTAGGCGTGCTCGAAGGGCGACTCGTGCCCGGATGCAAGCAGTTTGGGGAGAAGCGATTCGGCGCTGTCCGGAGTAGCGCGATCCGCGCTCTGGTAACAGGTTCGCGCCGCCCGTTCTATAACCGCCTCAGCATGCGGGGTGATGGCAACCAGCTCGACATCCATGGCGGGCCAAACCCTACCGGAGCGGGTGGTCGGGTTCAAGCTCGGAAGCACGGGGGGCGCTTTCTACCATGACACCCGTGTCATACCGGAACGCACCGCATCCTGCGGCAAAGGATTGGCGCCCTCCATGAAGGTCGCCGCGGGGTGTCCTGGCGCAGGAGAATGAATTGCCGTTCTATGGTCCGGGTCCACGGCCACATCTGGAGGGCGGCAATCCCTTGCCGCCGCCATGCATGGCACACCCCTGTCTCTTCAGTCCATATCGCAGGCAAACTCGGCCCCCCTACATCAGCCTCGAGGGCTGGCCGGTATTATCCAGTACGCTTTGCCAGAAGGCCCCGGCAGGGTCTATCTTCTTCCGGGCCGAGACTGCTTCTTCCATGGGAACATGGACGAAATGCCCGTTCCACAGCCCCACAACCATGCCCGTCCGCCCCGACATTGCCGCGTGGACGGCCTTCTCCCCCAGGTGAAAACAGAATACCGAGTCGTCGGCGCTGGCCGGTGCACTCCTGATGGTGTACGAGGGGTCAATGTACTTCACGTTCACTTCCACCTTCTGCTCCCGGAAATGTGCCGTGATCGCCTTCTTGAGGAACAGGCCTATGTCGCCCAGCTTGCGGTTGCCGGACGCGTCCGTACCGGCCTCCGTGACAAGGTCCTGTCCCGCGCCTTCTGCCGCAACGATCAGCGCGTGCGACTTGCGCGCAAGCCGCGCCTCCAGCCAGGTCAGCACCTTTTCCAGCCGGAACGGTACTTCGGGAATCAGCACGAGGTTCGCGTCGCTCGATGCCAGGGTGGCATAGGCGGCCACGAAGCCGGACTCGCGGCCCATCAGTTTCACAAGGCCGACCCCGTTCCTTGCACCCCTGGCCTCCATGTGGGCTGCGTTGAGAGGCGCGCGGGTCATGGCAATGGCCGTCTCAAACCCGAACGTACGGTCCGTGAAAGAGACGTCGTTGTCTATCGTCTTGGGAATACCGATGACAGCCAGGTCCAGCTGGCGCTTTTCCGCTTCCTGCACAATCTCGAGCGCACCGCGCTGCGTGCCGTCGCCCCCGATTGTAAAGAGGAGCTGGATCCGGTTTGCCACGAGGAAATTGAGCATCGTCGGAACGTCCTGTGGTCCGCGCGATGACCCGAGGATCGTGCCGCCCTTCTGGTGAATGTCTTCCACTATCTCGGGCGTAAGGATGATCGGCTCATGCCCGAAGGACGGGACCAGTCCCTCGTACCCGTACTGCAGGCCAAGGATCCGGCGGACACCGTAACGGTACCAGAGCACCATCGTCAGGGCACGGATCACGTCGTTCAGGCCCGGGCACAGGCCGCCGCAGGTGACAATAGCGGCCCCGCATGAGACGGGATCAAAATAGACAGACCGGCGCGGCCCCGCCTGTTCCAGGTGCGGAGGTTCACCCTTGCACGCTTTGCAGCCGGCAACCGTGGCATCGACCAGGATTCCTCCCCCGGGCTCAACGAAAAAGGAACTCTCCAGCGGCGAAGGAACTTTGCACTCCCCCAGGCGCCTTATGACGTACCTCTCATGCATACCGTCTTTCTATAGCAGAAGACGGGCTAAAGGAACACCATAACGTGCAGCCGTCACCCTGGATACCGGCCGTGCAATTGCCCTGATTGTGTACTCTCATTGCCTGCGCACGCTCTTTGATTCGAGAACCTTTCCACTCACGGAAGCTTCGGGCTTGATTCGTAAACAAGCTGACGTATTGTATCAAGCCATGCCCGACAAGACGGTCAGGATTCGGCTTCCGAAACAGGTTGATCCGGCATTCTCAAACCAGCCACTCACGGTCATCCTCGTCCGGCATGGCCAGCAGCTCATCGACGTTGCCGATCCCGAGCGCGACCCGCCTCTTTCCGACCTCGGATGGAAGCAGGCCGAACGCGTGGCGCGCCGCCTGGCATCCCTCCGACTGGACCATATCTACACAAGTGACCTGCAGCGCGCGAACGACACGACCCGCGCAATCGGCCGTATGCATCCCGATACTCCACTTACCGTCACCGCCGATGTCCGGGAAGTACTGAACTATCACTTTGTCGACGATCCCCCACCCGACCACCTCGACATACAGCGCATCCTCAGCACCGAACGGGCCGCAATTGACCGTTTCATAGCCCACCTGCGCCGCACCCATGAGCCCGGCCAGCGCGTACTGGTGGTCTGTCATGGGAACATCATCCGTACGCTCATGCCGCTCCTCGGCGGACGCAACCCGAAAGAATCTGTCCTCATGGACATCAACCACGCCGCCGTATCGATCATGGAAGTGTGGGCTTCCGGCAACGCCATCCTCCGGCTCGCGAACTGCGTCAAACACCTCGACGACGAAATGGTAACATGAACGCCGGGGTACCCCTCAAGAAGACCTGCCTCCACGGGCTCCACATCTCCCTCGGCGCCCGCATGGCCCCGTTCGGCGGATGGGACATGCCAATCCAGTACACCGGTATCATCCGCGAGCACGAGGCCGCCCGCACCGGCGCAACACTGTTCGACACCTGCCACATGGGTGAGTTCCATGTTGAAGGCCCGACAGCGCTTGCCGACCTTGAACGGCTGGTAACGTGTGACATGGGCACGCTCAGGATCGGCCAATGCAGGTACGGCCTGCTCTGCAACGATGCCGGCGGCGCGCTGGACGACCTGCTGGTATATCGCCTGGCAGATGCGGCATTCATGATCGTCGTAAACGCATCCACCCAGGATGGCGATTTCGCGTGGATCAGTTCCCGCCTCTCGCGCGGCACGACGATCAGGAACCTTGCGGGAACAGTCGCGAAAATCGATCTCCAGGGTCCGGCTTCGCCGTACATCCTCACATCGCTGACGCAGGGGCTGACCGATCCCGGGTTCTACCGCTTCACCCACGTGCAGTACCGTGACCGCAGGACGCTGGTGAGCCGTACCGGCTACACAGGCGAGATCGGCTTCGAGGTCTATACCGTGCCAGAAGAAGCAGCCGGATTCTGGAAAGCCGCGATGGACCTCGGCGCGGTGCCGGCCGGTCTCGGCGCGCGTGACACGCTGCGCCTTGAAATGGGAATGCCGCTCTACGGCCACGAACTCTCGGCGGAGCGCAACGCCGCCGAGTCGGGATTCACGCGCGCGATTTCCACCGGCAAGTCGTTCATCGGGGCGAACGCGGTGCGCGATCCGGCACGCGCCCCGCAACGGCTCTGCGGCATCGCGATGGAAGGACGTCGCGCAGCTCGCAATGGAGACAAAGTTGAAATCGGCGGACGGCCGGCAGGCGTGGTTACAAGCGGCAGCTTCGCGCCCTCTGTTGGCAAGGCCGTGGCACTGGCATACGTGAACCGTGAATATGCGACACAGGGGACGGGCGTCAATATCATCACCGAACGCGGGACCATTGCAGGAAAGGTGGTCTCCCTGCCCTTCTACCGGAACGCGACAGGCCGAAGACCCATGCGGGATTTCATGTGAGCCCCACCAGTCCCCCCACTGTCGAAACAGTGCTCGGCCCCATCCCTGCCGATGAACTTGGAATGACCCTGCCGCACGAGCATTTCCCCCTGTCCACCGTAAAAGGAGGGGCTGACGGCAATGAGCCGCCTGCCGGCTACATCGCCCGGCTGGAAGAACTCGAGCGGCAGGTCGTGCGCGAGGCACAGGCCTGCGGGGTGAAAGCGTTCGTGGAGGTGACGCCCGTTACCAACCTGCGCTGCGTCCCGATGATGCAGCGCATCAGCCGTGACACTGGCCTGCACGTCGTGGCATGCACAGGTTTCTACCTGGACTACTCATGGTCGCCCTGGGTGATGCAGAAGACTGAACAGGAACTCGCAGACCTCATGATCCGTGAGTTGACCGACGAAATTGCCGGGACAGGCGCCCGCGCAGGCATCATCAAGATAGCGGGCGGCGATCCCCAGGCCACGCCCGAGTACGCGCGCATCTTCCGCGCTGCTGCCACCGCCTCGAAACAGACGGGTGCGGCGATAACGACGCATTCATGCAGCATGGCGTTGAAACATTTCCGGTTCCTTGTCGAGGCAGGCGCCGACCCGGCACGACTGTACATGGGCCACGCCGACTTCGATTCGGCAGAGGATCTCCGGAGCGTTGCCGATGCGGGTGGGCATCTCATTTTCACCTGCTGGGGCATTGACCGCTATTTCAACCTGGATTTGAAAGTGCACGCGGACCGGGTGGCAGGGCTCATCAGGGCAGGTTTCGCGCAGGCTGTTCTCATGTCCATAGACTACGCACTGATCATCCGGAAAGACGATTTCGGGTTTCTCTCCACCGAGTACGAGGTCCCCTACCGGACGCCTGCCGCCCTGTTCCGGCATGCATTGCCGATGCTGCGCGCGCGCGGTATCACGGATTCAACTCTGCAGCAGATCATGGTGGACAATCCGAGAAACATGCTGGTGCGGACCGGGGTTCAATCGAGGCAGAAGGCTGATGCCGCCCCCATTCGTGTTGCCGTGACGGAGGTGGAACAACGAGAGTTCAAGCCTGAGTCCTGGCCCGAGGCAAAGAGCCTGGCAAATGCCTATCTTGCCGGCTGGGCGTATTCGAAACAGCTGGACGACAGGCTGTTCGATCATTGGCAGACTACCGATCGTTTCCAGCCGGATAATCTGCAGCTCGCGTATCGCAATGGCAGGCCCCGGGCATTTCTCCACGGCGAGATACAGGGCGAAAAGGCCACGGCGCATCTCGTAGCCATGCAGCCCGGAGCGGTGGCCGAGGGGCTCGATCTGTTGCGGGCATTCGAGACAAAGGCCCGGCAGGCAGGCGCAAAGAACCTGTATGGCCCGCACTGGGCAACGGCGCTGTTCTACGGCGGCTATGTACTGGGCAACGAACCATCCATCCCGCAGTGGGATCAGGACGGGACATCGTTGTTCGTAGCGGCCGGATTCCGCATTGAGATCCGCGGGGTGCTGATGGTCTGTCAACTCAACGAGGCGGCATCACAGGAACCGGTTCCTGCCGGCTACGCGGTCGTGCCCGTACCGTGTGGCCCTGAGTTCGACGCGCGACCATTCGGCTACCATGCAACATTCAATGGCGAAAAGGCTGCGCACTGCTACTGCCGTCTTTATCCGAATCTCTCCGCGCCGCGCGGAGGCATCGTCGGCCAGGTCGGCAACGTGACAACGCAGGAGCCGCATCGCGGAAAGGGCCTTGCCCGCATGATGGTGAAGCGCTGCCTGGACGACCTGCGCCGCATGGGGGCGGCAGAAGCACTCATCGCCACCAGCCTCGACAACGAGCCTGCCCTCCGAGCTTACGAGCGGGCTGGCTTCCAACGCCGATACAGCATCAATTTCTGGAGCAAGGCTTTGACCCCATGAAGCGCAACGGAAATTCCTCAGCCTCGTCCGACGGGTCCGAACTGGCCGCGTGCCGCAAGGCCCTTCGGTTGGCACAACGGGCGGCCGCAACCAGCGACCACCTTCTCCACACCATCACCGATACCGCCCTCGATTCCATCTTCATAAAGGACAGCAAACGGCGGTACACATTCGTCAACCGTGCCATGACGGAGCTCATGGGCTGTTCCGCCAGCGACCTGCTGGGCAAGACTCCGGAAGAGCTGTTTGATGCCGAGTCCGCCCGCACGGTGTGGGCCGTCGACAAACGGTCGTTCAGCGGAGAGGACGTCAGCGAGGAACGGGACCTGCTGATCCGGGGACAGACCTACCGTCTTCACACGATCCAGGTGCCCATGCGCGACCAACGCGGTCACATAGTCGGCGTATGCGGCATAGTGCGCAATGTCACCAGGCGCGCAAAGGCCGAGAAAGAGCTCCAGGCCGCCCAGACCCGTTACCTCCGGATCGTGGAAAACACAAATACCGTCATCTATATCGTGGACGCAGATGGACGCATCACCTATGTCAGCCCATCGGTGGCAAGCGTGACCGGGTACACACCAGAGAAGGTCCTGGGGCGGCATTTCATCGACATGATGCACCCCATTGACCACAAGATCAGCCTCCATTCATTCGGCTCACTGCAGAAAGGCGCCCTGACCGGCGGGAGGGAGTACCGCATACTCCATCGGGACGGGTCCACGCGGTGGATTCGCCTGGTCAGCGAACCGGTCCTGGTGGATGGTCATGCAGCCGGCATCCAGGGCGTGCTGTCGGACATAACTGAGGCCAAGAAAGCCGAGGAGGCGTTGCGGGCGGCCAATGCCACGCTCGCGGCAAAGACGGCGGAACTTGAGAAGAAGAACACTGTACTGAAAGAAGTTCTTGCGCACATCGAAACCGAGAAGATGGCCGTTCGCGTGCAGGTCGAGGCCAACATCAAGAGGCTGGTATCCCCCATCCTTGCGCGTCTCACCCGGCGTATACCCGACGGGCTCAAAGGGGAATTGCACATGTTGGAATCCGGCATCCAGGACATTGCCTCCCGGTTCGGGACGGTTATCGGCAGGCCCGGCACCCCGCTGTCCCCGCGGGAGAACGACATCGCCCACATGATCCGCGACGGGAGTTCGACCAGGCAGATAGCCGCGACGCTGAACCTGTCGACGCGCACCGTCGAGATCCACCGTAACCGGATCCGGAAGAAACTCGGCATCAGCCGCCGGAAAGTCAACCTTACCACCCTGCTCCGCCAGATCGTTCAGCAGTAGTCCGATAACCGTACCCGCCTCCTGTCCTGTTGTTACTGTCCGCCAGATCAGGTATGATTGTTAAGTAGAGTTATCAAGTGGTTGGGAATGAAAGCACCCCGGGGAAACGGATGCGTTCACAGCTGGTCACGGCACTGGTGGTTATTGCCACCAGGGGACTGTTTGTTTCCGGCGCAGTTGTCACCAACACCTGGACCGGTTCAGCCAACGCGAACTGGTTCAATGGCGGGAACTGGAGCCAGGCTACGTATCCCGCCGATGGCGAGGCCATCGTCGTCAACAACGGCACCATCCTGTTGACCAACTTCACCGCGAAGCTGGCATCATTCGCCATGTCCGCCGGAACGTTGACCTTCTCCAACTGGTACACGAAACTGGAAGCCACTGACATTTCACTGACCGGCGGAGCATTCACTCTTCCCTCGTCGTTCACGACCAACCAGATGTCGAACCGGGTGTGGATCGTGTGCTCGAACAACTTCACCCTCGGGCCGTCCGCTTCCATCAACACGGATTCCAGAGGCTATGCGGGAGGAGTGAGCGGCAATATCGGCAATGGGCCCGGGGGCGGCCGCCGCACTTCTTACGGCTAGGGCGGCGGGCACGGTGGAAGGGGTGGCGAACAGGGCAGCGGAGCCCCTGGCGGAGCAACCAACGATTCCTTCCAGACGCCCGTGATCCCCGGCAGTGGCGGGGCCAGCTATTCAGGCTACACGGCAGGCAGCGGCGGTGGTGCAGTGCGCATTGACGCGGGCAACGATGTCACGATCAACGGAACAATCTCGGCCAACGCGGGCGGGCAGGTCGGTCTGTACTACTTCGGCGGTGGCTCCGGGGGAAGCATCCTCGTAAACTGCAAGACGGTCCGCGGCAGCGGATCTCTGAAAGCCAACGGCAGCAATGCGGGCGCATACGGAGGTGGAGGCGGTGGCGGCGGCCGGGTGTCCGTCAAATACAACGTCGCATCCCAGGTCGGTGTTGCGCATACGCTGGTCTTCCAGACCAGCCCGGGTATCGGGACCCCGGGCCTCTACGGCATGGCCTGGACCGCGGACGGCGAGCTGGGCACACTCTATTTTCCTGATACCCCGCTGCTGACCAATAGCATATCAAGATCGCATTCCGGGGTGCTGGTCATGCCTGGCACTACGAACTGGGCTGTGGGCCAGTTGGTGATCGTTACCAACTGCTATCTTCGTCTCCCTGATAACTTCCGTCTCAAGGTGACCAACAGTATGGTGATTCGCGCCGGCGGCAAACTCGACATGGGCGTGGGAGGGCAATTGCGAGTGGGTCAGAACCTGCTCCTTACCAACAATGCCGGCCTGACCCTCCGTGCTGCGCAGACCAACAGCCCGGCGCCCGGCTACGGTGCGCTCCTCGCCGTCACCGGCGACGTGCGTATCACTCACGGCGCAATGCTGTACCCGTACTCACATCCGACGAACGGGGCCACGCCGCTCCTGACGATGCGCAACCTGACGATTGCCACCGCGACCGCCGGCATCAATGCCGACTATGGCGGCTACGGCACTTTCTACTCCGCTTCTGTTTCCCTCACGGGCCTCGGACCCGGCAAAGGCCCGGGTGGTGCATATGGATCGGGCGGCGGTTACGGCGGCGAGGGAGGCATGGGCGGCTACGGTGGGCTCAAGGGCGGTGCAACAAACGGCCTGGCATCGACACCTATCGGCCCAGGCAGCAGTGGCGGCGCCTACATGACGTTCCGCGCCGGACCCGGAGGAGGATCCGTCCGTCTGCAAGTGACGAGCAACGTGACTGTCAACGGCACCATCTCGGCCAACGGCCACGGGGGCGTGGTCTATGGTGGTGGCGGGTCGGGTGGTGGAGTCCACATCACGTGCCGTACGTTTGACGGCACCGGCATCATACGTGCCAACGGCGGTGTATCCGGGTACGCCGGCGGAGCCGGCGGCGGGGGCGGCCGGATCGCCATTGGCTACAATACAGGTGCACAGGCATCCAAACCGCCGATCATGGTCACTTTCTACACCAGCGGTGCGGCGGGCGCTTACAATGCCGGTAATCTCGGCACCATCTACTTCCCCGATGCGCCGTTGCTTACGAACAATATTACGCGTCCCCATACGGGCCGAATCATCAGCGGAACCGTAACCAACTGGTCCATCAACAGCCTGACCGTCACCACCAACTGCAATCTGTGCTTCCCCAACGGCTTCCTTGTTCAGGTTGCGAGCAATGTCACAATCCGGCGCGGACATATCGATCTCGGGACAGGAAGCCGCTTGTATGTCGGCGGCAACCTTGTACTGACAAACAACGGGACTATGACAGTCCGTGCCGGAACAACAAACGCCGTAATGCCCGCCTGCGGCTCGCTGGTACAGGTGACGGGAGACATCATCTTCGGGAGAACGAATTGCTGGATCTATCCTTGCTCACACGCCACGAACGGGACCGCGCCCCTCTTCAAGGCACGTAATGTCATGATCAATGCAACAAATGCAGGTTTCAATGCCGACGGAAAGGGCTACGCAGGCGGCAACCTCGAAGGAACAACCGTTGGGACAGCCCGTGGTCCCGGCGGAGGCAAAGGAGGCGGAACGTATGGTGGCGGCGGCGGACACGGCGGAAAGGGAGGCAACTCCAACAGCGCCGGGACGGGTGGCAACACAAACGATGCCGTCAGGGCTCCTGCCCTTGCCGGCGGCGGAGGTGGCGGTTATTCCACGTGGTTTGGCGCCAATGGAGGTGGCCAGATAAGGATAGAGGCCTCGGGCAACATGGTCGTCAACGGCGTGGTGTCGGCCAACGGAGTCCCATCAGGAGACACGATCTACGCGGGTGGAGGTTCAGGGGGCAGCATATACCTGCAGGTGAAAACATTCTCCGGTGCTGCAACAGGCCGGCTCTGGGCCAAGGGGGCAAACAGCGGTGGATGGTCCGGATCCGGGGGTGGCGGACGGATCGCTATCTGGTGCTGTGGCGCTCCCATGCCTGCAGAGACGCGCCAGCGGGTACTCGCCGGCCTGCCGGGCTACAAGGTTACGATCACAAACAGTCCGTTCAGTTTCCTGGGCCAGGTCTCCGTCACCAACGGGACTGCCGGTCTAAACCTCGGCGGCCCCGGTTCCACATTCTATCTTCTCTACACACCACCCAGAGCCGGAATGATGTCGATGTTCCTGTGACAGCAAAGCTTCTCAGCCCGCAAAAACGGTCATGCGCACTTCCCGTCATGAGAAGACGTTCGGCATCTGGAATATCGGCACGAAAAGACTGATGACGATGCCGCCTATGATAGTCCCGAGAACGACGATGAGCAGGGGCTCGAGCAGCGACATCAACCCCGCAAGGGTTGTTTCCACCTCCTCGTCGTAGAAATCGGCGATGCATTCCATCATTTCGTCAACCTTGCCTGTCTTTTCACCCGCATCGAGCATTTCGACAAACTCGACCGGGAACATGCTCTCCCGGCGCAGCGCCAAGGCCAGCGTTTCCCCGTCCTCAACGGAAGTCCTGATTTTCGCCATGCCTGCCTCAACTGCCCGGTTCCCGGTGGCCGCGCCCGACACCTCCAGTGCCCGCAGGACCGGCACGCCGCTCTTGATCATCTGCGCAAACATCCTGGCAAAACGGGCGGCGGCGATACGGCAGACCAGGTCGCCCAGCAGCGGGGCTTTCAGCAGCGCGCGATCACATTGGTAGCGCCCGCCCGCGGTATGGCACCAGCGTTTGAACAGCCATGCGCCGGCGAACACTGCACCCAGCAGCAACAGGCCGTAATGCCGCAGCAGGCTGCTGAGCGAGACAAGAAACTGTGTCGGCGCCGGCAACCGGGCCCCTGCCCCCGTGAAGAAATCCACAAAAACAGGCACGACGAAGGCCACGATCGCGGCAGTCATGGCAACAGCAAGGACAATGACTACCGTGGGATAGATCATAGCGCTCCTGATCCTGCCGCGCAGGTGCGCCGCCCGTTCAAGGAAGACCGCGAGACGTGACACGGTTTCCGGCAATTGCCCCGAGACCTCGCCTGCCTGGACCATGTTCACATAGAGATCACTGAACACCGTGGGGAACGCCGCGAGCGATTCTGCAAGAGATGACCCGTTTTCAATACGGGATCGAACGGACTCGATCATGCACGCGAACCGCCTGTCGCCGGTCTGATTCTGGAGCACGCGAAGGGTCGCAACAATGGACATGCCTGCCGACAACATGGCGCCAAGCTTGCGGGAGAAACGCGGCAACAGGACACCCACGATCCGCCTTACGCTGCCAACATGATCCTGCCGGGTTCCAGTCTTTGGAGGCGGGCGTTCCTGCGTCCTGCACCTGACATGCTGCACGATCATCATGACATGAGCCTCTGCACCCCCTGGTTCTGATACAGCACACAACATGCCAACACTTCACATGTACGGTTTGCATACTGCCGGATGCCTTTTCGCCCATCCCAAAATGCAACCAGCCCGGATTCAGCGGGATCTCCGTGTCATTTTCGAGAAGCAGCATTTGTTTGATTTCCGCGCGACGGACGCTTATCGTGCAGCTGTTTCCTTTCTACGGGAGAGACGAAGATGACTCCAAACGACCGCAAGTACGCAAGCAGCCACGAGTGGGTGCGCATGGAAGGCGACCTCGCCGTGGTTGGAATCACCGACCACGCACAAAAGGCCCTTGGCGACATCACATTCGTCGATCTCCCCGAAGTCGGCAAGGCCGTGAAACAGGCAGGCGAATTCGGCGTGATCGAATCCGTCAAGGCGGCCAGCGATCTCTACGCTCCCGTATCCGGGGAAGTGGCCGAGGCAAACGCGGAGCTGGAAACCAAGCCCGAGATCATCAACCAGGATCCCTACGGCAAGGGTTGGATTATCAAAATCCGCAACGTCAACCAGGCTGAACTCGGCAAACTGCTCGACGCGTCCGGCTACGAAGCCACACTGAGGTGACCGCATGTCGTTTGTGGCCACCACAGACTCCCAGCGCAACGAGATGCTAAAGGTCTGCGGCGCGCGCTCAGTCGACGACCTGTTCAGCGTTATCCCGCCGTCGCTGCGCCCGCGTTCGTTCAATCTCCCCGCCGGGAAATCAGAGCTGGAGACCTACGAGCAGCTCCGCGACATGGCCGGGCGCAATTACTCGCACCTGACCTGCTTCCTCGGCGGCGGGTTCTACGACCACTTCATCCCGGCCGCCGTGGATGCCATCGTCTCCAGGAGCGAATTCTACACCGCCTATACCCCCTACCAGCCGGAGCTGTCACAGGGCACGCTGCAGGCGATCTACGAGTACCAGACCCAGGTCTGCCGCCTCACGGGTATGGAAGTCGCCAATGCGTCCGTGTACGACGGCGGCACAGCCCTCTACGAGGCGTGCCAGATGGCGCTGCACGCAACCGGACGGGGACGGGTGGTCGTTGACGGCGGCGTGAGCCCCGTCTACCGCAAGATGCTCTATTCCTACACTGCCAACCTCTCCATCGCGTTCAAGGAGGTCCCGGTCACGCATGGCCAGACCGACCGCACCCATATCATCCAGTCGCTGGACGACAACACGGCGGCAGTGATCCTGCAGAATCCAAACTTCTTCGGTGTCATAGACAACCATAAGGACATTATCGATCACTGCCACGCCCGCGGCATACTGGTGATCCAGTCTGTGTACCCTGTTGCACTGGCCATCCTCAAGACACCGGGTGAAATCGGCGCTGACATCGCAACCGGCGAAGGGCAGTCTCTCGGCCTCCCGCTGGCTTTTGGCGGACCCTACCTCGGTTTCATAGCCACCCGGATGGACCTGGTCCGGCGCATGCCCGGCCGGCTCGTTGGGCGCACTGTTGATCGCGAAGGGCGGGAGGCGTTTGTCCTCACGCTGCAGGCGCGCGAACAGCACATCCGGCGCGAGAAGGCCACGTCGAACATCTGTTCGAACGAGGCGCTGTGCGCGCTGAGGGCGCATGCCTACCTTTCGCTCATGGGGCGGCAGGGGCTCAAGCGCGTCGCCGAGCTCTGCCACGCCAAGGCGCGCTATGCAAAGGAACGGTTCAAGGCAATTCCCGGTGTGGAAGTGCTGGAATCGAGCCCGACTTTCAACGAGTTCACGGTGAAACTGCCGCACGATGCCGGGGAAACGGCCGGCATGCTGGTCGAACGCGGCATCGCCCCCGGTCTGCCGCTCGGGCGGTACTATCCCGGCATGGACAATTACCTTCTTGTTGCCGTCACGGAAAAGCGGACGAAGCACGAAATCGGCATGTTTGCCGAGATGCTGGAGGACGTGTTGTGCCGGTGATCTTCAAGAAATCGATTCCGGGCCGCACCGGCGTATCCCTCCCGGCGATGGACGTGCCGGACCGTCAGGACATCCCGCGCGTCTACCGGCGCGCCTCGGATGCCCCGCTCTGTGAGCTTTCGGAACTCGACGTTGTGCGCCACTTCACCTGGCTCTCGCGCCGTAACTTCGGCGTGGATACCGGTTTCTACCCGCTCGGATCATGCACGATGAAGTATAATCCGAAGATCCTGGAGCGCATCGCGTCGCTCGAGGGGTTCATCGATCTTCACCCGTTCCTCCCGCAGCTCCGGCACGGCGGCATGCTTGTGCAAGGCGCGCTCATGGTCATGTACGAGTTCGAGCGGCTGCTGTGCGAGATCATGGGCATGGACGCATTCACGCTTCACCCCATGGCAGGGGCACACGGCGAGCTCACCGGCATGATGCTCATCGCCGCCTACCACCGGAACAAGGGCAACGCAAAGCGCGAGGTGATAATCCCGGACGAAGCGCACGGCACAAACCCGTCAAGCGCGGCCATTGCCGGGTTCCAGACACGCCCCGTTCCGACGGACCCGGCAACCGGCATGCTCGACTTGGCGGCGCTCGAGAAAGCGGTAACCGACGCAACAGCGGCAATCATGCTGACGAACCCCAACACTCTGGGCATTTTCAACGATAAGATCGCCAGGGTGGTTGAGATCGCCCACCGGCACGACGCCCTTGTGTACTACGACGGGGCAAACCTGAACGCGATCCTGGGGAAGTTCCGGCCCGGCGATGCCGGCATCGATGTGATGCACGTGAACCTGCACAAGACTTTCGCAACACCGCACGGCGGGGGCGGCCCCGGCGCCGGGCCCGTGGGGGTCCGCAAACACCTGGCGGAATTCCTGCCCATCTCGCGGGTAGTCAAGCGCACCGACAACACCTATACGCTGGACTACGACTACCCGAAGTCCATCGGCTACATGGCTCCATTCTACGGCAACTTCCTTATCTGCCTCAGGGCCTACGCCTACACACTGCTTCTCGGCGCAAAGGGCCTCGTTGAAGTCAGCGAGAACGCCGTTCTGAACGCGAACTACGTGATGCATCGCCTGAAGGATGTCTACGACCTTCCGTTCGACAGGTCATGTATGCACGAATTCGTGCTTTCAGCAAAGAAGCAGAACGTTTTCAACGTGCATGCCCTCGACATAGCAAAGGCCGTCATCGATCGCGGATTCCATCCGCCCACCGTGTACTTCCCGCTGATCGTCAAGGAAGCCATGATGGTCGAGCCGACGGAAACCGAGAGCAAGGAGACGCTCGATGCCTTCATCGCGGTGATGCGCGAGCTGGCAGCGGAGGCGGAGCGCAACCCGGATTCCCTGCGCAACGCTCCAAGCACAACGCCGATCTCACGGCCGGACGAAGTGAAGGCCGCAAAGGACATGGATTTCCAGTACAAGGACAATGCGTAGCGTCAGGCATATGCCGTCTGCGGAGCGGAATCGGTAACGATTCCGGACGGAACGCTCACGCGTTCCGCTCCACGTGACGCGACCTCGCGGCGGTTGTCTTCATGAACGGGCAAAGGACGGCCGAATATGAAGAAGATCGGTTTTGACAACGAGAAATACCTTCGCGAACAGTCCGCGGCCATCCTCGAGCGCGTGTCACGGTTCGGCGGCAAACTCTATCTCGAGTTCGGCGGCAAGCTCATCTTCGACTACCACGCGTCCCGCGTATTGCCGGGCTTCGATCCCAACGTCAAGATGCGCCTGCTGCAGCAGCTGAAGGACCAGGCGGACATAGTGCTCTGCATCTTCGCGGGCGATATCGAGCGCAAGAAGATCAGGGCGGATTTCGGCATAACCTACGACTCCGACGCCATGAAGCTCATAGACGATCTGAGGGAATGGGGCCTGGAGGTGCGGGCCGTAGTCATCACCCGCTACAACGACCAGCCGTCGGTGCGCATGTTCAAGAACAAGCTCGAGCGACGCGGCGTGAAGGTCTACACGCACAAGTCCATCCGTGGATACCCGACGGACGTTGACGTGATTGTCAGCGACGAAGGCTATGGCGCCAATGAATACATCGAGACGAAGCGGCCACTGGTGGTAGTGACCGGTCCCGGTCCGGGCAGCGGCAAGCTCGCAACGTGCCTGACACAGATCTACCACGAGCACAAGCGCGGTGTGGCGGCCGGGTATGCGAAATTCGAAACGTTCCCGATATGGAACATGCCGCTCAAGCATCCGGTGAACGTTGCATACGAAGCGGCCACGGCGGACATCGCGGACTTCAACCAGATTGACCCGTTCCACCTGGAGGCTCACAAGGAGACGGCCGTGAACTACAACCGGGATGTTGAGGTGTTCCCGGTCCTCAAGAAGATACTGGCGCGCATCATGGGCGAAGGCGCGGTCTACCAGTCGCCCACCGACATGGGAGTCAACCGGGCCGGTTTCGGGGTAGTGGATGACGCCGCAGTGTGCGAGGCGGCGAAACAGGAATGCATCCGGCGCTATTTCCGCTACGCCTGCGAGTATGCCATGGGCCTGACCGACAAGGGAACGATCGACCGCTGTGACCGCATCCTGAACGAGCTGAACGTGAAGCCCACCGACCGGCGCGTGGTGCTTCCCGCCCGCAAGGCGGCCGAAGACGCTCAGAACGAAACAGGCAAGGGCAATGCCGGGGTGTTCTGCGGCGCGGCTATCGAAATGCAGGACGGGAGCATAATCACAGGCAAGAACTCTCCCCAGATGCACGCCTCTTCGAGTCTGATTCTCAACGCGGTCAAGCAGCTGGCGGAAATCCCGGACAAGATCCACCTGCTTCCTCCGATGATCATGCAGTCGATAGGCCACGTTAAGAAGAATATCCTGAAGACAAAGCAGATAAGCCTGGACCTGGAAGAGACACTGATCGCACTGAGCATCAGCGCGGCAACAAATCCGGCTGCCCAATTCGCCGCTGAACAGCTCAAGGAACTGCGCGGGTGCGACGTGCACATAACACACATCCCCTCCCCCGGCGACGAGGCCGGGTTACGCCGGCTCGGCGTAAATCTCACCAGCGACGCCAGCTTCGCGAGCAAGGCCCTGTTCGTGTCGTAGCCGTGTACCGCAATGGTGATGCCGGCTGGCAGTTGCTACTTCGAGAGGAATTCTGAGATGAGGACGCCGGCAAGGTTCTCGGCGATCAACCGGTTCCCTTCCGGTGTACAATGGCCGAACTCCCCGGCAAAATTGTCGGTAAAGATCGTGTCCCATCGGTTTGTCTTCAAGGCTTCCTTGAAAGCCTTTTCGTTACTCACAACCACAGCATCTCCGACGGGCGCGATTGCCTTCAACAGTGGTTCCGGGCTGCGAACCGGGTACTCCATGTGCACCAGAAGTATGCCCCGTTCACGCGCGGTCGCCTTGAGCAGCTGATAGTTCCTGACAGTAACAGGATTGTAGTATGTCTTGCGGACCCGTCTCCTGTTATGTCGCCAGAATTCTGCCATATCGGACCGGCCGAGCATGCTGAAATACAGCGCAAATCGCCCGCAAATAGCCGGGTCGGTCGGATCAGCAGCCCTGGCTTTCTCAAGAAGCTGCAACGAGGTCGTCATGTCGTTCGTTCTCATTGCCAGATATGCCAGCTCCATGAGAGCACGAGCATTGCGCGGGTTGGACTCTGCAGCCCGCCGGAAGTAGCCCTCTGCCTTCCCGGGGTCTCCCCCGTACAAGTAGAGGTTGCCGAGTTCATAACAGGCAAGATCGCTTTTGGGGTTCATTCTCAAGGCGGCCTCGTAACTGTCTATTGCCTCCTTTTCAAGATCCCGGTTGTTCAGGATGCGCCCGATTCCGGCCAGAGCGATGTCATTTGTCGGATTCAACTCCAGGGCCTTGCGAAACACCTGCTCGGCCCCGTCATGGTCACCCATCCGGATCAGTTGCCAGCCGTATTCGGCGCACGCCCGGCTGTCCAGAGGCAGCTCCTGGGGTGCTTCGGCAAAGGACTGGCGGGGCATGTGCCCATGCAACGCCAGGCCACGGGTCAGGACATACCGGCCGAGCTTTACAACACGGAGAGACTCAAAGAGGCCTGCGTCCTCCCGTGCAACCAATGGCCGATACTTGCTGACCGCGCCTTCATCGTTGATTCCCATCATCGCGACAATGATGTCAGGCTTGTACTTGTCCACATTGACACTGAGCTGCCTCATCAGCATCCCGGAACTGGCGCCAACGACGCCCTTGTTGATCACTGAGAAAATGACACGACCGCCCGCTCGCCTGTTCAAGATGCGCTCAAGCTGACTCGGGTAGGAATTGGTGCCGCCCTGGGCTGTTGTGCTCTCTCCAATACACAGGATGCGGACAACGTGTCCATGCTCGGCCGATGCAAAACGCATCGAGTGCAGGTTCCGTTTTTCCTGGCTGAAGACCAGCAACCATCCCGCTCCGCGCATCAATACTTCGACAAGGGTCAGCGCGAACAGCACACCGAGAAACACAAGCAGCAGTCTTCTCCACAACCTGGTCATTCTCAAATGGACGCCCCCTCCGCGCATCACAGACGGACTGACATGCCGCTAATCCTACTTCTGCGGGGAGTAGCCGCGCAAATTCATTCACGCATGTATGGGCCAACCAGTTGGTGTCGCCGCATAGCGAGGTGTCCGGATTCCGTCATCATGGACGCCATCCGACAAACCGTGCCAGACACGGGACATGATCAGTCCTCGCCCGTCTCGCGAAATCGTCTTGCCAAGGCGCGTTTCGATGCTGCACCATGAGTGGTGAACGGAAGCGTGTCCGCCAGATGAGGGCAAGATGACAAGACCTTCGTCAACGCACAGACCGGATCAGGCGCCGAAAGGGCAGCAGGTACTCGAGCGGGTGTGCCAGGTGGTGTTGTTCAACGACGACCACAATTCGATGGAATACGTCGTTCTCTGCCTGATGCACGTCTTCGGGTATCCCCTGCCGATAGCTGCGAAGGTGATGTTCGAGGCGCACTCCCGCGGCAAGTCTATCGCGGAAGTGGAGAACGAAGCCTCCGCGCACCGGCACCAGGTACAGCTCTCCGCGCACGGCCTGACATCCGAGGTGGAGTCCATATAATCGGCTGACGTTCCGCCGTGGCGCCATTCGGCAAACGGAGGAACAGGTTTTCTTTGTCCCGCGACTTCTCTCCGCCCGGTATTGCACGATGTGGTCAAAACCAATACATTCCACCGCAAACGGAGGAACTATGATCCGCATTCTTGATTCCGGTGTCGTCTACCGCAACCCGGCGCCGCACATTCACAGCGTCCACGCCTACTTCCCGTCGGTCGACGTCCTTCCGGGCAGGGAACTGGTAGGCACGGTCGTTCTCGGCGAGGCGTTCGAGGCAGCCGACCTGCGCACGCACGTGGTTCGTTCAAAAGACGGCGGCAGAACCTGGACACATGAGGGCCCGATCTATCCGGGCACGTCTAATCGCCTCACTTCGGACGTTTCAAGGATCAGGGTGTTGCCCGACGGGGACGTGCTGGCTTTCATGGTCCGGCATGACCGCACGGAACACCCGGACGAAGGCCTGACGAGCACAAAAACCCTTGGTTTTGTGCCAACCGAGCTCATGACCCTTCGTTCTCACGACCGCGGCAAAACCTGGTCGAAACCGCGGCAGTTCGCACCCCCACTGGTGGGGCCGTCCTTCGAAATGTGCAGTCCCGTCACGCCGTTGCAGGACGGCCGGCTGCTCCTGCCGACATCGACCTGGAAGGGATGGAACGGTTCATGCCCCAACGGGATGCGGATGGTGGCATTCGTATCACACGACAACGGCCGCACATGGCCCGAATACGTGGACGTCATGCGCGACCCGAAGCAGCACGTGATCTTCTGGGAATCCAAGATCGTGGAGTTCAGCGACGGCCAGCTGCTGGCTGTCGCGTGGGCATACGACGAAAAGGCCGCCCGCGATCTGCCCAACCACTACGCGGTGAGCCACGACGGCGGCCGTACCTGGACCAGGCCGGCTTCCATGGGCCTGCACGGTCAGACACTCACGCAGCTCCTGCTGGATGATGAGCGCGTCCTGTGCGTGTACCGACGCATGGACAGGAAAGGTCTGTGGGCTAATATCTCCCGGCTCAGGGGGGACCAGTGGGTGAACAGGGAGGAACAG
>Ga0172371_10003330_pt1 | contig 24995 bp, 26 predicted proteins | sample Lak12m_FD_114543 | JGI IMG/M metagenome (GOLD analysis project Ga0172371, IMG submission 114543) | Freshwater microbial communities from Kabuno Bay, South-Kivu, Congo - kab_022012_12m | ecosystem: Environmental > Aquatic > Freshwater > Lake | place: Democratic Republic of the Congo: South-Kivu... | reverse complement strand
TACGGACCTCCTCGGCCGCCGTCTTCGTTACAACAGCGGCATGCGGATCCTTGCCGTCGGCCACGACGAGCTTCAGCCCCACGGCGAGACCGACCCCTCCGGGGCCCGCGGCGGCCCCGGCAGCCACGGGCGCTGCGGGGAGGGTCGCGGTCGCGATCGAGAGCGACGAGCCGAGAAGAGGCCGGTACCAGGCGTTCTCCGGAACGGAGCTTCCGCCCAGGCCGAGTTGCCGCGCCGTGATGTCCAGGCCCAGGCCGGGCTTGATGGTCCCGGCCGCCGGATCGTAGTGGGCGAGCACGGCGCTGGCCACCTCGCCGAGGCTCGTTGGGTTCGGCGCCACCTGCGGATCGGCCCCGAGGAGCTCTTGCGCCAGCGACATGGGAACCTCGGGGATCGACACCGCGGTATCGTCGCCCTCCGCGAACGCCGGCGTGGCCAGGAAGAACGCTCCAAGGACGAAAGACAGGAGAACCCTGGAGTGGGAAGAGAGCGGAGACATCGTCGAAGCCTCGCGCCGAAGAGTGGATTGATGTGATATGTACCGGAACCGCGTGCGCCGGACAATTGGAAATCGGAGACCCGCGAGCCGCTACCCCTCGCGGGCGAACAGCGCCGCGCCCAGGGCCCCCGCCAGCTGCGGGTACCTGGGCACGCGCACGGGGCCTCCGAGCTTCTCTTCGACCAGGTCGCGGAAGGCCGGCAGGGTGGCCACGCCCCCCGACAGCGTGAAGGGCGCGCGGCCGTCGACGCGGCGCACCAGCGGTACGATGCGCTCGACCACGCTGGCGAAGACGCCACGCGCGATGCGCGGTTCGGCGATGCCCTCGGAGACCAGGTGCACCACCTCGGTCTGGGCGAACACGGTGCAGATGCTCGAGACCTCGACGGCGTCACGCGTGCCGGCCGCCAGGGTCGACAGCTCGTCCAGGTCCAGCTGCAAGGCGCGCGCGGTGAGCTCGAGGAACGAGCCCGTGCCCGCGGCGCAGCGATCGTTCATCACGAAATCCTGCACCTTGCCCTGGGGCGACACGCGGATGACTTTCGAGTCCTGGCCGCCCAGGTCGATGACCGTCGCGGTGTCGGGCTGCTGGTGCACCACGCCGCGCGCGTGGCACGAGATCTCGGTGGTCTCGCGGGTGGCGAAGGGCACGCGCTTGCGGCCGTAGCCGGTGGCCACGGTGCGCGTGATGCTCGCCAGGTCGAGGCCCTCGGTCACGCCGTCGACGGCGCGCTTCACGCTCGGCCCCGTGGGGATGAGGCGCGTGAAGACGATGGCGCCGGCGTCGTCGAGCACCACCGCCTTGGTGGTGGTCGAGCCGATGTCGAGCCCGAGGAAGAGGCTCACGGCTGCCTCACGGTCACGAGCGGGCGCCCGATGGCGCGGAAGCCGGAGGGGCTGACCTCGGGGAACGGGAACTCGACGCCTTGCAGGAGCACCTCGCGCAGGCCCCACAGCTCGAGGGCCGAGTGCGGCAGGTCGAAGAGCTTGGCCGGGCCCGGGATGCCGTCGACGGGCACGAGCTCGACCCCGGGGGGCGGCACGAAGGTGGTCTGCACCGGGTTCACGCCGTGGTCGGGGCCGAAGTTCTCGACGTTGCCGTGGTCGGCGGTGAGGATGACCACGTAGCCGAGGGCGTTCAAGCCGCGCACCAGGCCGACCAGGATGGTCTCGATCGAGGCCAGGGTCTCGACGCAGGCGCCGAAGTTGCGCTCGATCAGGTGCCCCAGCATGTCGGGGCCGGGGAAGTTGGCGGCCACCAGCGGGACCGGCTCTTCCCGAACGCGTGCCAGCAGCGCCGAGGCGATCTCGACGTGGCGCATGGGCGGCACGCGCCACAGCTCGTCGTCGCTCTCGACGCCCTCGCTGCGGCCGTAGCTGGGGAAGATGATGCGCTCCTCGCACGCCAGGGGGGTCGAGCGCCGGCCGCGCGCGAACAGGCCCACGTGCTTCTCCTTCACGCCCTCGCCGCAGAGCAGCACCCTGAAGTCCTTCAGCTTCTGGCCGGCCAGCACCAGCAGGTTGTGGTCGTGGGGCCGGATGGGGCAGACGAAGGGCACGCCGGCCTCGGAGAAGCTCTTGTGGTAGTCGACCATGGTGACCAGGGCCAGCCCTTGCAGGTGCAGGTCGTCCGTGAGGAACCAGTCCCAGGTGTCGACGGTCTTCTTCTGCTCGGCCTGGGCCAGCACGAACCCGTGCAGCCCGAGCAAGGCGGCGATCGAGGGCTCCTGGCGGTCGGCACGGAAGATCAGGTTGAACAGGGCCGAGCGCCGCGTGAGGTCCGGCGAGGTCCCCACGTAGATCGGGGGCACCTCGGCGTCCTTCAGGCCGCGCGCGTGGCAGGCGGCGATGGCCCGGCGTGCCTCGGCGAGATCGGCCACCCGCACGGGGGGCAGCGCGGTCGCGGCCACGTTCGAGGGGTCGAAGGCGGCCATGCGCGGCAGGAACTCGGCCAGGGACACGGCGTCGGCCCGCGAGCGTCCGGTGAGCAGGTCGAGCTCGCGGCGGATGAGGTCGCCGCGGTAGTTGCGGTCCATGTACTGGCGGCCCAGGATGCGCGTCAGGCAGGCCGTGGCGCCGCGCTCGGCCAGGAAGGTCTCGAGCTTCCCGAGGAAGTCGAAGCGCGCGAGGCCGTTCTTCTGCTGGGCGCGGATCGACGAGTCGGGCGGGCTATCGCGGCCGTCCAGCATGGCCAGGATCTGCAGGCGTTCCCTCTGGATCCCGTACTTCTCGAACAGGGCCAGGGTGCGCTCGATCACCACGAACAGGTGCCGGAGGCACGAGTGTACGTAGCCGTCGTCGCCGAACTCGCCCGAGAGCAGCGTCTTCAGGAACAGGGTGTCGCGCGCCCGCTCGGGACCCGCCATCTCGCGCACGATCGGCCCCAGCAGCCGCTCGACGGCGCCCTCGTCGAGGGCCCGGCCCAACTGGCGCGACATCTGCTCGGCCACGCACAGGTTGAACATCTGCTGGTGGCCGGTGTCGGAGTTGCCCTGGATCTCGATGGCGAGCTTCTCGAAGCCGGCGTCCTCGCCCGAGGTGCGGGTCAGGAAGGTCGGGTTCTGGGCCCGCGCCTGGTACAGGAAGCGCTGCTCGGCGACCCACGGCGCGTAGTGCAGGCGCGTGGCGGCCTCGCGCAGGCGGCCGGTGACGTTGGCCTCGAACCAGCCCGGATCGGCGGCCTCGGTGAAGCGCTGGCGCTTCTCGAACAGCAGGCGCGAGAGCTTCAGGGCGTCGCGCGCCTTGCCACGCTGCTGCAGCTCGATCACGGCGGCGGCCGACGCGGGGTTCGGCGACAGCAGCGGCCGCCATTCGGGCTCGCCGACCTTGGCCCCGGCCTCGTCGAGCCGGCGCCGCACGTCGGCCGGCAGGTGGTCGATCACGTCGGTCAGGACGCGCGCCTCGAGGGCGGGATCGATGCCGTAGCCGTCGAGCACGAGCACCGCGACCTTGGGAGTGAACTCGGACATGGAACCCTCCGGAAACGAAAGGAAGGATCAGTTGACGATGTGGAATTCGACGCGGCGGTTGTTGGCGCGGCCCGCGTCGGTGCCGTTGTCGTCGATGGGCCGGTCGGGGCCGAGGCCGTCGGTCTGCAGCCGGCCCTTGTCGACGCCCTTCGAGACCAGGTAGCGCTTGACGGCGTCGGCGCGCTTCTGCGACAGGGCCTTGTTCATCTTGTAGGCGCCGCGGTCATCGGTGTGCCCCTCGATGAGCAGGCGCATGTCGGCGCGCCGCGAGCACACGTCGACGATCTCGTCGAGCAGGCCGAACGACTTCGGGAGGATGCGGTCGCTGGCGGTGGCGAAGAAGATGGTCTGCTTCAGCTCGATGGTCTTCTCGGTCACCACGATGCTCGAGTACTGCACGCCGGGGCAGCCGTTGGCGCTCGCTTCGCCGGGCTGGTTGGGGCAGGCGTCCTTCACGTCGGGGATGCCGTCGGCGTCGTTGTCGGCGTCGGGGCAGCCGTCGCCGTCCTGGAAGCCGTCGCGGTCCTCGGCCGCCACCGGGCAGGCGTCCTGGCCGTCAGGGAAGCCGTCGGCGTCGTTGTCGGCGTCGGGGCAGCCGTCGTCGTCCTGGAAGCCGTCGCGATCCTCGCGCGCGGCGGGGCAGACGTCCTTGTCGTCGTCGACGCCGTCACCGTCCTGGTCGAGGTCGGGGCAGCCGTCGTCGTCGCGCTCGCCGTCGAAGTCCTCGGGCTGGTGCGGGCAGGCGTCCTGCGTGTCGGGCAGCCCGTCGTCGTCGGAGTCGGGCGCGCACTGCTCGTAGTTGGAGCGGGTCCAGGCCTCGCGGATGGCCTCGAGGGAGCGCTCGAGGTGCCAGTTGGCGTAGATGCCGTTGCCGAGCGATGACTGGTAGTGCGCGATCTCGAGGTGGGCCTCGGCGCGGGCGAGCTCGGCCGGCGCGCACACGTAGCAGGCGTCGCGCTTCTGGTCGATCAGCTTCTGGATGTCGCGGCCGCGCTCGTTGACCTGGGAGGTGGAGGCGCAGGCGGCCAGCAGCGCCAGCAGGGCGACCAGGATGACAGCGCGCCTCATCGGATCCCCCCGGGGCTGAGCGGCGCCGGGGTACCCTGCACCTCGATGACCTTCTTCTGCGTCGCCGGGCGGGGCACGGACGAGGGCCGGGCCTTCAGGCGCTCGGCCTTCGCCTTGTTCTTGCGCGCGACCTCGAGCGCCTTCTTGGCCATGTCGTTGGCTTCGTTCGCGAACACCACCGACTGCTCGTAGTCGGAGCGCCCTTGCAGCTCCTTGGCCTTGCGCAGGTAGATCTCGGCCTTGGTGTACTCGTAGGGGGCGTACTCGGCGGCGCCCTCGGCCTGTGCCACGCCCAGGCTGTCGCGGGCGTCGACGTAGTGCGAGGTGGAGGCCACCGGGCCACACCCGGCGCAGAGCGCCAGGGCCAGGAGGAGCAGGGCGGGATACCGCACGGACATGCTTGGACTCGCGCCGGTCCGGGTCCGGTCAACGCTAGGGGAAGAGCGGGGGTGTGTCAAGCCTGCGGCCCGGCTTCACGGGCTTGCCTTCCCCCGGCGTCTTTGCGAGAACCACCTGCATGAAGGCATTGCTCTCCCCGGCGGACGACCGGATCGACCTCGGCAACCTGAGCCTCGACGAGCTCGCGAGCTTCGTCGCCCGGCGCCACGAGCGCCCCTCGCGCGTCACGCAGCTCTTTCGCGGCGTGAACCTGTACGGGGCGCGTACGCTGGCCGAGATCCCCGGCCTGTCGAAGCGCGTGGTCCAGCGGCTCGAGCCGCTCGTGGGGCTGCGCGAGCTGGATCGCGCCGGCGAGGTGCGCGGGTCCGATGGGGCGGCCAAGCTGCTCTTCCGTACGCGCCGCGGCGACGCCGTCGAGGCGGTGCTCTTCCCCATGACCAAGGAGCACACGCTCTGCCTGTCGAGCCAGGCGGGCTGTCGCGTGCGCTGCGCCTTCTGCCTGACGGGCGCGCTCGACCTGTCCGCGCGCAGCCTGACGGCCGGCGAGATCCTCGATCAGTACCGCGAGGCGGTGCGCGAGGTGGGCGATCCGCGCGGCGTGACCAACGTGGTCTTCATGGGCATGGGTGAGCCGCTCCTGAACTACACGAACGTCGTGCGCGCCATCCGCGTGCTCACCGCCGAGCAGGGGCGGCAGCTGTCGGCGCGGCGCATCACCGTGTCGACCTCGGGCGTGGCCCCGCTGATCCCGCGGCTGGTCCGGGAGACCGGCGTGAACCTGGCGGTGAGCCTGATCACCGCGAACGAGGCGTTGCGGCGGGAGCTCGTCCCCATCAGCCGCCGCTGGCCGCTCCCAGTGCTGCGCGCCGCCCTGGACGAGTGGGCGCTGGTGGCGCGGCGGCGCCTGACCGTCGAGGTGGTGCTGCTCGACGGCGTGAACGACAGCGACGGGCACGCCGCCGAGGTGGCCGAGTGGCTCTCGGGGCTCGACGCCAAGGTGAACCTGATCCCGTTCAACCCGCACGCCGGGGCGCACTTCCGGACGCCGACCCCGGAACGCGTGCAGGCCTTCGCGGGCGTCCTGCGCGGCGCGGGCTACCCCGTGCAGGTGCGCGAACGGCGCGGCGACGAGGTGCAGGGCGCCTGCGGGCAGCTGGGGGGCGGCCTCGACGCGCGGCAGTTCCTCACGTGAGATGGGAACACCTACCCAGCGTCCCCCGAATCGTTATACTGCCCGGCGGAGCCACTCCAGGGAGGGCCACATGGCCTCCATCGACGCGCCCATGACCCCGTTCACCGTGACCTCGGCCGACGGTACGCGCCTGCAGGCGTGGCGCGCGGGCACCGGCCCGCACCACGTGCTGCTCTCGCCCGGCATGGGCACCCCCGTGCTCTGTTGGAAGTACCTGTTCGAGCACTTCACGAGCCAGGTGACGTTCGTGACCTGGGATCCGCGCGGCTGCTACGGCTCGGACAAGCCCGCCGACCCGGCGCACATCGAGGTCGCCCACCACGTCGAGGACGGCGAGGCCGTACTCTCGCAGGTCGGCTGGCGCGGTACGCCCTACGTGTGCGCCGGCTGGAGCATGGGCGTCGAGCTGTCGCTCGAGCTGTATACGCGCCACCGCGACGACGTCGCCGGCCTCGTGCTCATCAACGGCGCCTTCGAGCACGTGCTGAAGACCGTCACGCTCTTTCCGGGGGCCGATCGCGTCGTCGATCGCCTGCTGGGGCTCGGCCAGGTGCTCGGTCCCTACACGTCGCCGGTGGTGCGGACGTTGCTCGGCCAGGACTGGTCCATCCAGGCGCTGCTGCACCTCGGCATCGTGGCCGACAACGAGCCCTTCTTCGGCGAGGTGCTGAAGGAGTTCCGCCAACTCGACTTTGGTTTCTACAGCGGCATGATCCGCGCGTTGAACCACCACTCGGCGCGGGCCTTGGCGCCCACCGTGCAGGTGCCCACGCTCATCACGGCGGGCACGGGCGACAAGATGACGCCGCTCGCCACGGCGCGCGAGCTGCGCTGGCTGATCCCGGGGTCCGAGCTGTTCGTCGTGCCGAACGGCACGCACTACACGACGCTCGAGTACCCCGAGATCGTGAACCTGAAGCTCGAGCAGTTCTTCCGCACGCGTGCGTTCGCCGAAACGTGGAATTGAGGCGCGCCATGGCGATCCCGGCCCCCCTGGTCTGGCCCGAAACGCTCGAGGATACGCGCGCGCAGATGCAGGCCCGGCTCGGCCGGCTCGTCGAGCCCGCCACCCTCGACGTCTACGCCGAGATCGCGCTCCGCATCAACCAGCTGAAGCGCGAAAAGAACGCCATCATCCTGGGCCACAACTACATGGAGCCCGCGCTCTACCACTCGGTGCCCGACTACGTGGGCGACTCGCTGGGGCTGGCGCGCATCGCGGCGCAGACGACGACCGACATCGTCGTCTTCTGCGGCGTGGGCTTCATGGCCGAGACGGCCAAGATCCTGAACCCGTCGCGCAAGGTGCTCCTCCCGTCGGCCAAGGCGGGTTGCTCGCTGGCGGCCGGCATCACCGCCGACGACGTGCGCGCGCTGAAGGCGCGGCATCCCGGGGCGCCGGTGGTCACCTACGTGAACACCTACGCCGACGTGAAGGCCCTCTCGGACTACTGCTGCACGTCGGGCAACGCCGGCGCGGTCGTGAAGCACCTGCTGGCGGAGGGTCACCAGCGCGTGATCTTCGCGCCCGACGAGTACCTGGCGCGCAACACCGCCGCCGAGCTCGGCCTCGGCTTCGTGCTGTCCACGCCCGGCTGCGAAGAGATCGAGCGCGCGCTGCCGGGGCCCGTCCTCATCGGCTGGACGGCGCGCTGCGAGGTCCACGAGAAGTTCACGGTCGAGGACATCGCCCGCGTGCGGCGCGACTTCCCCGACGTCACGGTGCTCGCCCACCCCGAGTGCAGCCCCGAGGTGATCACGGCGGCCGACTTCTCGGGCTCGACCAGCCAGATGATCGACTTCGTGCGGCGCCAGGAGCGCCCGCGCTACCTGTTGCTGACCGAGTGCGCCATGGGCGACAACATCGCCGCCGAGAACCCCGGCCGTGAGCTGCTGCGCCTCTGCAGCCTGCGGTGCCCGCACATGGCCGAGATCACGCTGCTGGATACGCTCACGTCGCTCGAGCTCGAACGGTACGAGTGCATCCTGGCGCCCGATCTCATCGAGGCGGCGCGCCTGCCCATCGAACGGATGATTTCCCTCGGCTGATTGGAGACCCATATGCGCCGCTCTTCCGCCCTGGTGCTGGTCCTGGTGCTCGTGGTGGCGCTCGTCGCCTGCGGCGGCGAGTCCGGTTCCGATGCCGACGCGACCGCCGATCTGGTCGCCGACCAGGCGCAGGACCCCGGTCCGCAGCCCGACGTGGTCGAGGTCGCGCCCGACCCGGCCGAACCCGTGCCCGACGTGGCCGAGCCGATCCCGGAGGCCGTCGAGCCAACGCCCGACGCGGCCGAGGCGACGCCGGATATCGTCGAGCCCGACGAGGTCCTGGCCGAGGTCGTGCCCGAGGTGCTGGAGCCGGTGTGTGAAGGAGCCTGGGTGCCCGTCACGCACGACCCCGCGGTCGACGCCACCTTCCTGCGCGGGCCCTTCCTGCAGCAGGTGCAGGGCGACGGCGCTGTCATCGCCTGGCGCCTGGCAGCCCCGGCCGCGGGGGAGCCCGAGGCCCCGCCCGAGCCGGGCTGCGTGCGCTATACGGTCGACGGCGCCGAGCTCGAGGCTTGCGACGAGCCCGACGAGAACCGCCAGTACGCCGTGCACCTCACCGGCCTGCCGCCCGCGACCGAGGTTGCCTACCGCGCGATCGTCGGTGCCATCGAGACCGCCGACCTGCGCTTCCACACCGCGCCGGTCGACGGGGTCCCGGTGCGGTTGATGGTCTTCTCCGACGCCCACATCAACGCCGAGACGCTGCCCCAGCTGGCCGCGTACGGCCTGGCCGACCAGGTCGATCTTGCGGTGAGCGTGGGCGACCACGTGAGCTCGGCCCTGGTCGAGGAGTTCGACCAGTTCTTCGCCCTGATGCGGCCCCTGTTCGAGCACGTCCCCTGGTGGCCGACCATCGGCAACCACGAGGGCCGCGACGACCTGTACTTCGACAGCATCGAGGCGCCCGGCGCGGGCCCCAACCCCGGCAGCGAGGCCTACTACGCGGCGCGCGTCGGCAACGTGTGGATCGGGGTGCTCGAGCTGAAGGACATCCTGGTCTCGGCCATGCTGAAGAAGGATCTGGGCGAGGTCATCTGGCTGCGCGAGCAGCTGGCCGGCCCGGCCGCCCAGACGGCCACGTACCGGCTCTTGTTCCTGCACGAGCCGCCCTGGAGCCAGAACTGGGCGCCCTGCGACTACAACGGCGAGGTGCTGATCCGCGACCTGGTGCTCGAGTTGGCCGCCGAGGGGAAGGTCTCGGCGCTCTTCAGCGGGCACACGCACGATTACGAGCACGGCGTGATCGACGGCGTGCACTTCTTCATCACGGGGGGCGCCGGCGGCTCGCTCGACGACTCGTGCGCGCCCATCGACGGGTTCCCGACGCCCTGGACGGCCATCGTGGAGCATCACCGCCTGGTGCTCGACGCCGGCTGCGACAAACTGGTCATCGAGGCGCGCCGCACGGCCGACGACGCCGTGCTCGACCACGTCGAGATCCTGCCGGACCCCGCTCCTTGAGCCACGTGCCATGCGACCTCTCGATGTCGCGCTGGCCAGCTGCCTCGACCTGCACGAGCCCGACCTGGACGAGGCTCCGACCCTCGCCGCCCTGGCCCGCCAGGGGCTGACCGCCGCCACGCTGGCCTGGGACGACCCCGACGCCGACGTCGCCGCGGCGCGGCTGGTCGTGCTCCGGGCCACCTGGAACTACCCCGAGCGGCCGGCCGACTTCCGGGCGTGGCTCGAGCGCACGGCGGCCGCGTCGACCCTGCTGAACCCCCTGTCCGTCGTCCTCTGGAACCTGCACAAGGGCTACCTGCTGGACCTGGAGCGGCGGGGCGTGCCCATCGTGCCCACGCGGCTGCTGCCCGGGCACGAGCCCGTCGCGTTCGCCGCGCTGGTGGCCGAGACCGGCTGGCGCGACCTGGTCGTGAAGCCCGCCGTCTCGTGCGGCTCGCGCCTCACCTTCCGCGTGGCGGCCGACGACGTGGCGACGGGCGACGAGGCGCTCCGGCGCGTCGCGACCGAGGGCGACGTGCTGGTGCAGCCCTACCTGGCCTCGGTCGAGGGGCACGGCGAGCGCGCCATCGTGTGCATCGACGGCGAGCCCACCCACGCCGTGCGCAAGAGCCCCCGCTTCGCGGGCCAGGACGAGAGCACCTCCGAGGCGCTGCCCATCGCGCCCGCCGAGGCCGAGCTCGCGCGCCGCTGCCTGGCCCTGGCCGGCCCCGACCTGCTGTACGCCCGCGTCGACGTGGCCCCGGGCCTCGCCGGCACCCCCGTGCTCATGGAGCTCGAGCTGATCGAGCCCACGCTCTTCTTCCCCGCCTGGCCCCCGGCGCTCGAGCGCTTCGCGGGGGCCTTGCGCCGGCGCGTCGACGCGGTGGCGTGAAGACTGCCAATTGAACTGACGTTCTTCACGGACAAGCCTGGTCCGCAACTCCCGGGCGCCTTCGCTACGGGTACCGGCTTGAGCTCGCAGGGCTTTGGCTCCGGGAAAGCGCCGGGCTGGCGTGGAGTCCCGCCACAACGAGACGCTCGATAGGCGGCGAAGACGTGGAATCGTCGGGGAAAAGCCCTTGTATTTACAACGCTCACCGCCATCTTCGAGTCTATGCGTGGAACCATAGGCACTAACGCCTACAAGGCCATTCTCGCAGCAGCACTCGCGATACGATTGTCATGCACATATAATACCAGCGCGGGGGTGATTGAATCTGCCAGCGACGCCATCGAATATGGCTCGCATTGTAATCAATCTAAAGTAGATGACACATCTGAAAAAATACGTGCTATGGGCGCGATAAAGACCATGTTCGATTCGATGGAAGATGGAACTGTTGCGCCAGCGGCGTTGGCATTGACGACGATGTCGGCGTTCGATGCTCGGATTCTCGATATGGGGAAACGGAGCATCGCCTTCTCGTCCGCGAATCCAACGATTCGCATGCTCGGCATTCTGGAGGGAACCGTCGGCGATCGAATCCCAACCGTGAGGATCGACCTGGAATTCTCGCGTGATTGCGCCATCTCTCTCGACGATAGCAAGGGCGGTAGGCGTGGAGGCGCCCAAGCCAGTCCCAGACTGCGATCGTGGCGGAGACCTTCCTTGCATGGAGGATCACGCTCAAGCGACGTTCGACGTTTCTTCAAGTCGCGCGTCGTCGCGGTATCTACCGGGTCTGCGGGCGGTCGTGATCAAGTCGGCGTACGACTCCGGAGGTTACGTGGTCTATTCCCTTGCCATCGAAACTCCCCAATGGGTTTCTCGCGCGCTATTCGACGACATGGGGGCCTGCTGCGCTCCCAGGCCGGGTGAACTCGCGACCATGATCACTGCCATCCAATCAATCCGGGATCGCATGACCGAGAATACGCTGACGCCAGAAGAGTTGGCCGCGACGATTGGCTCGGTCGTTACCGACGAGGGCAACGGCGAAGAGAAGGCCATCCGGATTCGACCGAGGGATTCGTCTCTTCGTACGGCTGAGGTAAGACGTGGAGAGGGCCAAAGCGTCACGATGCTCCTTTCGTGTCCGGGGTCCCTGCCGTTCACGGCCTTGGAGAACAATTTTGGCAAATTTACAAGAGTACAATCTCCATACGAACACTTCCGTGGCGTGCACGCTGCGCGGTGGCCGCTAGGAAGGCCCCGCGTCTCCGTTGTAGAAACGGGCATTTGCAGGATTGAAGCCCTGTGCGATTCAAGGTGCGTCAAGGCGGTCGCCGTCGCTTGCAACGGCGGTTTCGGCTTTTGGGGCCCCTGATCGGCGGGCTGCAGAGGTCGGGGGGGGGGCCGAACGGACACCACGTTGACCTGCGACCCGCCCCGCCGCGCTATGTCACCGCATCGTTCGCTCCCGGCTGGCATCCTGGCTTCATCCCGCTTATCCTAGGTTCATGGAAGCCGCGATCAAACAAGCCACCGACGCCTACTGCCGCGAGTTGCGCAGTCTCTACGGCGCGCGCCTGAAAGCTGTCTACCTGTACGGCTCTCGTGCCCGTGGCGACGCGCAGGCCGACTCCGACATCGACGTCTGCGTCGTCCTGAACGGTGCCGTGCGACCCGGCGAAGAGATCCTCCGGACGAGCGAGGCAACCAGTCGGCTTTCGCTGGAGCACGATGTCGTGCTGTCGCGCGTCTTCGTCCCCGCCACTGACCTGGAGCGCGCCGCGACCGCCTTCGTTCGCAACGTCGAGCGCGAGGGAGTGGCCTTAGCGTGAACGACGAGCGCGCTGACTTCCTCGACATGGCCCAAGCAAGCTGCGACGCCGCCGAGTACCTGCTGCAAGGCGGCTACCCGGGCTTTGCGGCGTCGCGCGCCTATTACGGCATGTTCCATGCGGCGGAAGCGATGCTGGAGAGGCGCGGGCTCTCGTTCTCTCGCCATACGGCGGTCATCGGTGCGTTCGGGCGCGAGATCGTGAAGAGCGGAGATGCCCCCGTAGAGTACCACCGGCACTTGCTGGATGCGTTCGATCTTCGCAACGTGAGCGAATACCGTTCCCACGGCTCGGTCACAGTCGACGAGGCGCGCGAGATGATCCGCAGGGCTCGAGCTTTCGTCGATCTCGCTCGTCGCGGTTGAGCCTGCGGTGCTCGACGTGTAGCATGGCGTGAATGAAGCCCCCCGCCTTCACTACCGAGACCATCCTCTTCCCCGAGCCCGCAGACTGCCTGTTCCCCGGAAACGGCGTGCACGCCCACCTGTGCCGGCCCACGGTGCCGTCGCCGCGCTCGCGAGCGGCCGTCGTGGTGCTGCCGGTCACCGGGGGCGACTACAGCGAGACGCGCCTGTTCTCCGACCACCTGGCGGCCCGCGGGTTCACCACGCTGCGCTTCGAGCGCCGGGCCGAGTGGCTGTTTTCGCTGGGCGACGGGAAGGGCGAGGCGCGCGAGCCCGAGGCCATGGGGCGCCTGGCCGCCCAGTACGTGCGCGACGTGCGCGCCGGCCTCGCGTGGCTGCGGGCGCGGCCTGACGTCGAGGCTTGCCGGATCGGGATCCTGGGCATCAGCCTGGGGGCCATGATCGCGTCGCACGTGGCCGCCTCCGAGCCCGACTTGAAGGGCGTCGTGCTGCTCATCGGCGGCGCGGGGCTGGCCGACATCGTGATGTCGGCCAACGACCGCGAGGTGGCGCAGTTCCGCGCGGCGCTCTCGGCGCGGCACGGCGTGCCCGAGGCCGAGCTCGCGCCCCTGCTGCACGCGGCCCTCGATCCGGTCGACGACCCGGCCGACCTGGTCCGCCTGGGGCGCGAGCGCACGCTGCTGGTCACCGCGCGCTTCGACGCCGTGGTGCGCCGGGCCTACGGTGAGCGCCTATGGGAGGCCGCCGGGCGGCCCGAGCGCAGCCTGATCCCCTGCGGACACTACTCGAGCCTCCTGTTCGTACCCTGGATCCGGCACCGAGTACGGCGCTGGTTCGAGGCGCGCCTGCTGGAGGGGCTGTGACGGCCGATCGCGCGAAAGCGCCCGTCGAGGTGGCGCCGGGCGGGAAGACCGTGCGCGAGCGCCTGCGCGCGCTGTTGCAGCTGGACGACACGCCCCGCTCCATCGGCCGGGGTGTGTTCTGGGGCACCTTCATCTCGTGGTTGCCCCTGCTCGGGCTGCAGACCGTGCTGGCCGTGGCGCTGCCCACCTTGTTCGGCGGGAACCGCCTGGCCTGCATGACCGTGACGTGGGTGCTGCCGAATCCGTTGACGCTCGTGCCCATGTTCTGGCTCGACTACTTGGCCGGCTCGGCGCTCCTTGGCGCGCTGGGCGTCGCGCTCGAGCCCTGGACCCGCGAGCGCCTCGAGCTCCTGTTCCAACACCTCGGGACGCTCGGCCTCGGCGACGCCTTCGGCGAGCTGGCCGCCACCGGCCTCGCGCTGCTCGGGCCCATGCTCCTCGGCGGGGCGCTGGTCGGTATCGTGACGGGTGCGCTGCTCAGCGCGATCGTGTACGCTTCGCTCACCAAGCGTCGCGAGCGGCAGCATGAGAACGACCGGACCCCAAGGCCCGCACCGTCTCCTGGAGAGCCCGTTCCTCCGCGTCAGTCGTGATCCCTCCGAGGCCTACGGCGCCCTGCGCTGGGAGCTGTTCCCGTGGCGCGACGCCGCCGCGCGCGTCGACCTGGCCCCCGCGTTCCACGTGGTCCTCGGCCGCCTGGCCGGGTGCGCGTCGTCCGCCATCCTGCCGGCGCGGCCCGATCCCGGGGCCGCCCTGACCTTCACGACCCCGGACCCCATCTGCGTCCCCCTCCCCGAGGCCCTGGCCGGGCGACGGCGCTTCTCGCCCCGCCTCGCCCGCCGGGTCTGGGCCGACGTGGCCCGCGCCGTCGACGCGCTGCACGCTCGCGGGCTCGTGCTCGGCGCGATCGATCCCGCCCGGGTGCTCCTCACGACGACGGGCGTGGTGCTGCCCGATGCGGGCTGGCTGACGTTCTTCCGCTCGGCGCACGGCGGCGTCCTCGGCCCCGCCTCGTCCGACTGGCTGTTGCTGGTCCCCGAGCCGCGGCTGGCCACCGCCGAGATGCTGTCGCAGGTGGCGCCCACGCCGGCCGGCGATCGGGCCCTGCTGGCGACGCTGCTCGCCTGGCTCTCGAACCCGATCGCGCCCTTCCCCGGGGGCTCGGCGCTGGCGTGGTTCGCGAAGGTGCAGGCCGGCCAACGCTGGCCCGTGCTGGGCCGCGATCTCGAGCTCGAGCGCGTGCTGGCGCTGCTCGACGATCCGGCGGTGCCGCTGCCCGAGGTCGTCGCCGCGCTCCCCGACGCCGACGCGGCGCTGCCGGACGAGCTCACAGAGCGCGTGCGCCCCTGGTCCCACCGGCTGGAGGCGCGCACGGCCCTGGTCAACGCGCTCGGCCCGATCGATCCCGGGCGCGTCGACGTGAGCGCCTTCCTGGGGCCCCACGCGCCCCGTCGCCGCGGGCGCCGCGTAGTCCTGAACGCGCTGTGGATCCTGCTGGCGCTCGGCCTCGGCCTGGTCGTCATTGCGGTCATAGCTAAATAATATCAAAGGTTTTCGTCGCGATTCGCCGCATTGACAAATCGTTCGACGCGGCGATAGGATGCGCCCGCCTGAATCTGCGGAGCCGCACCATGGCCATCAACCCCGACGTCTTGAAAGAGCTCGCGACCCTCGGTGAGCGGTCGCGCGTCTTCCTCTCCATGCCCTGGGTCCCCGGGCTCACCCCGCTCAGCCTCGACCAGCCCGGCCGGTACGAGAGCTTCCAGTCCGACGAGGGCCTCGAGCGCCGCCACGGGATCTTCAAGGTGAACGAGGCCTCGCTCTCCACGCTCGATCACGGAGGCCTGTACGGCGACGCCGTCTTTGAGGGCATCCTGCTGCAGCACGGGCGCATCTTCCTGTTCAAGGAGCACCTGAAGCGCTGGTGGGCGTCGGCGGCGAAGATGGGCATCCACTTCCCCTACAGCATGCTCGACCTGGCCGAGTGGATCGTGCGCGCCGTGCAACAGGTCGGGTACGGCGCCGACGAGCGCGGCTACCTGCGCCCGGTGCTCAGCCGCGGCTTCGGAAACCTGGGGATCAACCCCAACAAGTGCATCGCGCCGACGATCTACGTGATCTGCTCGACCATCCAGCTGTACCCCGCGCGCTCCTACGAGAGCGGCATCGAGTTGTCGGTGGCGCGCCGCACGCGCCGCGCGGGAGCGACCATCGTCGACCCGAACGTGAAGAGCAACAACTACCTGAACAACATCAACGGCTTGCTCGAGACCCGCGGGCAGGGACGCGTCGAGACCATCCTGCTCACGGCCGACGGCTTCGTGGCCGAGGCCACGGCCGACAACCTGTTCCTGCTGCGGCACGAAGCCGGCTGGCAGAACGATCCGTCGAAGGTGGTGCTCGAGACGCCCGTGGCCGACTACTGCCTCGAGGGCATCACGCGCAACCTGGTGATGCAGGAGGCCCGCGCCCAGGGCTACACCGTGGTGCAGCGCCGCGACCTGCTGCCCCTCGACTTCGTGGGGCCCGACCGCGAGACGTTCATGACCGGCACCGGCTGCGGCATCATGCCGGTGGTCGGCGTCGCCGGCGTGCCCACGGGGGACGGCCGCCCCGGCCCCTGCACGCTCGCGCTGCTCGAGCGCGTCCGCGCCCGCATGCGCCAGCCCGAGTACGCCCTGTCCTTCCACGCCGACCGACGCGAGATCGAGGCCTACCTGGCCGCGCCCGACGCGGTCGCCTGGCCGGGCGCGAGGGGGTAGCCATGCGGCTGGTCGAGTGCGTGCCGAACTTCAGCGAAGGGCGCGATCAGGCAACCCTCGACGCGCTCTCCGCGGCCATCCGCGGCGTGGCGGGCGTCAGCCTGCTCGACGTCGACGCCGGGGCCGACACCAACCGCACCGTCTACACCCTGGTCGGCGAGCCCGACGCCGTGGTCGAGGCCGCCTTCCGCGCCATCGCCAAGGCCGCCGAGCTCATCGACATGAGCTCCCACAAGGGCGCGCACCCGCGCATGGGCGCCACCGACGTGTGCCCCTTCGTGCCCCTCACCGGGGTCACGATGGAGGAGTGCGTCGCGCTGGCCCACCGCCTGGGCAAGCGCGTGGGTGACGAGCTCGACATCCCCGTGTACCTCTACGAGTACGCGGCCACCCGCCCCGAGCGCCAGAACCTGGCCGACGTGCGCGCCGGCGAGTACGAGGCCCTGCCCGAGAAGATGCGCCACCCCGACTGGGTGCCCGACTACGGCCCGCACGCGTTCCGCCCGGGCGCGGGCGCCACGGTCATCGGCGCGCGCGAGTTCCTGGTGGCCTACAACATCAACCTGAACACCCGCGACACCAAGCTGGCCAAGGACATCGCCAACACCATCCGCGAGGCCGGCCGCAACAAGCGCGGCCCCGACGGCAAGTTCGTGCGCGACGCGAGCGGCGAGATCGTCAAGGAGCCCGGCCTGTTCAAGTTCTGCAAGGCCACCGGCTGGTACCTGCCCGAGCACGGCCTGGCGCAGGTCACCATGAACCTGACCAACTTCCGGGTGACGCCGGTGCACGTGGTCTTCGACCAGGTCTGCGAGCTGGCCGCCCAGATGGGCCTGCGCGTGACGGGCTCCGAGATCGTGGGCCTGGTGCCGCAGGAGGCCATGCTGGCCGCCGGGCGCCACTACCTGGCGCGCCAGGGCGGCTACCCGGGAGTCTCCGAGGCCGACGTGATCGCGATGGCCGTACGCTCGCTGGGGCTGTCCGAGCTGGCGCCCTTCGAGCCCGCGCAGAAGATCATCGAGCAACGCGTCCGCGCGCCCCGGCCGCTGGCCTCGTTGCGGGTCGATCGCTTCCTCGACGAGCTGGCCTCCGACTCGCCGGCCCCGGGCGGCGGCAGCGTGGCGGCACTCTGCGCTTCGCTGGCGGCGGCGCTCACGGCCATGGTTCCCGGCCTCACGTACGGCAAGAAGGGCTTCCAGGGCGTGCGCGACGAGATGGGGCGCGTGGGCGTGTCGGCCTCGGCCCTGAAGGACGACTTCCGCGAGCTCATCGACCGCGACACCGAGGCCTTCAACGCCGTCATGGCGGCCCTGCGCCTGCCCAAGGGCTCGCCCGCCGAGATCGCCGCGCGCGACGCGGCCCTGCTGGCGGCCAACCAGGTCGCCACGCGGGTCCCCCTCGAGCTGCTCACCCGTGTCGCCACCGAGCTGCCGGGCCTGATCGAGGCCTGCGTCGCCCGCGGCAACCCCAACAGCCTGTCCGACTCCGGCGTCGCGGCGCTCACCGCCCGCGCGGCCCTCGAGGGCGCCTACTTCAACGTGCTCATCAACCTGGACGGCATGCCCGCCCCCGCCTTCGTGGCCGAGACCCGCGCCCGCGCCGAGCAGGCCTTCACCGAGGGCAGCGCGCGCTTCGAGGAGCTCTCGGAGAGGGTCCGGCTAGAGCTTCGACGCCGCCTCGACGACAGCCGGCCATAGCCGCGCCCGCTGGGCCACCGCCTCGCGCAGCACCGCGACGTAGGGCCGGATGATGGGGCGAGCCGCCGCGCCGCGCTCCAGCGCCTGCTCGACCGTCCAGCCTTCCTTCAGGATCAGGTACGCCAGCGCGATGGTCGGCGAGCGGTTCATGCCCGCCGTGCAGTGCACGAAGACGCGCGCGTGCTCGATCGCCAGGGCGTGCAAGGCCGCCACCGCGGGCACCAGCCAACGCTGCACCTCGTCGGGGCGGAAGTCGGTGATGGGCACGCGCTCCACCGTCAGCCCCGACGCCATGCTCATCTTCCACGCCACCGCCGGCAGCAGGCCCTCGCCGCGCAGGTCGTCGTCGGTCTGCAGGTTGAGCACCGCCTCGACGCCGTACCCTTCGGCCAGCAGCGTCCAGTCGGCCTCGTCGGCCGGGTAGCTGCCCACCCAGAGTTGGTCCGTGATCGGATCCGCCGAGAAGTGCACCGACATCCTCCTCCGAGCGACGAGCTTGAGCCGCGTTGTGTTTTATGGTTCAATCGACGTCATGTCAACGCGGCGCAACAGCTTGCGAGTCACGACCCTGGGCGCGCGCGGGAGCTTCCCGGTGGAGGGCCCCGAGTTCCAGCGCTACGGCGGTCGCACCACCGCGCTGATGGTCGAGGTCGACGACGACGTCGTGCTCATCGACGCCGGCAGCGGGCTCATCTGCAACGAGCACCGCTTCACGCACGCGCCCATCGTGCACATGGTCTTCACGCACTTCCACATGGACCACATCCTGGCCTTTCCCTTCTTCCCGTTCCACCTGCAGAAGGGCCAGAAGATCATCGTGCACCACGACCCCGGGCTCAGCCCCGATCCGCGGGCGGCGTTGTTCGACTTCGTGCGCCGGCCACACTTCCCCATGGACCACGGCGCGCTCGACAGCCGCTTCATCTGGACCGAGTTCCACCGCGAGTTCGAGGTCGGCGCGCTCAAGATCACGGCCTTCCCGCTGAACCACCCCGACTTCGCCGTGGGCTACCGCTTCCAGCACGAGGGGCGCACCTACGTCCACATCTCCGACCACGAGCACGAGCCCGCCTGGGATGGCCGCATCCTCGACGCCATCGGCGGCGCGCACCTCCTGACCATGGACGCCATGTACGACGCCCCCGACTACCGCCGGGGCTGGGGGCACTCGACCTGGACCGACGTGGTGAACCTGGCCAGCCGCGGCGCGGTCGAGCGGCTGCTGCTGTGGCACCACCACTACCACTACACCGATCGCCGGCTCGAGCACATCGTGTCCGAGGCCCAGTCCCTCCACGCGCGGACCGACGCGGCTCACGAGGGCGGAACCACCACCATTTGAGCTGCAAGATGACGTACAAGCCCCGTGTCCTGCTCGGCGTAACGGGAGGTATCGCCGCCTACAAGGCGGCCGAGCTCGTGCGCCTCCTGGTCAAGGCCGGGCTCGACGTGCACGTGGTGATGACCGACGCCGCCACGCGCTTCGTGACCCCCCTGACCTTCGAGACGCTCTCGCTGCACCCGGTGGGCACCAGCCTGTGGGAGCGCGCGTCCTCCGATCGCATCGAGCACATCGACCTGGGACGCGACGTCGACGTCATGCTGATCGCGCCCGCGACGGCCGACGTGATCGGCAAGATCGCCGGGGGGCTGGCCGACGACCTGCTGACGACCACCGTCATGGCCTCGGCCAAGCCCGTGCTGCTGGCGCCCTCCATGAACGACGCCATGTTCGCGAACCCCATCGTGCAAGAGAACCTGGCGCGGCTGGCGGCCATGGACCGGTACCGGGTCATCGAGCCCGCCGAGGGCCAGTTGGCCTGCCAGACGGTGGGCAAGGGGCGCCTGCCCGAGCCGCCCGTGCTGCTGGCCCACGTGCTGCGCGCGCTCGCCCCGCAGCGCCTGGCGGGCCGGCGCGTGCTGGTCTCGGCAGGCAGCACGCGCGCCTGGATCGACGACGTGCGCTACCTGGCCAACCCGTCGACCGGCCGCATGGGCTTCGCGCTGGCCGAGGCCGCCTGGAGGCTCGGGGCCGAGGTCACGCTGGTCACCGGGCCCACGCTGCTGCCCACGCCGGTGGGGGTCACGCGCGTCGAGGCCGGGACGGTGGCAGCCATGGGCGAGGCGCTGGCCACGCGCATCGGCGCGTCCGACTACCTGTTCATGGCCGCCGCGGTCAGCGACTTCGAGGCGGTCGCGCGCACGCCGGGCAAGATCAAGAAGGACACGCAGGCCAACGGGCTCACGCTCACCCTGGGGCACGCGCCCGACCTGTTGATGGGCCTGGCCGACCGCAAGGGCGCCTGTGTCACGGTGGGCTTCGCCGCCGAGACCTCCGACCACGAGCGCCACGCCCAGGCCAAGCTGGCTCGGAAGCGCCTCGACTACCTGTTCCTGAACCCCGTCGAGGGCGCCGACGCCGGCTTCGCGGCTCCCACCAACCAGGGCGTGCTCTTCGCGGCGCGCTCCGGGCGACGCCTCGAGTTCGTGAACCAGCCCAAGGCCGACCTGGCCGCGGCGCTGCTCGCGGCGGTGCTCGACGATCGGGCGTCGCACCCATGACCCCCGATCTCGACAGCCTGGTCGAAGCCCTGGGCGTGCTGGCCGACGACGGGCAGGCCGACCTGCTGCACGACGGCTCGGTGGGGCTCGAGGGCGAGCGTATGCGCTGCCGCTCCTGCACGGCGTGCGCGCTGGCCGCGACCCGCAGCACCGTCGTGTACGGCGAGGGCAACCCGCTGGCGTCGCTCATGATCGTGGGCGAGGGGCCGGGCGCCGACGAAGACCGGCAAGGTCGGCCCTTCGTGGGCCAGGCGGGGCGTCTGCTCGACGACGTGTTGGCCGAGTGCGGGCTCGACCGCCGCGCCGTGTACATCACGAACGTCGTGAAGTGCCGTCCTCCCCAGAACCGCGACCCCCTGCCCGAAGAGGCCGCGGCCTGCAAGCCCTTCCTCGACGGCCAGATCGCGCGGATCCGCCCGCGCGTGCTCTTGTGCCTCGGCAACGTGGCCGCGCACCTGCTGCTCGGCACCACCGAGCGCATCACGGCCATCCGCGGGCAGCTCCGGCGTGTCGAGGGGCGGCTGGTCGTGCCCACCGTTCACCCCGCCTACGTCCTCCGGAACCTGCGGGAGCGCGGCTTGCTGGTCTCCGACCTCTCCCTGGCCCTGCGCGTGGCGCGCGGACTGTAAGATTTCGTTACATGTAGTCGTACGTTACCGGCCTGGAACGCCTGTTCTGACGCGCGTTCGCGGCGCCCTGCGTCAATGTGTAACGGTGCGATACAGTGCCGGATGCCCCGTCCGAGGGGATGTCGAGTGGTTAATCCATTGGATAATCAAGGGGAAGTCACGAGTTGGGAGCTTTGGCACGGCGCTTGCATCTGTAGGGAACCGAGTTTCACACTCCGCTATTTCTCAGATCGACCCCCCGGTTGTCGGTAACGACAACGACCGACCTCTCGCTATGGTCGGAGGGAGCCGAGAGGCTCCCTCCGACCCCCTCCTTACTTCTCGAACGACGAAGCGACGATGACGCGAACGAACGGGCCTGTCCGGGCGCGGGCGTTCGGACGCGCGGCAGCGGCGTGTCGGCGTGCGTGGCGCGAAGGGTGCGGGTCAGAGCGTCTCGACGTCGTCGGGGCCCGAGCCCTGGTCGAGGTCGTCGACCAGGCTGGAGACGGCCGCGCGGCGCCGGTCACGCAGGGCCTGATCGGTGCTGAGGGCCAGGCGGAAGACGTCGCCCTCGGCAGGCGTCGCCGGGAACCACGCCACGGGCAGCGCGGCCTCGCGCTCGTGCTCGTCTTGGACGATGACGGTGCCGCGGGGTCCGCGGCGGTCGACGGTCAGGACGATCTCGGAGTTCTTCGGCATCTACTGGTTGGCCTTGTCCTTCCAGAAGACCTCGAGCGCTCGCAGATCGATCTGCCAGCCATCGGGGGCCTTGACGAACAGCACCTTGCGCTCGCGCGTGCCCTGCTTGACCACCAGCACGGCACACTCCTTGAAGGCGCTGTTGGCGGGGCACGGGGCGGCCTCTTCGCGCGAGACCGTGCCATCGCCGAGCAGGGTGAGCGGGTTCTTCTTGTCGGAGCCGTAGGCCGACGTGAGGTCGACGAGGCCCTTGACCAAGCCGCGCGACTCTTCGGTGAAGCCCTCGGCGAAGCGGTCGAGGTTGCCTTCGCGCGCGGCGGCCACCAGGGACTCGTAGGTCTTCGCGGGGCCCTTGGCGCAGCCCGTCGCGAGCAGCAGGAGCACCAGCCCAGCCAGCCTCAGGCGCGTGGTCATTCGTTCTCCTTGCCGCTCGCGAGGGGGGCCCAGAAGGTCGGCAGCTCGAGTGCCTCGATGCGCCACTGACCGGCTTCGCGCACCAGCACGGCCTCGATCTCCTTCTTGCCGGACCCCACGCGGAGGAGCGCCACGTTGCCGTCGACCTTGGCGGCCGTGGTCGGCGTGGCCTCGGGCAGCAGCGTGTAGGGGTCCTTGAGCCAGCTGAGGTTCTTCTTGGCCGTGGCCTGGAAGGCGTCGAGGTTCGCGAGCACCTTCTGCGTCTTCGACGTGAAGCAGGCCAGGTAGGTCGCCAGGTCCTTGTCGCGGCGGGCCTGCACGGCGCGGTTCCAGGTGGCTTCGGGGCCCGCGGCGCAGCCCGGGAGGGCCATCAGGACGAGCAGGAGGGCGGCGGCGAGGTGCGTCTTCATCTCCGGCAGTGTAGCCCGCGGCGCGATCCTTGACAAGCCACGCCCCTTCCGGTGAAGTGTTCCGAACCGTGTTCCGACTTCTCGAGGGGGGGGGCTCATGCCGCGTGTACGTCTCGGCGTGTTTCTCGGTTTCGTGCTCGCGTCGACCAGCGCGCTCGCCGGCGGGTTCGAGTTTCCGGACTTCGGGGCGCAGTCGGTGGGGCGCGCGGGCGCGTTCGCGGCGAAGGCCGACGATCTGTCGGCGCTGGCCATCAACCCGGCCGGCCTCGCCAACCAGAAGGGCGTGAACCTCTTCTACAGCCACAACATCACGCGCGTCGGGCTCGACTACACGCGCGCGCCGGCGACCATCTACCAGACGAACCCCATCTACCCGAACGATCCGAGCAAGGACACCGCGACGAGCATCCCGTTCTCGACGGTGTCGAACGACAAGCCGTGGTTCCCCCTGGGCGCGTTCCTGGGCGCCTCGTACGACTTCGGCCTCGACCTGTTCACGTTCGGCCTGGGCGTGTGGGGGCCGTCGGCCACGGGTCACACCAGGTTCGGCCTGGTGCCCGAGGTCGCGGCGCTCGAAGAGGGCGTGCCGCAGCCGAATGGCGCCAAGTACATGATGATCGAGCGCGACATGCTCATCCTGTACTACACGCTGTCCGCCGCCTTCCGCCTGCCGAACCATCGCTTCGGCGTGGGTATCGACCTGCAGTGGGTCGACATGCCGCGCCTGAAGTACGACATGATGGTCGACGGCACCGAGACCTCGAAGGTGTACCCCGTGCGCTCGTCGTGGGACACCCTGGCGCGCGTCGACGCCGCCGATCGCTTCAACTTCTCGACCATCATCGGCGTGTGGGCGCGCCCCTGGGACTTCCTCGAGCTCGGCCTGTCGGCGCGGCCCCTGCCCATCTGGATGAAGGCCACCGGCACCGTCGACGTCGACCTGTACGGCTCGGCCTTCCAGAACGCCGACGGCTCGTACTGGGACGACAGCGAGTGGGGCCTGTCCGACGACGGTACCGGCACGGGCAGCTCGAAGACCCGGGCCGCGGTCGAGTTCACGCTGCCGCCCTGGGTGCGCTTCGGCGCCCGCTACATCCACGGCGACCCCGACGACGAGACCTTCGACGTCGAGCTCGACTTCGTCTACGAGTTCTGGAGCACCTTCGACGAGATCAACGTCGACATGGCCACCAAGATGAACGTCGAGAAGAACCTGGGCAAGATCGTGGCCCTGGGGCCCATCAACATCCAGAAGCAGTTCAAGGACACCTGGAGCCTGCGCCTGGGCGGCGACTGGCAGGCGTGGCACGAGATCCTGTGGGTGCGCGCGGGCGCGTTCTACGAGAGCGGCGCGTCGCCCGAGAAGTATACGTCGGTCGACTTCGAGGCCTTCGATCGCGTGGGCGGCTCGGTGGGGCTCAGTTGGCAGTTCTACCGGCGCATGTTCCTGAACCTGGCCTTCCTGCACATCCAGCAGTTCGAGCGTACCATCAGCGAGGCCGACAGCCAGGTGGTGCAGCAGCGCCCCGGCTCGCGCTGCACGGCCTCGGCCGACAAGTCGGTGTGCGACCCGCACTACGCCGACTGGGGTGGCGCGGCCCCCGTGGGCGCCGGCACGTACTCGTCCATGGTCGACACCCTCTCCGTGGGCGTCACCGTCGCGTTCTGACCCTTACAGCCCCAGGTCGGCGTCGCTGGTCGTCCCCACCGACACGCGGATGTGGTGCGCGCCCTGCTGGATGGCGGCGGCGCGCTCGTGGGTGAGCACCGAGGGGCACACGAAGCCGCGGCCGCCCACCGAGGCCAGGCCGACCTCGAAGAACAGGTGCAGCGCGGGGTTCTGGCGCTCGTCGGGCAGCAGGTCGGCGCGCGTCTGCAGTTCGGCCACCCGGTCGGGGTTCAGGGCCAGCCAGGCGTAGAGGCCGCCCCGCCAGTACGAGGTCGGGCCCTGGGGCCCGCGCGCCAGGCCGGCCTGCTCTGCCAGGGGCAGCAGCCACTCCTTCAAGGTGGGATCGGCCAGCATGCGCGAGAGGAGGCGGTCGCGGCGGGTGGCCATGTGGCCGGCCAGGTCGTGCACGAAGGCGCGGCCCGCGGCGCGCTCGGCGGCCCCGGCGGCCTGGTCCCACCAGGGGCGCAGCACGTTGGCGGCGCGCCATTGCGGCAGGTTCGAGGGGCCGGCCATGGCGTCGAGCCCCAGGTCGCGCAGGCAGGCGGCCAGTCCCGGGTTGCTCGTGAACACGACGCCCGCGCGCGTGCCCGTGAAGGCGTG
>Ga0172371_10003325_pt1 | contig 25011 bp, 30 predicted proteins | sample Lak12m_FD_114543 | JGI IMG/M metagenome (GOLD analysis project Ga0172371, IMG submission 114543) | Freshwater microbial communities from Kabuno Bay, South-Kivu, Congo - kab_022012_12m | ecosystem: Environmental > Aquatic > Freshwater > Lake | place: Democratic Republic of the Congo: South-Kivu... | reverse complement strand
TGCTGATCAGCAGCGGCTGCAGGTGTTTCTTGTTTGACTTGTACATGTTTCAGTCCATCAATGAGGTTTTACCGATTATATTAAATTTCCCTGTATCTCGCGACCTTTTTTCAGGAAAGCCACGGATAAACATAGATTTTTTTTAATATTGTCATTGCGAGCCTTGCGCAAGCAAGGCGCGGCAATCTCGGCTTTGTGGCGACTGACGCCTGCTTTTATATCAACCGAGATCCTCACGGTCGCTGCCTTCGCTGCCCCACGCTGCGCTGAGGGCAGGCGCTCAGGCAGAACGCTCCCTCAGGATGACAATTCAAATGCACCTCACCCTTCGGCTGGCTCAACAATCGGTGATTTTTTGTCATTGCGAACGAAGCGAGGCTTCGTGAAGCAAACTCCATGTTGTTCAAAAATAGACAAATTGCTTCGCAAAAACAAACATAACGTTTATCCACACCTCTCTCCACCGCTTTTCCACAGACTTATCCACAGGGTTATGCACATGTTTTCCACTTTTTTTTTCAAAAACCTTTATCCAATTCCTCCAGCGGATCGGCGGCCTGGATGATATAGGTCGGCATGCTGACCACCCACTTTTGTTTATCCAGCACGGCGCACAGGGCGGCGCTGATCAGCAGGTCGTCGTGCACCAGGTCGCCGGTGGCGGGGTCGCGCCGGCCATCCGGAACGCCCCAGCGCACGCGCTTCTGCGGCCCGGGCAGGATCTCGAACTCGCAGAATTGGATCTGGTTCCAAAATGCTTCGACAAGCTCAGCACCCGGTGCTTCGACATCCCCCGCATTCGCGGAGGACAGGTGCTCAGCGATCGGCTCAATATAATCTTTATATCTTCCGGAATCGATGATGCCCAGGAAATCCCACAGCAGATCGGACTTGGTGCGGATGTTGAACTCAAAGGGGATGACCTTTTCGCCCAGGGAAGCCTTCAGGAACGAAGCCAGGCCGGCGCCCACGCCGGTGCAATCGACCACCAGCCAACGCACGGCGAACAACTCGGCAATAGCTTTGATCTCGCCGTACAGGCTGGAGTGCTTGACGCCGATCCACTCGCGGCGCTGCACCACCTTGTAGGTGGGCTTGTTGATGAGCGGGTCATCGACGCTGGCCAGATCGACCTCGAACACGGTCAAGGCGGTGCTGTCGCGTTTGGGATTGGCCAATTCTTCCACCTCGCCGCTCTCCGGATCGCTGATCACAGCCTCGTCTTCGCCGGCCACGTCGAGGGTCAGGGCGTACAGCCGGCCGGGGCGCGGCATGAGTTCGGGCGCGTGCGTGCCTTTCATCATGGCCACGCGCGCCGGTGGGAACAGCCCGCCTTCGGCATCGATCTCCTCGGAAAAATATTGTGTCTTGATCATGGGGTGATTACGCCCAAGGCGGGCGACCTGGCCGGCGACGAAATCGGCGTAGGCCGGCACTTCACGGCCGACGTCTTCGGCGGTGAGGACGAACACGCGGCGGATGCCGTCCTGTTCCTGCGCATGGCGTGCGGCGCGCAGCTCACGCGCCAGCAGCGTGCGCGAGGTCCAGGCGGTGCCCCAAAATACACGCGTGGCGTTGGTGCTGGCGGCCATGGGGGCGATATCCTTGTCGAACTTGGCCGGCAGGATATCCTGGGCTTCGTCCACTTCCAGCAGGACGTTGGCGGTAGCGCCCACGATGTTGGAGCGCGGCTGCCCGGAGAAGAAGTAGATCCTGGCTTTGCCGGCGCGGTAGATATAGCCGGATTCCTTGGTCCAAAGGTGCTTCGCGATCAGGTTGGATGCCAGCACGCGCTCCAGGCGGCGCATGGCGTTGAGGGTTTGCGGCTTCCAGGTGGGCGAGACTTTGACCATTTCAGCATCCATCAGGTAGAAGCAGCACAGCAGGTATGTCTCGAGCTGAGCCTGCAGCTCGTTCTTGCCGGATTGCCGGGGGAACATGACCACGAACGAGCGCCCGGCGCGTTCCTGGATCGAACGGAAGACCGCCTCGGCCACTCCGCGCTGGTATTCGCGCAGCTTGATGGTCGAGCAGGTCTCGATGAAGGTGTCCAGGTCGGCCATGGCGCGCCGGCATTGGAGAATGACCTGGCTGCCGGCCATTATTCTGCCGGCTTTCCGGGGAGATTGACCCCCATATGTGGGTGCGATCGCAGCTGGTATAGTCCCATATCTGGCGGTTGGCGCTCATTGCTTGCCCCCCAGCCAGGCGGCGATCGCCGAGGCGATCAGGGTCAGGGCTGCCTGTCCGGCCTGAATGAGGGTCGTGTTGGATTTGTTGGCGATCACGGCGTCATCGATGGCGCGGATGCGGTTCTCGTGGTCGGCGACGTCGCTCTGGACGTGCTGCAGCTGGTTTTTGAGAATATTCATCTTTTCAGCGTCCAGGGTGTTGTGGTGTTCCAGCTCTCTTTCGATCCTGCGAAAGCGCGACTCGATGCTGTCTTTCAGGCGGTTGAACTGCTCGGTCAGGAGTTGGGCTTGCAAGTCGTCCATAGAATCCCATTTCTACACAGATGAGTGTCAGGGCGCGTTTAATTTCCCGCGGGGTCGCTGAGTCCAAGGTCATGGGCTACCTCTCCGATGGCTTGAGACAGAACGCTAAGCACGTCGCCGGAATCGCCGGCGATGATCTGCTGGGTGCGCAGCAGGCCGGCCAGGCGGGTGGAGGCGGCGCCCAGGGTGTTGAGGGCGGCGGACCAGGTGGTGAGGTCCTGGGCGTCGGCATCGGCGTATTCGAAGACGCGGCGGATGATCACCCTGAGGAGGGCGATCTCGTCGCTGAGGCCGTCAGAGAGGGCCGTGCCGAGGTCGGACAATTCTAAATTGTTGAAACGATGGGAATAAAAGCCGTGCTTGAGGGCATTGGTATTGCCGGATTGGGCGCCGCGTTTGCGTTTGATAGAAGGAGAATTGTTTTCTGTCATGCTTGCTTCGATGTTGCTCCGTTGTCAGTATCCTTGCGGCGGGCTGGCCCGGGCGGGTGGAGGGTGCCTGGCGGTTGCGCCGGCGCGGGAGGGGGCGCGCCGCGCGCTTGTGCGATGCAGTTAAGGTATGGCTCCAACCGCTCCCCGGCCCGGCTCGTGGCCCTTTCGGGCGCCAGCCCGCGGGTGAGGGAGAAATAGAAACTATGTTCTATTTACGCTCCACAGGATAGCAAAAATATGAACAGCGCACAACCTGTCAAAAGGTGAACGTGAGAAAAAGGGGGATGCGAATTGGATAGCTTCTGATAGCAAAATCCCTCTAGAATCTTGTTCACTACTTCATAAATCAAGGAGATTGCAATGGAAGTTCCACGCCATTGGAGACTGCAAAAACAACGTTACGGGCTTTTGGGCGAAGTCTGCCCGCACTGTGACGCCAAGATCTTCCCGGCCCGCGACGTCTGCCCCGAATGCGGCGGCGAGGCCAAGGAACCCTTCCGCTTCAGCGGGCGCGGCGAGGTGTATTCCTACACCGTCATGACCAATGCCCCGGCCGGCTTCGAACGCAGCACGCCCTACACCGTGGCGCTGGTCAAACTGGCTGAAGGCCCCACCGTCACCGCCCAGCTCACTGACCTGGGCAGCCAGCCAGTCAAGATCGGCATGCCGGTCGAAATGGTCACCCGCCGCATCAAGGAAGATGGCGACGAACGCGGCATACTGATTTACGGGTATAAATTTCGACCGGTGATGCAAGGTTAATTTTGATATTAAAAAGTAAAGGGCCTTCAAGAAGTGGAAGGCCCTTTTTTGATTCTATGTTCAAAATGCTTCAGAAAATGGTAAAAATAGTTATTAATTAAGCTGTTGTACTTATGAACATTTTGGTGATGAAAAATGAAAGTAGAAGATTTTTTCCGCTTGATTTATAAGGAAGTGCTTGGGGTTAACGTAATTGTTCTTGATAAGCATTTCAAGGAATTTAGAAAATCACACAGGCAATTCCCCCTAATCATTGATTCTTTAGAACAAGAGGTTGTTGATTCTGCTGGAAATTTCATTACAAATGACAATATATTGCTCCTAGTCGAAGAATTAAAAAAGAAGAAAACAGATTCACCGAAAGAATTTTGGGAAAGCTTTACAAAAAGTCAGATTCAGTCTCCAATAAATCTTATCAATTTATTTTTACAAGAAATCGGGACACAATTGAGGTTTGCCATTATTTGTTATAAGAATTACTTAATTGCAAAAAATGAAACAGATACAGAAATGGTTTTTCTTCATATTCATCATTTTCTTATACATACAGCTAATGTAGATAAGCTTATAGACAAATTACTTATACCTTCGGCTAGCATAATTGCAAGATTGGTAAGCCAAATCATTGATTTGGATGATATTGAATTAAAATCATTTCGGACAGCGCGAAATCACTTTGAGCATTTTGAAGAAAGACTTGATGCTTGGTTTTATTTGTATGCCGGTAGTCCAATACTTGATTTAAATTTGGTTAATGCTAAAACTAAAGGCTTACCAGAAGAACGATCTCTACGGTTACTTAGGACTGATGAGGACTTATTTGTGATCTTGGGAGAAAAGTTTGACCTAAGCAACTTATATTGCCAAGTCTGTTTGCTTGAAGGTAAGGTAAGTGCTTCCTTGGATATAGTATGTGGTATGCGTGAAAAGTTGAGAATTGTCTAAAAATAGAATGGAAATCAAACCGATTCACAGTGAAACCGATTATCAGTCTGTTTTAAAAGAAATTGAAAAGTTGATGGAATCTCAACCCGGTACGTCTGAGGGTGATCGCTTGGAGGTGTTGGTGACGCTGGTGGAAGCTTATGAAGCCAAGCATTTTCCCATCCCCGAGCCGGATGATCCGGTGCAAGTGCTGGAATATTACATGGAAAGCCGTGGCTTAAGTCGTTCGGACTTGGTTGCTTACCTGGGCAGCAAGGAACGCGTTTCGGAGGTGCTGAGCCGCAAACGCGGTCTTTCGCTGGAGATGATCCGCCTCTTGCATGCCGGCCTGGGGATTCCCGCTGACCTGATCATGGGAAAATCCCGCCATCACCATTCTATGAAAACCAAATCGGGTGTAAGAGTGTAAATCCATATTTGCCGATCGACTGAAGGCCCCACCGTCACCGCCCAGCTCACTGATTTGGGCAGCCAGCCAGTCAAGATCGGCATGCCGGTCGAAATGGTAACACGCCGCATCAAGGAAGATGGTGACGAGCGCGGCATGCTGATTTACGGGTACAAATTCCGGCCGGTGCTCAAAGCCGCCGGTTGAGAAACTGAAAAAGTCGGTGGTCAGCGCGGTCGTGCTTTCCTCAACGCATCTTCAGTTATCTTATCCATAGTCGCTTACCCGGCCAATCCGGTCATCCAGCTTGACTTTCTTGGCTTTTCTTCCCGCTTTCGACTTGCGTTTACCAGTCGCACGCCGAGGGAAGGGGTTGTCTCCCGTCCACCAGGGAAGCAGGAGTTGATGAGATACCGATCGCGTAATATCATTGACCTGCATGGATATGCAGTTACGAAAATCAAAAGACTTTCGCTACCCATCCCCTGCCTTTGCAAGCAGTTTCGGGCGAACAAGTCGCACACAAACGCTTACAACTGATTTGCTCCCTTCGGTCGCAAACAGCTAAAGCGAATCGTTGGGCAAAATCACCAGGAGGTATATATGGTCGGAAAGTATGCATATGTGTGGGAATTTCAGGTTATCCCAGAATTCGAATTAGAATTTACTAAATACTATAATTCCAATGGCGTTTGGGCTGAGCTATTCCGTCAACATCCTGGTTACATCGAAACCTTACTTCTCAGGGATCATCAAACTCCCTGTCGATATCTAACCATCGATCGTTGGGAAAGTGAAGAGTCTTTTCATTCATTCAAAGCAATGTTTACCAAGGAATATGAGGAAATTGACCAACGGTGTCAAGGATTTACACTCAATGAAATCAGCTTGGGTTCATATTTTGAGATTCAGGGATGAAGCCGGTTTGGCCTAACCCGTTATTCAACCCGGACGCTGCCTCCACGAGCTATCATCCCCTTCATACGTTCGTCCTTCTCGTCGCCCGGTTATGTGCATTCATCGGCAGCACCGGTTAACTCTGTTCATTAGGCAATGATCATAACTCCTCTTCTGCGGACCGAGTCGGATGTACGGGTACAAATTCCGGCCGGTGTTGGGAAGTTAAAAGGCGACCACTGGGCGCCTGCCCTCAGCGCAAGGTCGATTGCGAAGCATGCATTTGTAGGTAAACCCAAGTTCATAATACCCAAAAATGAAACTCCCGAATTAGAAGGGAGTTCTTTGTTGTTAAAACAAAGAGTTATTTTTGTGGGATTTATGCCAAATCATGCATGAGGAGGTCGATAATAATAATCAAGGAAGTTATATAATTTTCCCAACCCATCTTAGGAGGAGATCAGAAATATGAAAGCCATCGCTCTTGTCATTAGCGCCAGAAAGCATGGCAATTGTTATGATTTCGCCCAGTTCGTGTTGGATCGCCTAGCAACCAACGGGCTGGATACGGAACTGATCAACTTTTATGATTATCAGATCACCCCATGCCAGGGCTGCGCTTACGAATGCCTGCAGCGCCTTGACCCTCATAAGAAGAAGGACTTGCCCTGCCCAATCAACGATGACGTGCGCCCGATTTGGGAGAAAACCTGGGCTGCCGAGATCCTGATGCTCTTTGTGCCTACTTATGGAGGTATGCCGCCTGCCCTTTGGTTGGCCTTCTCACAACGGACGCAATCTTTTTACAAACAGGCGCCGGTTGAGAAACTGAAAAAATCGGTGGTCAGCGCTGTTGTGCTTTCCTCTCCGCACCAATCCAGCGGCGCATCCTGGATCTCTTCTTTCATGAGCGATGAGGTCAAAGGAATGGACCGCAAAGTCGCGTGCTTTGAGGTGATTTCCCAAACCGAATTTGAAACGGAATATATTTTTGATCACCTGATCAATGAACCGGAGATCCGGCGCAGGCTGGAATTTATGACAGACCGTACTCTAAAAATCACGCAAGGAAGCTTAACATAAAAAACGCCAATTTCCCCGCATAACCTATAGTGATGTAACCAATTTAAAAAACATTGCAATTACATTTACTAGTAAAATGCAAACAGGTAATGATTTACAGTTGAATTAGATTTCGATCTGTAAACGCTTGGAGAGAAGAGGGTCTTATGTCAATTGAGGAAAATAAAAAACTTGCTCGTCGATACTTCGAGGATGCCCCATTCCATCCTGAAATTTGTGATGAAATCTTCGCCCCTACATTTCTGTTTCATACAATCCAGCGGGCTTCAATTACGCCGCAAGTAGTTGAATCGAATCCCAAAAGTGAAAGATCAGCAAATGAATGGCTTAGGTCTGTATGGTCTTCAGATTGGTATATGACTGTAGATGAGGTAATCGCCGAGGGTGATCGTGTCATGGTGCGCTGGACTTTTTTTGGCACGCAACAGGGCGAGTATTATGGTCTTCCACCAACCAATAAACCAGTAAACTATTCGGGGATTAACATTTTTCGCATTGCTGAAGGAAAGATCGCAGAAATCTGGGATATCTCCGATCGATTATGGCTGTGGCAGCAATTAGGGGTTTTACCTGAGATTAAAGAAGCAATAGCCAGGACAAAAGAAACTATGTTGACACGCTTGAGTCATAAGGATGGTGTTGGCTTTTAATCATAAATGCCACTAACTTAGTACAGAGTGGATGACACGCCAACCCAGATACAGCACCACCTAGTTCCTGCTCGATTATGGCAAAAACCTCACCCTGCCAAGATTGGTTGCCGGATGAGATAGTTCCCTGCCATAGCAGTCAAGATGGTAACGAGCGCTGCATGTTGATCTACGGGTATAAGTTTAGACCGGTGATGGGGAGTTAAAAGGCGAACACTGAGCGCCTACCCAGAGCGCTCGCCCTGAGCTTGCACTCAACGCAGCGTGGGGCGCCGATCGTGAAGCATGCCTTTAAGTACGCCAAGGTCTTTTGATAAAAACAACGCCCCAAGATTGGAGGCGTTGATTATTGTATATTTTATACAGAAACTATATAATAAATTTGTGGGGAAATGAAGATTCAATGAGCAAACCCATTCACGGTTCATTATTAATACGTATGTTTCTTTAAATTAGGAGGAAATCATGGATGCATACTGCGTGAACAATAATGCTCAAAGCACCGGGGAGCACGAAGTTCATAAAGAGGGATGCAGTTTTTTCCCGGGCGATTACACCTATCTTGGTAGTTTCTCAACATGCAAAGCAGCAATTCAGGAAGCGAAAAAGCATTACGCCAATGTGGATGGTTGTTATTTCTGCTGCCCGGACTGTCACACGCGTTGATTATTAAAAATAAAGGATGAAAAAGGAGCACTAAGAAAGAATAAGAAATACAACAAGTTTCTAAATGAGAAATGGTATTTACAAGTCTCAAGAACTCAGGAGGATGAAATGTTCAAGAAGCTGTTGAAATTTATTCTAATATCTCTTATTGCAGTCACTGTCGCTTGCGAGCCGCTACCGACTATCGAAACAGTGGATAGTTACATGGTCGCGTACATCGAATATGGGATCGGCAGGATCCGCATTCGTTACGCGGGAGAGGATCCAACCGCTCAATGGGTGGAAGGAGGAGCAATTGAGGGAGGAAGTCTTCCGCTAACCCAATATCGTGGAACAGGCCTTGGAACTCATCAGAGTGGCACAATGGCAGTCCTTGGGACATGGACAGAGAGCAAGATTGACCTTCGCCTTGGGATCGGTCCTTCATTTTCTATGGATCCGGAGGACACGCTTACCAATGCGGTGCATTCATCTCCTGATATTACGCATATTGATGGCGGTGAATACATGATTGCATACCAGATCCTCGACCCGCCCTGGGATTTAACCAATGGCCGCCTGGCGGTTATTCCCTGGGATTCTTCTCCCGGGCGTGTGATTTCGGAGGAGGCGGGCCAGATGTCTCCCCTGGGTGTGGATCAATACCCTTACGATGATCATCTGGTTGGACGGCCAGCCATCGCTTACCTGAATGGGAAACAGCTCCTGCTTGTTATTTGGAACAGAACAGGAACAACAGTTGATAATCCATTAGGTACGCCTCAAGATACCATCCAATATGCGCTGGGCACATACCCTTATGATGATGACCAGAACACCATTGTAAATTGGACCAGGTACGGGAAGCTCAACCTGCTGGAAGGGGGCGAATATGTTGTTGGTTCGCCCTCCCTGACCATAGATGGGGAGAATTTTTACCTCGGTATTCTTTATATGAGTGCTGGGGAACTCAATTCTTGGAATGTGGCAGTCTATGAATCTTCAGATGGGCAGAATTGGACGCAGATCACTTCGCAGCGATGTCCTCCTGCTTCATATTATGCAGATATCGCCGTGCAGTCCAATGGCGATATGCTTATCGGCTGTTTTGCTTATGGGAGACAAAATTTTCATCTTAAACGGGATGGGGAATGGATCGAACTGGACGCTGAAAAGGTGTTGGGAAGTGATCCCCTGGCGATCGGTGACAATACGCATGATTTTGCGATCGGAACTTTTAAACTTCAAATAGACGATTGATTACCGCAAAAGCATTCGAGTAATCGCTGCATCTTGTTAAAGGCAATATATTCAACTGATGTTGTCAAATCAGCAGCCTGTGTCCCGCCGCAATCCTTTGAGTTTTATAATTGCGGTTGACAATTTCGCATGCGCAACGCAGACCGAAATGGATATACGGAATTTTATTTCAGCGGAAAAGAATTCGCCGATTGAGCGCCCGCCCTCAGCGCAGCGTGGGGAGTCGATCGCGAAGCATACCTTTATGCAAGTTACGGTCTTTTTTTGATGAAAGAACAAAAAAGCAACGCCCTCTAATCAGAGGGCGTTTATTAATGGACACGAAAGTATTGCGTTTATACACCCGATTCTTGGCATGATTTGATATACTGAACCGCTGTATAAAAGAACAACAATGCAGAATTGGAGAAAATATGTTGCCTCAAAAACTTGGTGCGGGACTGCTGACATTGCCCCTGCTGGTGCTTGCCTTTTTCAGTGTTTTATACTGGATCCGTTATCGCAAGCAGGAAAAGCGTGCTTCAGATAAGCAGCATATTGACTACAATAAGTTTTACCTGACCCTGGTTGCAATCGGTTATTTTGGAATTTGGTTTTTTTGGTTGGGTGGGATTCTAATGCTATTTCTCGAAAGATATACCGCTTTGCCCCTTTGGCTGACGTGTTCGTTCATGCAAACCGCGTTCCTGCAAATCCTTGGATTTGCCATTTTTTACATCGGCGCTTTGTTCTTTACCTGGGCGGTTGCTTTTGCTGGGGAATCCCTGCGGCCTTCCACATCCGATGTTCATTCCGATCACAAATTGATTCAGGAAGGACCTCTGGCAGTTGTGCGTCATCCATATTATGTCTCTTACGTTGCCATTTTGGCAGGGTTGAGCCTGGCTTTGTCAACTCCCTGGCCGTTCTTGCCTGCCCTGTGTGTTGTGATTGGCATGCGGCCCACAGCAGCAGCTGAAGAAAAGGAATTGGTAGCCTTGTTTGGTGAGGCATATCTGCGATACCAACGCAGAGTGGGTCGATTTTTCCCCAAGTTTATTAAGTCGGCTGGGTGAGTGTGAATTTATATAAGACCGATGGCTAAGCCAGTCGATCGCGAAGCTTACTCTTAAGTAAGCCTGCACATCTGCATTCAGCATGACGCTGGTCAAGCTGGCCAAAGGCTCCACCGTCACCGCCCAGCTCACCGACCTGGGCATCCAAAGCTCCTGATGCTTTTCCAATTTCCCCTAATATATAATCTTTCTAAGTCAATAAAAAGAGATTGAAATGATGAAATTGCCCCCGGAAGAAGAGTCGAAAAAACCTGCCAAAAAATCTGTTCCGGTGAAGAAAACAGAAATTATTGATGGCTTTACCATCAAGTACCACGCGAATGGAAAAACCAGGTGGTCGAAAGGAAAGATCCTGGATGGAAAAGCGCAAGGCTATTGGGAGTGGTATCGCCCGGATGGCACGCTGAAAAGGTCGGGCTATTTTGATAATGGCGCACCGGTTGGTGCATGGACGACCTATGATAATCAGGGACACGTATATAAAACAACAATAAAAAAAGGAGCGGGCAGCTTGAATCACGAAAACGAACCAAGTTGCCCGCCGGAAGATTCGGCATTAACAGAATAGGCTTCGGGTTTTCCTGCTTCCAGGCAATGTCCGCGAGCGAAGAAAAAAGAGAGATAAAGATGAAACAATCCATCGTGCATGTCGCATTAGTCGTCAGGGATTACGACGAAGCCATTGCTTTTTATACGGAGAAACTGCATTTCACGCTGGTCGAAGATACTTACCAGCCGGATCAGGATAAGCGCTGGGTGTTGGTCGCTCCCCCCGGCTCCCAGGGAACCACCCTGCTGCTGGCCAGGGCATCCAAACCGGAACAGGAAGCTTTCATCGGCAATCAAACTGGCGGCAGGGTCTTTCTCTTTCTCAACACGGATGATTTCTGGCGGGATTATCACGATATGCGCGCTAATGGAATCAAATTTGTCAGAGAACCAAAAAAAGCCGATTACGGCATGGTGGCGGTTTTTGAGGACCTCTACGGTAACCTCTGGGATCTGCTCCAGTTGAATGATGACCATCCGCTTTCAAAACGAAATTAATCATCCCAAAATGGGGGATAATTCAGGAAAACCTTTCAGGAAAGGAAATTACCATGGCAGAGCAGTATCCGTATGTGACGAAGCTTGACGTCAAATTTAAACACCTGGAACTCATTGATATTCCATCGATCATAAAAGACTGCAAGGATAAATGGTTCAATCAAACACTGACCAAAGTGAATGACAGTGTCGTCAGGATTGGGATCGTTCAAGGTGAATACCATTGGCACAAGCACGAGAATGATGATGAATTTTTCTTCGTCCTTGAGGGGCAATTGCTGATTGATCTTGAAGACCAGACAATTGAATTGAATCCCGCTCAAGGCGTGACCATACCCAAAGGTGTGATGCATCGCCCAAGAGCGCCGCAAAAGACGGTCATGCTGATGGTGGAAACCAGCACGATTCAGCCAACCGGAAATTAGATCGCCCCTCTCTTTAATAAGGAGCTCCATCCATGTCCTCCACGACCAATCCGGTCTATCTGGAAACCGCCAAGACTCGCGTCTTCGCCATCGTGCCCGCCTGGCCGGGCTGGTGCCGCGGCGCGCGTTCCGCGGATGCCGCCCTGCAGGCTTTGGTCGACTATGTCCCGCGTTATACCCTTGCCTTGCAAGGAGTCGACCTGGTTTTCCCCTCGATCAATTCCGTCGCGGATTTGCAGGTGGTTGCTTCTCTGCCCGGCAACGCCGTCACCGATTTCGGCGCGCCTGACCGGCCCCTGCCCGGCGACGAGCTGCCCGTGGACGCGCCCGAACTGGAACGCATGCGGACTTTCCTGCACGTCGCCTGGCGGGCTTTCGACCGGGCCGTGCAAGCCGCGCGTGGTAAAAGCCTGCGCACCGGCCCGCGCGGTGGTGGGCGCGACCTGGATAAAATGATTGAGCACGTGCGCGGCGGGCAACAGGCTTATCTCACCGCCCTGGGCGGCAAGTTGAACCCCGGCGGCAGTGATACGGACCTACGCCTTGAAATTTTAGAAACGCTGGCCGCCTCCGTGCGCGGCGAGATCCCCGCCCTCGGCCCGCGCGGCGGCAAACGCTGGACACCGCGCTACTTTGTGCGCCGCAGCGCCTGGCATGCCCTCGACCATGCCTGGGAGCTCGAAGACCGCGCCGGGTGATCCATCCTTCCATTAATTTAAAAACCGGCTTGGATTCCTTACCATTCTCCATGAATGTATAATCAATCTCCGGGCGAATTTTCACCCTAAAATATCACCGAAGCAGAGGTAAACATGAAAGCAGCGTATTTGATCATCGGCATGCTGGCAATATCATGCATCTTGGCAGCCTGCCAGCCGGCGCCCGCCGCGCCGACCCCCACCCTCACCGCCGCGCCCACGGCCACGCCCGAACCCGCGCCGACCGCCACCCTTGAACCAAGCGTGCCGGCCGCCGCGGCCATTGGTGAAACCCTCACCAGCGCGAACTGGGAGCTCACCGTGCTGGCCATCCAATTGTTGGGGGACGCGTTTTATGATGAAGAGGTCCAGGGCAGTGTCCTGGCGAACGAGGGTTACCGCTACCTTGCACTGGGCCTGAAGGCCAAACCGCTGGGTGACCTGAAAGCAGTGCCTTTCTCCAACGTCATGATCTACGATGAAAACAATCAGCCTTACGGCGCGTATTATCTCGGCAGCCAGGCTGCCGCCGGCGGGGACATGGATCCCTTCACCATCGCGGTCAGCCGCTGCATGATGATGGCAGTGGTTGGCGAAAATATCGAAATCCCTGCGGAAGCATACCTGCACCTGATCTACCAGGTGCCGGAGGCTGGCCTGGGAAAAGAGCTGACCTTTAAATTCGATGATCTGGCGCCGGTGATGTTTATCCTGGAATAGCGCCAGGCACTGAAATTAAAGCAGCGCATGAAAACGATCTGTTTTTCGCAAGGAAGGCAGCTCGTTTTTTGTCTGGCTTCGACTGCGCTGGGAGGATCGATAGCCGCGCTGGGTGAAATGGAAAAACCGCTGCCGAGCCGGCTTGCCGAATCATCGCGCTGAAATATTCTTCAGGTAATATTAAGAGAGCAATTTTATAAAAATTGATTGCAGCGATGGACGAGGGAAGGGTAAGATGACTCCTGTAAAGAAGACCTATTGGGACCGCCTGGCTGGAACCTACAACGGCATTGGGGAGGCGGATTTTTGGCTGAAACACCGCCTGAAACTCATCGAAGGCATCTCCGGGCGCGTGCTGTAAGTTTGCTGCGGCGGAGGGCGGCTGGTCTTGGAGATGTTAAAGTCCGGCATGGATGCCTATGGCATCGATCTGTCTCCCCGCATGGTCGAGTTGGCGAAAACCGGGCTTTCCAGGGCCGGGTACGCCCCAGAGCGTGTTCTTGGGGCGGATGTGACCTGCCTGCCGTTCGCGGATGGCGAGTTTGATACCGTCATCTCCACCGGCTCTCTGGCGCTAATGAAAACCCCGCTTCAGCGACAGGCTTTTGGGCAGATGGCGCGTGTGTCGCGCGGCGATATCCGGCTGCTCGAGCCGTTTGAAAAGAAGAAAGGGCTCTATGCCGGACGCGTGCTGGCTTTCCTGTTCGATGGCATGCGCCCCATTCCGGGCAGCCTGTTTGAGGATTTCGGTTTTAAATTCACTATCGAATGGGCAATTTTTGGCGGGGCGTTTTCTTATATTCATTGTGCCAGGCGCTGAGAAAAAACCGGCCCGTAACCGGAAAAGGTTTATCCGGATAAGAGGAGGAATAGGTAATGCGATCATTTCAGGCTTCCATGATGGAATACAAACAGCAGCTCGCGCGCGGGGTTATCCAGCAGGCCTACCGCGGCTTGATGGATTACATGCTGTCGTTGAAAACCCATTTCAAGAATAAATTTCCCGGGTACTTCGTCTCCGGCGGCTTGTACTATGGCTTTATGGATATGACCTATTTCTCTGTCGCGCCCGCCGCGTTGAAAGAGCGCGCCTTGAAAATCGCCGTGGTCTTCGTGCACGAAACCTTCACCTTCGAGGTCTGGCTTTCCGGCAGCAATCGCCTGATCCAGGCTGAGTATTGGCAGAAGATCAAGGAAAGCGGCTGGAGTAAATATCGCCTGGTGACCGATCCTGAAAGGGAGGATGCCATCCTGCAGCAAGTGCTGGTCACCGGCCCCGATTTCAGCGATCTGGAGGCACTCAGTGCGTGCATCGAGCAGGGCACGCTGGCCTTCGCCCGGGACGTCCAGGCCTTGCTTTCATCCCTCTCAAACTAAGCCGGCCCGGCGTTCCGCAAGCAGTACTTGATCGTCTCCGCCATATGGTCCATCTGCTTGCGGCTGGTGCGCTGATCGCAAACCAGCGTTAAAATGCGGCTGGCCATCTCCACCGCCGCGGCATTCCCGTTAAGGCGCGCGTCTTTTGGGATACTCTGCCAGTGGATGGTCAGGCCGATACCGGCCTTCCCCAGTTCGTCCCACAGCCAGTCCCTTGAAACCCCCGAAACGTACACCGGCAGCCCCAGCGGCATGGCTTCCGCCGACAGGCGGGGGAAGACGGGGCTCAGTTGGGGGATGCCGGAGATCGCGTCCAGCAAATAATCGTAATTTTCGCGCCTTCTTTGGCGGATGCCGGCCCAGTCCAGTCGTTCGATCAATTCCCTTTCCTGCGGGTCACCCGCCACGGCCATATCTTCGCTGTAGTATTGCTCCGAAAATTCGTATAACCGCACCAGCTCGTCATAGTCGCCGCTGCCGCCCAACAGGTAACCCGCCAGGCTTTGGCGGTAGGCGCGTATTACCGGCAGGCGCCGGTTGGGAGCGCCCTGGCGGCGCTGGATAAACGCTGAAACGTCGTGCGTCGTGCGCAGGTAGCCGCCATCGTGCGCGCACAGCTTGCGCAGGCTGTTGAAAGCGAAATCGCCGATGCCATGCTCGGGAAAACCGGCCTGCGCGTTATCCTCGATCAGCAGCTTGCCGCGCCGCTGTAAATCCAGCAGAACCTCCTGTGTCGATGAAGCATGCGGAAAGCCGAAATAATTGATGAAATAGACTGCCCGATGCCGCCCCGCCTGGCGCTCCAGCTCGGTCCGGTCGATGGAGAAATCCGGCCGCACGGCATAGTACTCGCAGGCCATGCCGCAGCGCTCCAGCGTGCTGACGATGTCCGGGCACAGGTATGCCGGCAGCAGCACGCGCTCGATGCCCTGCGCGCGCAAATCATCGGCGATCACGATCAGGCAGGCTTTCCCGCCGTTCAGGAAAGTCATGCCGGAGGTATCGAGCGCCGGCTGTTCCAGCTGCCAGCGCTCGTCCGTGTAGAATTCACCGCCAACAAACATGGTGTGGCTTCCTCATAACCTTGCAGTATTTTCTCAGGTTCTGTATTGTATTTCATAATAAGAAGTATTTTTTACGTGAATTATGAGCGCGCATCCTTTGGGTATAATCGAGACATGACCATTGCAGTGATCGGCGCGGGCGCTTCAGGCATGGCCGCCGCTCTCCAGGCGGCCTGGAAAGGGGCCGCCGTGACCCTGTTCGAACGCAATCAGGCTGTGGGGCGCAAGCTGCTGGTGACCGGCAGCGGGCGCTGCAACATCAGCAACGCAGCGACCGCAGCGTCCGCTTACACCTGCGCGGATCCGCGCTGGATGGAAACCCTGCTCAAGCGCTTTGGCGTGCGCGATTTGCTGGAAATGCTGGCGGAAATCGGCGTCCCCGTGCGCAAAACCTCTGACGGCTGGTATTACCCTTTATCCGAATCGGCTGCCGCGGTCGTGGAAGCCTTTTCCAGCGCGCTGGGTCTGGCCGCTGTGGCGCTGGTTCCTGCCACCCGCGTCAGTTCGATCCGCGCCGGTGGGAAAAGTTTTATAGTAGAGTTTTCCAGCGGCGGCAAGGAAATGGAAAATGAGTTCGAGTGCGTGATCGTGTCCGCCGGCGGCAGGGCTTACCCTTCGCTCGGCTCGCGCGGGGAATTGTTCCCGGTGCTCAAAGGCTTGGGTCATACCGTTCTGCCCATCCGGCCCGCGCTCGCGCCTCTGCTGGTCGACCTGGGTGATTTAAAACCGCTGCAGGGAATCCGCCTGGACGTGGGGGTTACGTTGTGGCATGCATCGCAGCGCCTGGCTGCTGCCGCCGGGAACCTCATTTTTACTCAGTGGGGGTTAAATGGCCCGGCTGTGATGGATATCAGCCAGCATGTCTCTGCCCGGCCCCGTTCGGAATTGGTGTTGTCGCTTGACCTGCTGGCTTATTTTCAGGCAGAGTTTGACCATCTGCTCGCCCAAAAACGGAACAGTCCCCTGCCGCTGGGTGTGTTCCTGGGCGCCTTTTTCCCGCCCAAAGCTGCCCGCACTTTCCTTGGGAACGCTCATTTAACGCATGAAATGCCACTAAGCCGGGTGGATGATGGCGCGCTTGCGGGTCTGATCGAGAAATTGAAAGATACCCGCCTTCCGGTGAAAGGTGTGCGGGATTTTGAGTACTGCCAGATTTCCGCCGGGGGTGTGCCGGTGGACGAGGTCGATCCGCGCACGCTGGAATCGCGCCGGTTGAAAGGATTGTTCCTGACCGGAGAAACGCTGGATGTGGTCGGCCCCTGCGGCGGGTATAACCTGCAGTTTGCTTTCAGCAGCGGGGCATTGGCCGGCCGGGCGGCCGCTGCCGGTCGGGGCGCCTAGTTTTCGAAAGCGCCCCCTCTCATATTTACTTTTTAAAATTAGGGAGTCGTATAAAAAACCAGAATGATTCGATGACTTGACAGGAGGCAAAATGAAAGTCGGAATGATCGTTTACACCGTCAGCGGGCATACCCTCCAGGCTGCCCAACGCCTGCAGGCGCGCCTGGCCGCGGATGGCCATGAAGTCAACATGGAGCATATCGAGCTGGAAGGTCCCGCCCGCGTCAACAACGAGGAAGCCGGGTTGAAAAACAGCCCGCTCATCGCGAAGTACGATACCCTAGTCTTCTGCACCCCCGTGCGGGGCGGCAGCCCGCCCCCGCCCGTGCGCCGCTACCTGGATGGACTGGCTTCCCTGAATGGCAAGCGCGCCGCCTGCCTGGTCACGCACTTCTTCAATCCCTCCTGGGGCGCCAACCAGACCGTTGCCGCGCTGCGGGCAGCCTGCCTGGCCAAAGGCGCGCGTTATCTCGGCGCGGCCGCCGTGCGCTGGCCTGGCCTCTACCGCACCCACCGCATCGAACGCGCTGTGCGTGAGCTGTGCGACTTGCTAAAGGAATAAGAACGGCTAAAAAAAATCTCAGATAAACAAATTCTCCTCCCCCATTTTTGTTTATAAAATGGGGGAGGTTGGGTGGGGGTGATTCCAGTTCGTAGGATGGGTTGAGCGTCGAAGCTTAATGCAGGGGCATTGAGCGCAGATACTCTGCAAACAGCGGCTTCATGCCGCTTGATTGCATAGCATCGCGAAACCCATCATAAAATCATAAACAGATTAACTTTTTTCCTTATTAAATAGGGAAAGAGCTAAAACAACGATCGTGTAATAAAATATCTCAATAGGAGGGATTGCGTGTCTTCCAAAGATCCATTGATCCATGCCTACGTGCGCGACCTACGCCGCAATCCCACGCCCGCGGAAGCCAAATTATGGCAGGCCTTGCGCGGCAACCAGCTCGCCGGCGTCCATTTCCGCCGCCAGCATCCCCTCGGGACCTATATCGTTGATTTCTGCGCCGCGCGCCTCAAACTGGTAATCGAAGTGGATGGAGCGCAGCATAAAGATCAGAATGATTACGACCAACTACGCACTGCCGAATTGCAAAGAAAAGGCTATCAGGTCCTGCGCTTCTGGAACAGACAAGTGTTGGATGATCTGGATGGAGTTCTTCGAGTCATTAAGGAAATAATTGCCGAGAAGAGACGAAAATAAAGATCGCCTGGAAGAAAATCGTCTCCTCCTCCAAAACCGACCGGTTTTGGAGGAGGTCGGGAGGAGGTGCTTTTCAAAATGAGGGAGGTTGGGAGGAAGCGGAATTGAGGTTCATAGGCAGGAGCGTCTGACAATCACTGCATATCCCATTGTTAATAATAATTCTACGTGTATACTAATACAGTCCGGGTATTCCAGTGTTTGTATATTTGCGGATTAACTAACAAAGGTGGTTCTAAATAAGTGAAGCCTCACAGTTCCTTTCATAAACGTAGAACAAAATCCGGATGGTTCCGTTTCTTTACACACTGCATCGATATCCGTAGGCAGCTCTGTGTTACACTCGTATTGATCGTTCTGCACCGCTTGCTTTTGAGCATTCCCCTCCCCGGCTTTCCGACCCAGTTGACTCCGGATCAATCGGTTGATAACCCAATTTATACGATCGTTGAATTTGCCGAAATGCTTTCCGCAGGCGGTCTCTTGAAGGCCTCCATCTTGGGATTGGGCTTGCTACCCTTCAAGCTGTCCGGTCAATTGTTGGATACCCTCGTTGAAAATATACCCGCTTTAAAGAATCGCCTGCTTGATAATCCCTACGAAGCTAGAAAAAGTCTAAAGAAATGGAAAACTTATCTGGCGTTCCCATTTGGATTGCTGGAAGGTATGATTTTTCTGAATTTGAGCATCACAGATTGTGCCAATGTGAATTTGTTCACGGTCGGGATGCAGTTTGAACCTTTGCAGAGGGTTATGATTGTTCTGGTTCTTACTGCCGGATCGTTTATCGCTTATTGGATTAGTGATTTGATCAGTAAATATGGGATTAAAGAGATGGGAGCCAGAATTCTGGTCCTTGGCGGAATTCTTAGCCGCATTCCTAGCGGTTTAACTTCACTATATATTAAACCGGGTACTGTGAATAATATAATGATCTACATTCTTGAATTGATCGTTTCCATAATTCTCGTTATTTATTTCCAATCTGCTAGGCATAATGTGAAGGTCATGTTTCCAGGCAGGCGGGTTGGCAACCGCATGTCTGAATCTGTAAAATCATATCTCCCCCTGAAGTTATGGAACAATGGAGCAGATGGGTTCATTGGCAGCCAGCTCTTGGTGGCTCTTACAACTTTCTACGCACCTTTGGCGGTCTGCTCGGATAGGCCTTTAGTAAGGAAGATCGCAAGTGGAGTGATTTCCATTTTTTCCAAGAAAAGCCCTTATTTTGGTCCTGTCACTTTCTTTAATGTTCTGCTATTTGCCTGTTTGTATTCAAACCTGCGCTTTGAACAGATAGACTACGGGACAAATTTGAAGCGTGAAGGTGCGCATATCCCTGGAGTGGAGAGGGGCAGTCAAACCAATACTTACTTACGGAAGTTAAATAAACGCCTATCATTTGTGGGCGGTGTGATTTTTGGTTTACTGGCGATTTTGCCCTGGATCTCGAACCTGATTGCAGGCACAGAAATTTCTTTGCTGAATGGGGAGAAAATCCTGATCGCCGTCACTTCCATAATTGATATTTTTGAGATACTTCAGGTCGAAATGCTCCTGCATGGTTATGGGAATACTTTCTTGGTTTAAAACCGCTTAGTGCTCTCTTGGCAAGTTATCATGATTATATAGACATGTTATCCTTCACTCTCTCCCCCTTCACCCCCGCCGACCAGCCCGCCGTCAAAGCCCTGATCCTGGCCGGCCTGGCCGAGCACTGGGGCGCGCTCGACCCGCATAAGAACCCGGATTTGAACGACATCGCCGCGAGCTATAAAGACGCCTGTTTCCTGGTCGCCAAACAGGATGGCGTTGTGCTCGGCTGCGGGGCGCTGGTGCCGCGCTCAGCCGGTACGGCCGAGATCGTGCGCATGTCCGTGGCCGCCTGCGCCCGCCGCACAGGCCTCGGCCGCCGCATTTTACAGGCGCTGTGCGCTGAAGCCCGCGCGCGCGGCTTGCGGCGCGTGATGCTCGAGACCACCCAGACCTGGAGCGAGGTGATCGCTTTCTATCAGAGCTTCGGTTTTCAGATCACGCATTACCAGGACGGCGACGTGTATTTCGAACTGACGCTATAATCAGATTAGTGAGAGAAGCATGCCCAAACCCAGCCCGCAAAAATTGCCCGACCATTTTTATAACGAGTGCCTGCAGGAATACAACGCCCTGCGCGCGGAGATCATCAAGCGCATGGAGATTCGCAACTCGATCGTGTTCGGCACGCTCACCTTCGCCAGCGCGCTGATGGGTTTCGGCCTGAACACGCCGGCGCTGGCCTTGATCTACATCATCATTTCCATGTTCCTGGCTGCTGCCTGGGTGCAGAGCGACGTGATGATCAGCCAGACCGGACGCTACATCCGCGAGAATATCGAAAAATACGCCCCCGGCCTGCGCTGGGAATCGACCCGCGCCGCCCGGCGCGCTGAAGAAAAAAGCAGCGGCGGCATCCGCCCCTCGGTGGTCTTTTCGACCAGCGGGATTTTCATCCTGACCCAGAATGTCGCCCTGATCATTGCCATGCTGAAAATCCGTTCCTTCGGCCTGCTGGACTGGATCCTGTGCGCGATCGCGCTGGTCTGCGAGATCCTGACGATCTACTTCTTCCGCGTGGCTTCCCGCTCGGATTGACCGGCGGCATTTTTTAATCTCGCCCCCTCCGTCACCCCCGCCTTTTTGGTTTAAAATACATTGTCTTTATACCAACGCAATTAATGCTGCTGATTATTTAAAGACAGGAAGGTGTTAGAGGTATTCAACAATGGAAGCTGCGCGTCATTTCCCCTACGAGTTCATGGAACGCGAGATCATCTCGGCGCAGGATATCGAGGAGCGCGTTAAAGCGCTGGGCGATACCATCACTGCGGATTACCAGGATTCTGAAAAACTACTGCTGCTCGGCCTGCTGCGCGGCAGCGTGGTTTTCCTCACCGACCTGATGCGCTGCATCCGCCGCCCCATCACCATGGATTTCATGTCCGTGTCCTCCTACAACAAATCCGAATCCAGCGGGTTTGTACGCATCGAAGCTGATCACAAGACCAACATTCGCGGCTGGGACGTGATCCTGATCGACGATATCATTGACACCGGCTACACCATCCGCACCGTGCGCAAGCTGCTGCTCGACCGTTCGCCGCGCAGCCTCAAGGTTTGTGCCCTGCTGGATAAACCGGAGCGCCACCAGGTACCCATCGACATCGACTACCTGGGTTTCAGCATCCCTGATTATTTCGTGGTCGGCTACGGCCTGGACTACGATGAGAAAGGCCGCAATCTGCCCTACATCGCGGCCATCGATCTTTCAAAGAGCAAGGAGTAATTATGCCGCTGGATATTGTTATCGGAACGCAGTGGGGGGATGAGGGCAAAGGCAGGGCGGTGGACCTGCTCTCGGAGCAATCACACATCGTCGCGCGCTACAATGGCGGCGATAACGCCGGCCATACTGTCACCGTCGGCCCCAGGATCTACAAACTGCACCTCGTCCCCACCGGCCTGATCCATCCGGATGTGATCGGCGTGATCGGCAGCGGCATGGTGCTCAACCCGCAGACGCTGGTGGATGAACTCGACCAGCTGCGCCGCGGCGGGATCAAGATCAACCCCGAACGCCTGTGGATTTCAGATGCCGTCCAGTTGATCACCCCCGCGCACCGTCTGCTCGACCGCGCCCAGGATGCCGCTCTCGGTAACGCCCGCATCGGCACCACCGGCCGCGGCATCGGCCCGGCTTATACCGATAAAGCCGCGCGCCGCGGCTTGCGGGCGGGCGAGATCCTGGACATTGAATATTTCGCCGGGCGATTGCGCGCCCACCTGGAACAGGTCAACCTGACCCTCACCGCAGGGCTCCAACAGCCGGGCATCGAAATTGAAGCAGTGCTGAAAGAATACATGGATTTCGCCGTGCAGCTGCGCCCCTATATCCGCCGCATCGGCCCGCTGCTGCAGGAGGCGCTGGATGCCGGCCGCACTGTGCTGGCCGAAGGCGCGCAGGGCACCCTGCTCGATCTCGACCAGGGCACTTACCCTTACGTGACCAGTTCCTGCACCACCGCCCCCGGCGTTTTCAACGGCCTCGGCCTGGGCGTGCAGCCCCTGCGCGCCGTGGTGGGCGTGGCCAAAGCCTTCCAGTCGCGCGTGGGCGCCGGGCCTTTCCCCACCGAGTTGAACGGCGATATGGCCAGCTTCCTGCGCGGCACGGGTGCCAATCCCTGGGATGAATTCGGCACCACCACCGGCCGCCCGCGCCGGGTGGGCTGGCTCGACCTGGTGCTGCTCAACTACGCGCGCGAGGTCAACGGCCTGAACGAACTCTTCCTGACCAAACTGGACGTCCTTTCTGGCATGAAGGAAGTGCTGGTATGCGTGGCTTACCAGCGCAATGGCGATACCATGACCAGCCTGGATTTCTCCGGCGATGCGCGTCTGTTGGAGAGATGCATGCCGGTTTATAAAACCCTGCCGGGTTGGCAGGGAGAATTGCGCGGCTGCACGCAGTGGGAAGATTTACCCAAAGAAGCGCAAAAATATGTTACGTTTATCGAAGAGCATACCGGCCTGCCCGTGAAAACAATTTCCGTCGGGCCGGAGCGCGCCTCGCTGCTCTACCGCAAATGATCCCATGACCGACTTCGCCAATTACCAAAGCCCGTTCAGCTGGCGCTACGGTTCGCCCGCGATGCGCGGGATTTGGAGCGAAGAAAATAAACGCCGCTTGTGGCGGAAATTATGGGTGGCGCTGGCCGGCGCGCAGATTGAATGGGGCCTGGTAACGCCTGTCCAGCTGGACGAATTAAAGGCGCACGCTGACGACGTGGATGTCGCCCGCGCGCTGGAGATCGAAGCCGCCAACCGCCACGATCTGATGGCCGAGCTCAAGGTTTTCGCCGCGCAGTGCCCGCAGGCTGGCGGCATCCTGCACCTGGGCGCCACTTCCATGGATATCAAGGATAACGCCGAAGTGCTGCAAATGCGCCAATCGCTGGACCTGCTGCTGCCCAGACTGGCTGCCTTGTTGAAAGCCTTTGCCGAAAAGATCGAAACCTGGGCCAATCTGCCAGTGCTGGCCTTCACCCACCTGCAGCCGGCCGAACCCACCACGCTGGGCTACCGCCTGGCCTCTTATGCGCAGGATTTTCTGGCCGATGATCAGGCGCTTACGCGCCTGCGCGGCGAACTCAAGGGCAAGGGCCTCAAGGGCGCCGTGGGCAATGCGGCTGCCTGCGTCATGCTCTACGGAGAGGATGGCCAGCGCAAGCTGGAAGAGCGCGTCAGCCGGGAGCTGCATCTGTCTTTCTTTGACGTGGCTACTCAAACCTATTCGCGCAAACAGGATTATGATTTGCTCGGCGCGCTGGCCGGGCTGGCCGCCACGGCGCATAAATTCGCCTTCGATCTGCGCCTGCTGCAATCGGAAGTGATCGGCGAGCTGGCCGAGCCTTTCGGGGCCGATCAGGTGGGTTCTTCCGCCATGCCTTTCAAACGCAATCCCATTGAAGCCGAGAAGGTTTGCTCGCTGGCGCGCGCCGTGAGCGCCGCGCCGCTGACCGCCTGGCACAACTACGCCAACTCGCTGCTCGAGCGCACCCTCGATGACAGTGCCAACCGCCGTTCGTTATTTCCCGAAACCTTCCTCGCCCTGGATGAGATGCTTGTTGCGCTGGAAGAGATTGTCTCCGGCTTGCGGGTCAACGAGATGGCTATCCAGGCCAATTTAGCCAAATTCGGCCCCTTCGCCGCGCTGGAGCACGTGCTGATGGCCGTCGTCAAGCAGGGCGCCGACCGCCAGGAGCTGCACGAAGTCCTGCGCCAGTTGAGCATGTCCGCCTGGGAAGCTGTGCAGTTGGGGAAAGATAACCCGCTGATCGAGCTGGCTGCCAGTGATGCGCGTCTTACCTGCTGGCTCGCGCCGGGGGATATGAGTGAATTGTTTTCGGTGGAGGGCTACACCGGCATGGCCGCCTCGCGTGCGCGGGAGCTGGCGAGTACCATCCGCAATAGATTTACATAAAACAGGGAATTGGATTCCCTGAATTTAATATAAAAACAGGGAGCGGCGCTCCCTGTTTTTTAAAAAGTATGGAAATTTCTATTTCCGAATGCGAAAAACAATGCATATATTATTTTATTATTGCATCTATATTTCTCGTAGATAATTCAAAAGGATAAAATTGAACTGATCAAGAATCAATAGGGAATGTTATTTGCTTATGAATGCAAATGGTCTTCTCGCAATCGTGTTAAAGCTCCTTCGGATTTTAAGCGAAATTTTCTCGACATGGCACTCTGGATTTTTATCATGATGCAAAAATACTATGTTTTGAATTTAAATATTCATATTATTTGCTTTTAAGATAGATAAATATCATAATATGTTTTAAAGATTCTTTTCATGTTAGTGTAGCATTCTTTCTGTAATTTCAAATAAATGTAGATCACGGTATCCTTTCAGTGTGTCGATTAAACCCAAGAAAGGATGAGAACCATGATCTACAAGAATGATTGTACAT
>Ga0172371_10003324_pt1 | contig 25013 bp, 23 predicted proteins | sample Lak12m_FD_114543 | JGI IMG/M metagenome (GOLD analysis project Ga0172371, IMG submission 114543) | Freshwater microbial communities from Kabuno Bay, South-Kivu, Congo - kab_022012_12m | ecosystem: Environmental > Aquatic > Freshwater > Lake | place: Democratic Republic of the Congo: South-Kivu... | reverse complement strand
TTCAATACAGGCAGCCTCTGTGCTAAACCGGCTCTCAAGCTCCATCAAAGTTCGTGGGTAATCTTCCTCCATACCCAAGGATACTACATCTTGTGGTTACTGGAGTCAAGTGCATACCCACAATACTTAAATGCCTGCTTGATTTGCTGTGCATAATATTCGTGCGCTTCATCCGTATCGTAGTAGGGCGTATCCAGCACGAACATCTCCGTGTCATAGTGGTCAGCCAGAATTGCCCCTGCCGCCACGGTATTGTCACAAGGCTGGGTACAATGGATGATCGCCCTGGGTTTCGGTATGATATCCAGGTGGAGCATCCCGAGCCACCCGCTGATAAAAGAACAAAGATGATCCGGCACATAAGCACTGCGAGATTCATCCACATATGCGCACAGATGTTCAACGGGGGCCAGAAAACTCAGGGCTTCCAGGCAAAGCGGCTTCAGGCCCATAGCATAGATGATCTCTGGAGCAACCGTGAAATGGTGCAGCACGACATTGTCGGGGTCATCAAAGGCGGAAGACAGGGCCTCAATCCCTTCAAGGCTCGGCTGCCAGATCCATCGCTTTGACTCGTCAAGCCTGTCCATAAACCCCATAAAATTCTTCCGTATCAGTTGAACGAGATCGATGTTTAAATCGGGCTTTCTTGAAAAATCAAACTGTCTGAAAGCAATGCCTTTTTTGGATATCATGGTTATTCCCTCTTGCAGTTACCTCTCGAGCTGCTCAATAAAGGCTTCGATGCGTGTTTTCAGGCGTCCGGCGTCCTGGCCCACATACTCCTGGATCAGAGGCGCTGAAAAGGGAACCCCCAGTTCCTTTTCACGCTTCTTCAGGAAAAAGGCCTCGACCCCGTGCAGGTCACAGAATTGCTGTCTCGTAACTAGAATCCCGTCCACCCGAAACGCACTGGCCATTTCTTGTAGGTTTTGAAACCGGTTATTAAATCCATCGATCATCCGAGGGCATGGGAGCCGATTTAGATAGGATGCAGCCAGGCCACTCAGGGGATCCCCGTCCACGTGGATTGGATCCCAGAACTCCCTCGTGCCGAAGCAGCAGTTATCCGCGACCACCAGTCCTCCCACGTCCTCGACGATCTTGTAAAAGCTGGAGTCGTCGCCGGTCCAGCCGTAAATGAAAATCCGGGCGCGGTAATCAGCGAGAGGGGGGCGGTTTTCCAATTCCTCGGCCAATCGTCTCAGAAGCCGGTTGTATTGTTCAGGAGGGGTGGATTCCCCGGCAACAACGACATCGTGCATCTCGGAGCCCTTGATACGCGGAGCATTTTCTTGCATATTTTCCTGGAGGCTTTTTAATAACGCACGATTCTCATTATAAATCCGGATGGAGTTGAGTAGATTCTCATCTGTAACAAAGGTGTGGAATCGGCTCTCCAGATGAACTTTCAATTTCAGGAGTTCCTTTTCGAACTCTCGCAGGGTCATGTCATCGCTCTTGTGCGGCACAAACAGGAAATGATCGAACGGCACGCCTTTCTTTTTCACCCAGATCTCGTGAGCCCTGCGACCATGGTCACACTCGTTCATTCCGATCAGTCCGTCAAGGAAGTCATAAGTCCCGTTCAACGCCAGATCCAATATGGCTCGGGAGTAGCTACAATTACACACTGCAGCCATATAGACATCCGCTCTGGTCGTTCCCTCAGCCCCTACGCCTTTTATTCGATAAGGGAAGAGTCCTGCCGCATGCAACAGTTCCCGCGGGATATAGGAGCACCAATAACCGACGATCTTTTTGCCCTCGTTTTTCCATGCGGCAACAGTCGGGTTGGGGTTTTGTTTCGCCAATGATATCAGTTCTTCTAAAGCCGTCATGATGGATCCCCTGTCTGCTCTTTGACAAGTTTCTTTTAAAGAATAAGGAATAGCATCACCAATGCCGCTCGCAGAGGGACTTCATTAGCCGATCTGTTCCAACTGCTTGTTTTCAGCGACCATCTCAAGAAAGGGTTCGAGATACCCCAGCATCTGCTCTGTTGAAGTGACGCGGGGATCTAGGGCATCCACAACAAAACTGAGCAGGGGCACACCCAGCTCATCCATGAGGACCTCCTTGGTAATCTGGGCGACGGACCAGTTGGCCTTGCACTGGAGATGCCCTGCAAATATCGCCGCATCGATGCTCCATTCCTTGCACCAATAGGCTGAATCGCGAACAAAATAATCCAGGTGCCCCCGGCTCGATCTACCCATGGGGCAACTCAGTATCCGAATGGCCAGGGACCTGCACAACTCATCGAAATCCCCGGAGCTTTTCGGCGTATAAAAATACTCTGATGCCTGAAAAATCACTGGAATGGCCCCGTATTTTTTTCCCAGCCAGTCATATACGGTCCATTCAAAACTGGGCCATGCGTAGATCCAGGCGGTTCGGATCTTTTCCTCGTGCTGACCGCCGATGCCTTTGCGGGCGCGCTCTCGGGCATCCTCAAGGTGTTTCTCCAGCCAGCGAACCAGGTGCTCGCTGCCGGTCTGGCCGTACATCCCGATACTCACCTGGCGCAAAATGGCCCCCGTCGGTATCGGGCATGGCTTTTTCTTCTTGAGTTCATTAATCTCATGCACCAGTTCATGGGCCCGCTGGGATCGCTCCATAACTTCACGAAATCTGTCTATGTCGAGCTTTTTCCCTGTCATCTGTTCCAGGTAGCGAAAGCCCTCTTTGATCTGCGCCGTGAAATAGTCATAGGCCTCATCGTTATCGTAGTAAGGTGAATCAATGATGTAAGGTTCCACGCCATAAAAATCGGCCAGAGCGGTGCTCTGTGCAAGCGAGTTGTCACAGGGCTGAGACGTATGGACGATAGCCACCGGTTTGGGTATGGCGTTGGAGATGGCCATTCCGATGGAACCGCTAAGAAAAGAGCAGAGGTGGTCCGGGATGAATGCCTTGTGGGACTCGTCGATATAAGGGATCAGGTATTCGGTGGGGCAAAGGAATGACAAGCCTTCCGGGCAAACAGGTTTCAATCCCATGGCATAGATCATTTCGGGCGCCAGGCTAAATCCTATAAGAACCACATCGGTCGGGTCTTCGGCTGCGGCACACATGTCATCTATCGCGTTGATTGACGGCTGCCAGATCCATTGCATGGCCGGATCTCTTTGGGAGACAGCCGACTTGATGGCCTGTTGTATCGTATGGAGAAGGTCTGTTTTGAGTTCCGGCTTCTTTGAAAAGTCAAACTCTTTGAAAATAATATCTCTCTTGGATGTCATCCCTTTTCTCCCCAATTCAATTACTTTCTATCTGTTCAATAAAGGCCTCGATGCGCGTCCTCAACCGCCCCGCATCTTCGCCGATGTATTCCTGAATCAGAGGTGCTGAAATCGGCACGCTCAGCTCGTTTTCGTGCCGCTTCAATGAAAAAGCCTCAGAACCATGAATGTCGCAGAACTGGTGTCTTGTGACAAGGACGCCGTCTACGGCGAATTCCCGAATCATATTTTTCGCATAGGCAAGCCTGCTGTTCAACTCGCCCATCATACGCGCGCATGCGGGGCGATAAAGGTAAGACCGGGCAATACCCTTTAAGGGATCACCGCCAGCCTCGACGGGTTCCCAGAAATCTCTCGTGCCATAGCAGCAGTTATCCGCAACCACCAGTCCTCCGACATCTTCCACGAGCCTGTGAAACCCGGAATTATCACCGACCCATCCATAGATCATGAGCCTGGCTCTTGGCCTGTTAATAGGTTCTCGATGTTTGAGACCTTCCAACAACTGATTTAGAAGCTGGTTGTATTGCTCAGGGGGCGTGCATACACCCGCCACAATCGCGGTGTTCAGTTCAGAACCCGTGATCAAAGGCTGCTCTTCCTTCAAACATGCCTGTAGCGTTCTGAGTAACACCCGGTTCTCGTTATATAGACGGATGGAGTTAAAGAGCGCATCATCCGTGATGAATGTGTGAAATCGATTCTCCAGGTGGACCTTGAGGTTGAGAAGCTCTTTCTCGAATTCCTTCAGCGCTGTTTCGCCCACTTTGTGTGGCACAAAGAGGAAATGGTGAAACGGGATGGCCTTCTTTTCCACCCATATCTCGTATGCCCTGCGTCCGTGATCGCATTCATTCGCTCCTATCATCCCGTCGATAAAATCATAGGTTCCATCGAATGCAAGCTCCAGCGCAGCACGAGGATAGGTGCAGTTGCACACGGCGGCCATGTACACATCGGCCCTGGCGGTACCCCTGGCGCCGGTGCCCCTGATACGATAGGGAAACAGATGGGCTGCATACATCAGCTCTTGGGGAATATAAGAGCACCAGTATCCGAGTATTTTCTTGCCGTCATCCTTCCATGCCTTGGCCGCTGAGTTGGGATTTTCAGAGACTAAGGCCTCCAACCGATCGAGAGCTTCCATCGTCAACTCCTTGTTTTTCGCAGGTGGGCTGGGATCAAGCAGACCGTAGCATAGCAACTAAGGCATTGGTGGCCTCCATCGCTGGAACCCTTCGGTTCTGCCGGACCAGGTGCGTGAGAAGAAACAGAGGGCCGCATCCAATTTGTCTCTTTGGGCCCCTCCAGGCGCAAGCACACCCATTTCCCCGTCCCTGATCATTTTTTCTACCCCGAATTCACACATGTAGCCCTGAGCTCCAAAGATCTCCATGGTTCGATCTCCCACCCACCTGAAATTGCGGGAGGCTTCCTCCTTAGCCCCGGAGCAGATCCCATGGGGGCCATCCTGGTCCCAGAAATTTCCGTAAACGGCCGGATTCATGACCGTATGGGCAGCGTAGAAGTAGGATGCCCTGGATGCGACGATCCGGCTGGCCATTTCACCGAGAACCGCGGCCCACAAGGAATACTCTCGAAGGGGTCTGCCCTCTATCTCACGAACGCCCGACTGATCCAGGGCCTTTTCGAAGAGCCCTACGGTGCCTCCGGTCATGCGAGCCGCGATTCCAATGCGTGAACCTGCAAGAATGACGGAGTAGAACAGTGCGGCATCCAAGCCTGGTCCTCCGACCCGATACTCCTTGGGTATGCAGACATCGTCGAAATTGATCTCGCAGTTCCTGTCCAGCGTGCACCCCATCTTTTGGTAAGGCTGGGAAAACGAGAGGCCTTCCGCATCAGGCGGTACGTAGAAAAGACCGATGGATTCCCAGGTTCGTTTGTCCCTGTCAGGTTCCGTGTTGGCAACGACAAGGTAGCCAATATGCCCTTTTGATCCTTCTCTTTGAAAAACGTCGGCTGGTCCTGACGGACCGGGGAAGATCTTCTGCCCGTTGATCACGTATTCATTCCCCTTTTTGATGGCGGTGACCAGCGCGGCGCGTCCCCGCTGGGTGATGTCTTCGATATTGACGCCGCCCTGGGGTTCGGTGAAGCAGACGGCGCCCGTGTAGAAATCGCCCGTACAGAGTTTCTCCACCATCAACTTTTTCAGGACTTCGTTGGGAGAGCGGAAGATGGGGCCTGACACCCAGTTGGCCTTATTGATGAGGGAAGAGAAAGAACCGTCAACCCTGCCGATCTCTTCCCCCATGGCCAGTTGACAGGGAAGAGAAAGCCCCAGCCCTCCATAGGACTCAGGAATGCCTGCTTGCAGGTAACCCAGCCGAGCAAGGTCTGCACCAAATTGAACGAAGGTGTTCCATGCAGAGTCCCAATCCCGGTCATGGTGTGCGCCTTCCAGATCCCACACCCTTGGTTTCACCTTTTCCTGCATATAGTCTCGTACACTTCGGACCATATCCATCTCTTCGTCATTCAGCCACGGACGAAACTTACGTTCTATTCGCAACCATGCATATCTTTCACTGTAGCCCATTTCTCTATTTCCTTTGCTGTGCTCGAGGGTGAAACCAAAAGGCCATAACTTTCAAACAAGGTTCAGAGAACCCAATATGCCGCGAACTGCGGCAAGGCTGCTCGACATTTCAGAAAGGTTGTCGATGGGGAGACCCGCCCTGTCAAGGGACGTCACATGATCGTCTTCCGGAATCGATCCGAAAACCTCTAATCCGACTTCTTCGGCCATTGTGAGCAGAGGAGCGGCATCGCCCTTCATTCTGTTCAAGATCAGGCCAAATCTCTGGCAATCCTCAATGGCCGATCCGGATTCAACGATTTCCTTTATCTGCACAGCAGTCTTCATTCCCCTTATGGACATGTCTGTGACAAGAAACAGCGTGTCCACCGTATTGAGAACCCTCCTGTGAATCTGCTCAAGGCCAGCTTCACAGTCAATCAGCATGATGTCATAATCGCTGGCGATAGCACCGATGCCGTATTTCAAGACGCTATTCACGCCGCAATAGCACTCTGAACTCTCTTCTTTTCCCATAATCAACAGCTCAGCATCATGCAATTTGACCAGGGCTTCTCTGATCAATACATCTTTTATACGGCCACTGCCCAACTCCCTCTTGAGCTGAGGCTCCGAGATGACCCTGTCCCGAAAGGATCCGACGCTTCGATCTGTTTCCGCGCCCAGAATGTACGAGAGCCCCATCGCAGGGTCTGCATCCACCAGCAGGATCCTTCTCCCTTGACGGCTCAGAACCCGACTTATCAACGCCGAAATAATGGTCTTGCCTACGCCCCCCTTTCCGGTAACCGCTATTCTCAGTTTGCTTGTCGGGAATATCCCGTCTTTGTATCCCATATCCGTCATCCTTCTCTCCTCAGCCATTCGATTGGGTCAGAGGTCATTCAGGCATTCAGAATGGCTGAACTGATTTCCTTTTAATCAATGCCGCCTATTTAAGGCTCATCTCCTGGGCGATGATAGCCGCGCCCAGGGCCCCAACGATCTGTGGATCACCCGGCAGACGCTTCATTTCAATACCCAATCTTCTCTCTATTGCCCTGACCACGCCGATATTTTTACCGACCCCACCTGAAATAATGACATCTTCTCTCAGCCCGACCCTGCCAACCAGGGAGATAATCCTGCCGGCCGCGGAATCACAAACGCCTGCCAAGATATCCGCTCGATCGTTTTCTTCGGCGATGAGGCTGATCACCTCACTCTCGGCGAAGACGCTGCACTGACTGGATATGGGGACGATCTTTTTGGCTTGGACAGCCAGCGGTCCCATCTCATCGACGTTGATTTCAAAAACCGCGGCCATGACTTCGAGAAACCTTCCGGTCCCTGCCGCGCATTTGTCGTTCATGACAAAACTCTTAACCTTCCCCCGGACCTTTTCGTCCAGGGCAATGGCCTTACAGTCCTGTCCGCCGATATCGATAAGGGTTCCGGCTGTCCCCATCAGCCATGCGGCTCCCTTGGCATGACAGGCAATTTCCGAAACCGTCTTGTTGGCAAAGGGAATTTTAACCCTTCCGTAGCCGGTCCCCACCACATACTTCACATCTTTGAGATCGAGACCCACCTTCTCGAGGGCCTGGCCCATGGTATCAGCGGCTGTCCTGGCAGGCAGGGGTCGAGAGGGTACGACGCTGGAGGAAATGATCTCACCCCCATCCAAAATGACGGTTTTGCCGGTAATCGAGCCTACATCACATCCGGCGACAATAGTCATGGCGTTCCTTCCTCCACCATATCCCTTATCGGATACAATGCTGCATCGATCCTGATTTCCGTTACGCCAGGGATTTTTGTTACAGCCGCTTGTATCTCCTCGGTGAGTCGGTCTCTTTGTTCAACAGATGTGCCTGACACACCGTCCAAAACAGCCCTTACGAATAGTGAACCATCATGAGCCTCCACGTCCGCATAGGGATTGATATCGCTGATCTGCCATTTTGCCTTGGCTGCAAGGAGAAGGTCATCGACATGCTGTTGAGATTCTGGTGTTGTCTGGAAAACGTCGAGTGCTACGGTGCGGCAGATCATATCCACCGCAACGTCAATGGAGATCCTTTTGAGATGGATAGCCAAGTCATAGAGGTCTGAATCCCAGGGATGAATACCATATAGATGAAACCCCCATTCGATAAGGGGACGGTCTCTCTCCTTCAGGCAGATCAAGGCATCTTTGCGGGACAACCCCTCCTGCTCCATGCAAGACCGCATCCGGTCCTCGATATCCTGCATGATCAAGACCTTCAGACCGTGTTCGACTCCCCTGACAAGGAAGTGGCCTGCCATGCCATGGTGGACGACATTGTCCTTTTGATAATCGCTTAACAGCAGAAGCTGAACGCCGGCGATGTATTTCTCCTTCTCCGCGCTGGTCAGCCCGATATCGGAAGGCCCTTTTCGAAACGACAGGAAGGCCCTTAATACCGGGAGATTGAGTCCGTCCGAGGCATGGAGGAGTGTCTCTCTCGATATGCACCGATAGTCGAGCCTGCTTGCGACTTCCTCTGCGACTTCCTGGCCTTTGCCGTAGGACCCTGTCGTTATGGTAACAATAGACATGAGATGACCTCGAGATGTCCCTGAGAGATTCTCTCTTATGAGCTCTTGGCCTGACTTTCATCGAGCCAGCCGGACCGGACATTACGAACCTGCTGCCTCAACCGTTCAGAAAGACCTCCTCTACCCATCGCGTATGTATCTGTCCGTTAAGATAATCCGGATGGTTCATGACCTTCCGGTAAAAGGGGATCGTGGTTTCCACACCTTTGACATCAAAATTCGCAAGGGCGTCCTCCATGCGATGAATGGCCTTGGAGCGGTTGTCTCCCGTTGTGATCAGTTTGGCAAGAAGAGAATCGTAATAGGGTGGCACGAAATAACCTGAATAACAGTGGGTATCTATTCGAATTCCATGCCCTTCCGGTGGGGTCCAGCTCAAAATCCGACCAGGGTGCGGCATGAAATTCGCGTCGGGTTTCTCGGCATTGATTCGGCATTCAACGGCGTGCCCCTTAATGGAAATTTCTTCCTGGGCGAAACTGATCGGGTTTCCGGACGCGATTCGAATCTGTTCCTTGACAAGGTCCTTTCCGGTGATCATTTCTGTCACCGGATGCTCAACCTGGATTCGCGTGTTCATCTCAAGGAAATAAAATTTTCCCTGATCCTGGTCCAGAACCATTTCGATGGTGCCCGCATTCTCGTAGTTGACATGTTGTGCGATGGCGACCGCCGCCTGGGTGATTTTGTCACGCATATCGGACGTTACCGCGGGAGATGGGGCTTCCTCCACCATCTTTTGATACCGGCGCTGCAGCGAACAATCACGCTCAAACAGGTGAACCACATTTCCATACCGGTCTGCAAGGATCTGGACCTCGATGTGCCGGGCATTCGCGATCAGGTACTCGATATAGATCCTGTCATCTCCGAATGCGGCCCTGGCCTCGGCTGAAGCCTCTTCAAAGACCGATTTCAACTCGCTTGGGTTCCTGACCATCTTCATCCCTTTGCCGCCACCGCCGGCCGCCGCCTTCAGAAGAACAGGGAACCCTACCTTTTCGGCCATCGAACCGGCCTCTTTCGCATCGTGCACCAGTTCAGAACCGGGAATGACAGGGATGCCGAGATCTCTGACTATTTCCCTCGCGACCAGTTTGTCCCCCATATGCCGGATGTTTTCCGGTTTCGGACCAATGAAGATGAGCCCGTTGTGCATGCATGCCTCTCCCAACTCCGGCTGCTCTGCAAGAAAGCCATACCCCGGATGGATGGCATCCGCACCGGTGCCAAGGGCGGCGGTAATGAGCGTCCCTACCTTGAGGTAGCTCTGCAGGGGTGGATGGGGCCCGATGCAGACCACTCGGTCGGCCATCTGGGCGGGGAGGCTATCCTTGTCCACATTCGATACCCCCAACACCGATTCGATGCCCATCTCCCGGCAGGCACGGATGATCCGCAGGGCAATTTCACCGCGGTTCGCAACAAACACCCTCGAGATACTGCCCATCAGGCCTGAGCCTCCCCCAGTTCTTGCTTAGGGTTCTCTTCCACCCAAAACAGCGTCTGGTCAAACTCCACCAATTGCCCGTCTTCCGCACAGATTTCCTTGATGGTGCCCTTGATGCCTGCCTTGACGGTATTGAAGAGTTTCATGACCTCGATGATGCACAGGGTGTCATCTTCGGTCACAGACTGGCCTTCTGTAACAAAGGGCGGCGCCCCGGGTTTAGGCGCCCTGTAGAACGTCCCCAAGAGCGGGGCCTTGATGGCTGTGTAACCGGTCACCTTTGCCGATTCAGGGGAGTCGGTTTCTCCGCCCGTTTCAGGCAGGACTTTTCCTGACGCTCCAGAACTCGTCGTTCGTTCTTCAGGTGGTTCTGACTTTTCCGTCAGGGATGCGGTTTCTGTCCTTTCCGGAACAGGCATACCGGACGCTCTGTCAGCATGGGCCGCGCTTGACTTCTTCAGGAACAATTTAAGTTCACCGAGTTCCAGCCGAAATTCGTCAATATCAGACTGCCCCACAATCTCTAAAATTTGAATCAGATCGTCATGGTCTATTGACCCCATCATTCGCCTCCACTCACTCGATGGTCCTAAGTCCCTAATACCGGATATCCAGCCTCAACCTATCTTTTTGAATCGCAACCCGCCGAATGTCACGCCGACCTGCCAGCTCTCTTATCAGACAGGATAACGGAGTTCCCATTACGGCTTCCGTATGGATCGTTTTTTTGTTCTTGAAATATTTCTCCAGTGTCTGAGGCGTGTTGAACAGGTTCATGAGCAGGTCCTCATCCGACCGGAAAGGCCCTTTCTCCTTTATGAACCTTCCGACCATCGGTTCATGGATGTTTTCCAGAGGATCCATGGGTTCGGAGTCCCCCTTGGAGAGAATGCGATCGAGGACATTGGGTGCGATGGGCGCTGCCAGTTCTCCGTAATAACCGCGGGCATACAGCGAGAGCTCCGCCGGGATCGTGAGATATCGCTCTCCCTGGACCACATTAAAAACCGCCTGTACGCCTACGAATTGGGAGAAAGGCGTCACCATGACCGGCCATCCCAGTTCTTCCCGAACACGTGCCGCCTCTTCCAGCACCTCAGGGAGGCGGTGTTCCAGTCCCAAGTCTCTCAACTGGCTCACCAAATGTGACATCATACCGCCCGGTATCTGATGTCCGGCATATTTGTGATACGCTACGGGATCGAACCTGACCGGCTTTCCGGGGGCCCGTTTCTCTCGATAGGCCACCCAATAGAAATAATCGTCAATTCTGCTCACCAAGTCTCTGTCGAGGCCAATCTCCAGCCCCTGTCCTTGGGCCATCTGAATCACTTCGATAGTTGAGGGTATGGAATTCCCATACGATAGCGGCAGACTGGTCGTGCAGATGTTGTCCACCCCGGCCTTCAGAGCCTCCCTGTAGCAGCCGCTGCTCAGTCCTGTTCCCGAGTGTGCCGAAAATTCCAGCAGTGTTTTGTCGCCGATTGCTTGGCGAACGGCTGGGATGAGGGTTTGGGTCCTTTGAGGCGTCAGCAGGCCGCTGGCGTCTCCCAGACATATGCTGTCCACCCCGATCTCAACAAGCTTACTCGCCTTCTCGGCATAATATGCGTCTGTGTGGACGGGACTCTCCGCGAAGGTGATGGCAGGGGCTGCCTTGAGACCTACATCCCGGGCAATTCGACACTGCCATTCCATGTTGCGAATGTCATTCAGCCCATCAAATATAAGGACCCAGCCGATGCCGATCCGCTTCAGGCATTTGAAGAGGAGTTCGATGACATCGTTGGGATATCGGTCCCAGCCAAAGGTGTGCCGGCTCCGAATCAGGACTATGATCTCCGTGCGGGGCATCCTGCTGCAGAGAAGGCGCATCCGCTCCCACGGATCCTCGTAAAGATACATCAGGCAGGATTCGAAGCATGAGGCGCTCATGATATGCACCTTCTTGAATCCTGCCTCATCCAGCATGGGCGCTGCGGGCAGCATGGATTCCGTAGTCATCCTGTTCGCCCACAAAGACTGCTGACCATCGCGCAGGGTCTCTTCGATAAATCCCAATTCGGTCAATTGACACGTCCCCCGATAGATATTTGATTGTGAAAGAAAACCCTCTTCCCCTAACTCTTTTTCTCAATTGTCAATTTCAGATCCCCCACTTCCAGATGCAGTTCTTTGCCTGGAGACCGATCGATGGTCTCCAGGATCTCCACCACATCTTTGAAAGTCAGACCGTAGGAGAGATTTTCCCTGTCCAGTTGCACTTCAAAAGGCTCCCTCATAGTTCTTCTCCAGATCAGCCCTATGCCTACCAGGCCTTTGTCAGCATGTGCATGGTGCACGCAGCGTGTTCGGTGCCTGACATCCCCCCTCCCGTCACATGGGTCATGGCAACGGCCGGGATCGGTTCAACCTGGTATCCGGCACACTCCCCCCGCATCTGTTTGACACACGATGCAATCTGTGCGGCCCCGGACGCCCCAACCGGATGCCCGTAGGACAACATGCCGCCCCTGGGGCTGACCACGCATTTTCCACCGTAGGTCGATTCACCGTCCCTGAGGAATTTGACGCCTTCCCCTTTTCGGCAAAGACCGAGACATTCATAATAGAGTATTTCCGCGATGGAAAAGGCATCGTGCAATTCGATGATATTCACGTCCTCCGGTCCGATTCCGGATTCTTCATAGATCCGCTCGGCTGCCATCTCAGTGATATCGTCACCGGTCAAATCTCTCGGCCCGTTGTGGTAAGGGCCCGAAAAGACAACCGCACCGCTCACTTTCACTGGCTTCTGGATGCCCAGTTTTTTCGTCATTTCTTTTGAACAAACCACAACGGCGCCGGCCCCGTCGCTGATGCCGCAGCACTGCTGTAGGGTGAGCGGAAAAGCGACCATCCTCGATGCGAGAACCTCCTCTATGGAAATGTTACCTTTGAACCAGGCATGGGGATTGTGGGTCGCGTGCCGTCGATTTTTGACCGTTACCGCTGCCAGGTCTTCCGGTGTGGCACCGGTCTCAAACATATATCGATTGGCCCTCATGGCATATTTGCCCGTAAATACCAGCCCGTGCATGGTTTCGATGTCGCCGGTTGCACCGGCAAATGCCGTCCCGGCCTGACGGGTGAGGCTGTGGTTTTCAGTCCCAACGGCAATGGATATATCAGCCACTCCTGTGGATACATCCTTCACTGCGCAATAAACTGCCATCCCGCCCGCCGAGCAGGCGCTTTCCACATTGATGATTGGCAGGTCACCGCACATCCCGAGGTCCTTGAAAACCATTTGACCGGTAACAATGCCGTTTTGCACATTCCCAACGTATGCGGTTTGAACGACGCCGGGTTTTTCAATATGAGCATCTCTCATGGCCTGCAGGGCCGCCTGCCTGCCCAATACGTCAAAGTCCGATGTGTGCTTTCCAAATGTGGTCTCTCCCACGCCCGCAATGTAGACATCCCTGTCCAATTTCATGATCCATTCCCCCCTGACGACACAATGAAGCTAAGAAGCAGCCTTTTTGAACTTGTAGCTCGTGACGGGCAGCCCATCCCGATTCATTCGTATGGTTCCGATGGTCAACTCCACCGTATCATTACATTTAAATCCCGCGGCCACTCCATCGAGCTGGGCGAATACCCGTATGTTCTCGGGCAGATCCACATATCCGATGGTCATCGGATACGTCATCCCCGGCTGTCCTAAAAACACCTCTGCAAAAGCATAGAGCGTCCCTCTGCGACCCAGCGGAACCATTTCAAACTCCTCCCCCCAGCAGCCCGGGCAGATGCTCAGCTTTGGAAAATCAAGTTGTCCGCACTGCTTGCATCGATAGCCTTTTAAGAATGGGGGAGAGCCGTCTTGGGGCACCTCGAAAAGGGCTGGATGGTAAAAAGTGATATCAGGCTCTTTGTCCTTTTCTTTCTGTCCCCTCTTTTTTTCGGTTTTGTCATCTCCCATACGCATTACCTCCTCGTACTCATGCCATAAAAAACATTAGATAACGTCTTCCTGTCGAAGACCCTGAATGGTGAGGTCGTCGTAATTCAGCAAATGTTTCAGGATCGCATCGGTGTGTTCGCCCAGTTCGGGGGAGGGACGGGTGGGGATATCTTTGGCTTTGGTCATCCTGACAGGAGACTTTGCATAGACGCGTTTTCCTGCAATGGGATGATCAATCTCAACCAGCATTTGACGTGCCCTGAGATGGGGGCAGTTAACCAGATCTTCCGCGTTTTGGACCGGTCCCACCGGCACACCGTTTCTGAGGAGGGTCCCGACAACCTCCTTCCGATCTCTGCTGCCCATCCATTCCCGAACGATCGGCTCCAGGAAGTCCTTGTTCCGGACCCTTTCGGGGCCGGTTGCGGTCTTTGGGTTCTCGATCAAGTCTTCGCGTTCGATGGCCTTGCAGAAGCGTTTCCAAATGAAATCATTGGCAGCAAGGAAGGCGACATAGCTCCCGTCTTTAAGCTGATATGCACCTGCAGGCGCCTGGAATCGCAGGACGGATCCCCTTGAAAGTATTTCCCCACTGAAAGAATAGTTCATAATCCCCATTTCATTGAGGGCGACAAGCGAGTCATACATGCTCGCGTCGATAAGCTGGCCCTCGCCGGTTCGTTCCCGCATAAAGAGCGCCAGCAGGATGGCATAGCCAGTCACCACGCCTGTGAACAGATCGGCCAGTCCAGGAAAGCCCCACAAGGGCGGTTTTCCCTCTTCGCCGATGAGGTCCATGATGCCGGCCATGGCCTGAATGACAGGATCGAAGGCAGGCCAGTTGGAGTAGGGTCCCTTTAATTCATCCAGCCTTCCAAAACCGCTGATAGCCGCATAGATGAGCCTCGGATTGATCTCTTTCAGCACATCGTATCCCAGGCCCAGTTTTTCCACTGTACCCGGTGCCATGTTTTCCACGATGACATCCGCATGCTTGACCAGTTCCTTAAAGAGCGTCTTTCCTTTTTCGGTCTGTATATTGAGTGTCAGGCTCTTCTTGTTTCGATTGAAGACCTCAAACCCACCGTAGGCCTTGTTTCCGTCTTTGTCTTTCACTTCGGGGAGATAGTTTCTCCTCGGATCCCCGCTCCCAGGTCGCTCGATTTTAATAACCTCCGCGCCCTGGTCAGCGAGCCACATGGTACAATCCGGCCCTGCGATGTACTGTTCGAGGCCGAGAACCCTTATGCCTTCCAACGGATAGTATTTTTTCATGGGATACCTTATCCTCCTTAAATGATCCCTTCCTCCTTCAATTTCTCCATATAGGCTTTTGACAGACCGAGCAATCCCGTATAGATGTCTTCATTGTGCTGTCCAGGATATGGGGCCGGCAAAGAAAATCCCGCCTCTCTTCCTGAGAATTTTGACGGAAATCCAGACGCTTTTAACCCGGTTTTGCCGTAGACCGGGTGCATGACGTCCTGGATCATTTCCCTCGCGTTCAAATGAGGATCTGCTAATGCGTTTTCAAAGGAACAAACCCGTTCACACGGGATCTTCTTCTCTCTGAGTGTGTTGATCGCTTCATCCACCGTCAGCGATTCCAGCCAGGCTGCCACGATGGCATCAATCGCGTCTGCGTTTCTGCATCGCGTCTGCTGGCTCTTAAAACGCGGGTCGTCTCTCAGGTCCTCTCTCCCGATCGCTTCCAGGAATGCGTGCCACTGACTGCTCTGGGCCACACAGATGACGATTTGCCCGTTACGGGTCGGATATACATTCCAGGGGGCAGGTCTGGACGCACTTTCCTCATGGCCGCTAAGCGTTCGCTGAAAAGAGGATGTCTTCAAAAATTCGTCGGCCGCGGCTGAGAAGCAAGCATCCTGCATGGATAGGTCGATATAGATGCCGTGGCCTGTTTTCTCTCGCGACAGGAGGGCGGCCAGGATGCTGACAGTGGCCCATAGAGCGGGAACCATCTGTCCAGCCCATGTGCCGCACCGAATCGTTCTGCTGTTCAAAGCGCCATTCGTCTCCATAATGCCACTGGCGGCCTGAACCATCAGATCGAACCCTGGGCTTTCTTTGTAACCACCGTCCTGCCCATAGCCTGAGACTGAACAGAAAACGATTCCCGAATTCACTTGTTTCAACCGGTCGTAATCCAGGTCGTGCGCCTCCATAACGCCCGGTGCGAAGTTCTCGATGAGGACATCACTGACCGTTACCAGGCGTTTGAAAAGTTCCCTTCCCGCTTCATGCATCAGGTTTAAAAAAACACTCTTCTTACCCCGGTTCCGCCTCAGATACTGAACCGAGATATCGTAAGGATTTTTCACTTCGGAGGCGATTCCATCCGGACCAACAAAGGGGGGGGTCCATCGACAGGGATCGCCGATATGAGGTCGCTCGATCTTGATCACCTCAGCCCCTAATCCGGCGAGGTTCTGGGCCGCATAAGGTCCCGACGGATCTGTGGTCAGGTCAAGTACTCGGAAGCCTCTCAACAGGGCTTCGGTTTTCGTTATCGTTTGATGGTGAGACATCGCGACCATTGTGAATGGGTTTCGTGCGTTGGCACAAGGGGACAGTGGCGTAGGCGTATGTCGCCCAAAATTAAGCGTGTCTGCCCAATATTCGGCCCAATAATCGGCTTATATCACCTGAAGATGGTCCGAGGATCAGCCACCGCCGCATGATAAAGACATGCGAGGCACCCTTACATTACCCGCCCTTCAACACAGACTGATAGGCCATCTCTCCCACTCTGGCCAGTTCTTCATCTTCCTGACCGGTGCGGCCGCTGGTGCCGACGGCGCCGACAATCGTCCCATCTTCGGAGCGGAGCAGCACCCCGCCCGGGATGGGGGCATGTCGCTTATCTCCGAACCATGCGACATCCCGGGCATTTTCTCCACTGAAAAACATCCTTAGAACATCGATGGTATTGATTCCCCAGTCGATAGCGGTATAGGCCTTGTTCAAGGCCATCCTGATGGTCAATGGGGGCGCTCCATCCATTCTCTTAAAACATACAAGATTAGCTGCGGCGTCCACCACTGCCATGGAACTCGGCAATCCCGGTTTCGTCTCAGATGCAAACTGCAACATGGCACCCAGTACCGTTTGAGCGTGCTCCAATGAAATACCCATGTCAGCCCTCCTCTCATTTTCCGTTTCACATCCAATTTCACAGGTGAAGAACTTGACGGAGATTTTGCAATATGTATGCCCTCAACGGGGCTGGTTGAGGCGGGGATCTGCCAGGCGCAGTCCCGAAAGGCCGAAGATCTCTGTTACCCTAACGGAGGAAAAGGCCCGCTAAATGGGATTGAAGGATTGAGGCCTGCACAGCCTCTGGTGGGGATTAAGCGGAATGGGGCGACGAAACCCTGAAATGATCAGGAGGGGATGCCCAGCTTCTTCATGCGGTATTGAAGCGTGGATCTCGGAACTCCCAATAATCTGGCAGCACCTTTTTCTCCTCCTACAGCGCCCCCGCACGCATCCAGGGCCTTCTCAATGTGTCGCTTTTCCATCTCCGCCCGGGTCAGAAATTTCACTTCTTTCGGTGGCTCTTCGCCGGGCTCCACCGAGTGCAGCAACTGGCGGATATCCGCTTCGGTAATCGTGTGTCCCCCGCGATGGATCATAAGCCGCTCCACGATGTTCTGTAGCTCGCGTACGTTACCAGGCCAACGGTATCTGCACAGCTCATCAAGGGCGGCTGGAGAGTATGTCGCCTCTGGTTTCTGCATCCTTTCGGCAAACCGGGTCGTAAAACACTTGATCAGGAGAGGTATGTCGTCGGCGTGCTCTCGAAGCGGCGGGAGCCGAATGTGTATTGTATTGAGCCTGTAATACAGATCGCGACGGAATCTTTGTTCGCGAATCTTTTTTGTCAATTCCTGATTGGTGGCGGAAATGATCCTGAAATCAACCGAGATAGGCCTGCTCTCGCCAACCCGTTCAAAACGTTTGTCCTCCAGAACTTGCAGTAGTTTGGCTTGACTCTGCAAGGGAAGCTCGCCGATTTCATCGAGAAAGACAGTGCCTCCATCGGCCATTTCGAATCTTCCCGTCCTCCTGGCGGCAGCTCCGGTAAACGATCCTTTCGCATGACCAAACAGCTCACTCTCAATCAGGGTGGGAGCCAGAGCGGCGCAGTTCACCTTCACGAACAACTGTTCTCTGCGATGGCTGAGGTTGTGGATGTGACGGGCGATATGATCCTTGCCCGTTCCGGTTTCTCCCGTAATGAGAACGGAGGTATCCGTGTTCGCCACAAGGTCCACATCGTTCATAATGTCGGTCATGAGATGGCTCGTAAAGTAGAACTCCTTATCCAGCCGATCCATTTTCCCCAAAACGTAACTTTTTTGCTGTTCAAGTTTCTCATTGATTTTCTTAAGTTTTTCATACGACAGCATGTTGTCTACAGCAATGGTAATCTGGACCGACATGTCCTCCAGAAACGAAGTCATGTCCTCCATGTCTTCAGGTGGTTTTTTGAATGCCACATGGAAGGAACCCAAGAAATCATCACGTATAATGAGGGGAAACGCCATGGTGCATGTGAGGCCCTCCATCAACATGGTGTCTGCGGTTGTCAATCTGGGCTCTTCGGACAGGTCTCTGATGATGACAGGTTTCCGTGATTCAATCACCAAATTGGCCACAGAACCCTTGGGTAACGGGCGACTCGTCCTACACGTGATTCCGCGGGGCCGTATTCCCTCGGCGGTTGCAAAATAACTTAGGGACTGGGTATCCGGGTCATACAGGTTGATACTGCAGCGGTCATATTGAAAGATTTTCTTGATTTCCGAGGCAATGGCGCCAAAGAGGCTCTCTCGGGTGCGGTTACGGATGATTGTGTTGTTCAGCTTTAACAGAAGCTCGTATTCCGGAGTGGTTCTCCAGGGCATCGTAACCCTCCTGATCTTTATGGTCCTTTTCGGCCAATGCTCCTTCACGCGCGGTGGCTTGTCAAGCCCAAAATTGGGCAGAATGGCCCAGAGTTCGATTTTCTCGGCAGGCACCCATGACAAGGTCGCTTCCGAATCGCCCCAAAGACAATGAGCAGCGGGTCCCATACCTCTTATGGCATGCACATTGCAAAGTATCCGTTGTTCGAATTTTGGGCTTCTGCACGACAGAATGGTTCGAGAATCCGTGCTGAAAGCCGATACTCAAAACAGGAGTTGCAAATGTTTTCGTTCCAAGGCGATCTGTTAAGACAAGGTGAGACCTGATGAGTTCCGTTGAGATGGCTCAGAGTCTAAGATTTTTGCATCGGCGGCAGATGTGGGACGCAACCGGGATGTGGGCCTGGGTTCTTCACCGCGTCACCGGTCTGGGTCTGGTGTTCTACATCCTGCTCCACATCATCCTTATGGGTGCTTCGCTTCTGTCGGGAAGGGATGGGTTCAATGCCGCCCTGAATCTCCTCATGACCCATTTTGCCTTTGAACTGCTGGACACCCTGTTGCTTGGAGCGGTCCTTTATCATGGGTTGAACGGGATACGAATATTGCTGTTCGATATGGGGGTTGGCGTATCGGTTGAGGCCCAGAGAAATATGTTTCGCGCATTGATGGGGGCAGGGTTTCTTATATGGATCTGGTCCATTGCCTCGAAGTTCAGCGGATAAGAGGGATGTGCACATGCATGCATGGACTTGGCTTCTGCAAAGAATCAGCGCCGTCATCCTGCTGATCGCGCTGGGATGGCATATCGCATTGCTTCACTTTTCCAAAGGGGGAGCACCTCTCAGCTATAACGACATCCTGATCCGGTTGAACACACCGCTTCTTGTCTCACTGGATGTCTTGCTGCTCATTTTCGGGCTTTATCATGCCTGCTATGGCGTGTATTCGGTTTTTCTCGATTTCGATTCGAGTAAAAAGGAAAGGGCTGTCGTCCTCGCATTCCTGATTGCGATCGGACTCGGTTTTGCTGGCTTTGGAATCTTCGGCCTCTTCACCATCGTTTATTCGGCTTGACGGTTTTTCGGAACCCGATTTGGAGATGTTGAAATGCCTGATGTGTTGCGCGTCAAGGTCTTTCGGTTCAACCCGGACAGCGACGTCGAACCCAGGTTCGACGAATTCGAGGTTCCTGTCTTCGAAAACATGGCCATTCTGGACGTCGTCATGCATATCCAGAATTACATGGATCGGACCCTTTCTTTCAGATTCTCCTGTCGTATTGGCATGTGTGGTTCGTGCGCCATGTATGTCAATGGGAGGGCTCGCCTGGCCTGCCGGACACAGGTGTCTTCGTTGAAGACCAAGGACATTACCGTTATGCCGCTTCCCAACTTTCCCATCATTCGGGATCTGGTGGTGGACATGGAGCCGTTTTTTGAAAAATGGAAAAAGATAAAACCATATTACGTTTCAAAAAAGGAAATTACCGAGCCGGTGGTGGTCCGGCCTGGTTCGGGAGAAAGGGAATTTATTGATGACATGCTGGATTGCATCACTTGTGGATGCTGCTACTCAGCCTGCTCCATGGCCGCCACCAACAGCGAGTATCTGGGACCAGCGGCTTTGAACAGGGCATACACACTGATTGCTGACAAACGGGATGCCATACGGGTGGAAAGGCTGAAGGTGGTCGATCGATCCTACGGTGTTTGGCGATGCCACACCCAATTCAATTGTGCGGAAGTCTGCCCAAAGAACATTGTTCCTACTCGGTCCATACAAAATCTGAAGCGACGATGTGTGTTCTATAAGTTCGGCATCGTCTAATAGGTCCATGGGCGAGCGATCGAGGAAAGGTTGAGCAAGTACGTGAAAAAGGATGCGTGAATCGTGGAGATCATAAAGGCGGATATTCTGATCCTTGGTGCGGGGGGTGCAGGGTTGTTCGCAGCTTTACACGCCTACGACAGGAACCCTCGTCTCAAGATCGTCATGGCGACCAAGGGGTTGATTGGAAAAGGAGGATGCAGCCGCATGGTGCAGGGGGGCCTGAACGTGGTCCTCAATGAAAATGACTCCCTGGAAAAGCATTTTATAGACACCCTCAAGGGAGGGGGTTTCATCAATAATCAGGAACTGGCCTGGACCTTGGTGAGTGATGCTCCCAAGGCGGTTCACGAATTGGAGGTTGGGGTTGGGTGTTTCTTTGATCGTGGCGAAGATGGAAGGATTCATCAGAAGCCTTTTGCGGGTCAATCTTTTGACCGGACGGTTCATGTGGCCGACCTCACAGGGATTCAGTTGATCAGCCGAATGACTGACCAGATGTTTGCGCGGGACATACAGGTGTTTGAAGAAACCCGCGGGCTCGATCTCTTGACCTCCAAAGACGGAGATCGAATCGTGGGAGCCCTCCTTTTAGAAATGCGGAGGGGTGAAATATTTGTCGTGAACAGCAAGGTGACCATCGTTGCTACAGGGGGCTGCGCCTCCATGTACAAAATCTCGGCCCCTTCTTTTGACAAGACCGGCGATGGGATGGCCATTTGTTTCCGGGCCGGCGCTGAATTCGTTGACATGGAAATGGTACAGTTTCATCCCACAGGGCTGGTCGCCGGCCGATCTCGCCTCAACGGAAGTCTTCTGGAAGAGGGCCTCAGGGGGTCGGGCGCCAGGCTGTATAACGGTCTGGGTGAACGGTTTATGGAGCGGTACGATCCTGAACGTCTTGAAAGATCGACCCGTGATCGTGTGGCGCGTTCCAGTTTTATGGAGATCATGGCAGGCCGGGGCACAGAGAATAAAGCGGTATACATAGATGCGAGTCATCTTGGTGCTGATTTTGTGGAAAAGAAATTTCCGGGAATGGTCGAGCGGGTGAAAGATATCGGTAAAGATCTGGCCAGGGAAAGGGTGGAAGTGACCCCTACCGCCCATTACCAGATGGGAGGGGTCCACATCGACACCCATTGCCAGAGCAATTTAAAAGGTCTGCTGGTGGCCGGCGAAGATGCGGGCGGGGTCCATGGGGCCAATAGGCTTGGGGGAAACGGGATATGTGACTCAACCGTATATGGCCGAAGGGCAGGGGATACGGCCGCGGCGCTGGCATTTCAGGAAGATCTTCACCCTGTTCAGGAGACCGAGGCCGAGAAGATGAGAATGAAATGGCTGCGGCCTTTTTTGCGGGACTCTGGAGGAAACGTCTATGAGATTCGGGATGAGATAGAAAACCTCATGTGGGAAAAGGCGGGACTGGTCCGTAACGGCGTCCATCTGAGAGAGGCAGCGGAGCGCCTGGAAGATCTGTTTGAGAAAATCGATGGCACCAGCGTAGCAGACCGATTCCTCGCCAGATATAACATGGAATGGAACCATATCATCGATGTGACCAATTTGATCACAGTATGCAGGATGGTGGTAAATTCAGCCAAGTGCAGAGAAGAGAGCCGGGGCGCCCACTACAGAGAGGATTTCCCGGAGACCGACAACGAAAAGTGGCTTCAGAATATCTATCAAAAGAAGGGAGCAGGAGTTCAACTGAAATTAGCGAAAAAACCCGTTCTCTTCCGTCGTTTTAAGAAGGAAAATATAGAAGACCGCTTCTTTGAGAGGGTCAAAAAGACTTAAATATCTTTCTTTTTCTAATTATTCCTAATCCTCTTTTGCGGCTTTATGCCGGAGCGCCTCTCCTTATGTCCCGGCCGGCCTTAGCCTGTGTTTCTTGTTCGATCCATGCCTTGCCCGTTTCCCTACCTTGATGATGAAAATCAGGGTCCTGTTGAGCGCACGGTCCAGGGCCAGATGCCGGGCGGGGTGCTGTATTTCACCTATAGGTCCTTGACGGAGGACTCGTAATTGAATGAAAGAATCCTGTGGCATCGTCGTAAACCCACCATGACTTTGGGGATATTATTCAACTCTTACAAAAGCAGCGGCCTTGGCGCCGCAGACCGGGCATTTCTCCGGAGAGGCATTCTCGACAGTGAAGCCGCAGACCGAACAGACATAGTAGCAGTCTACCTCTTCTGGATTCTGAAGGGTGTCCATGGCCTTTTGATACAATCCCGCATGCACCTCTTCTACGGCATTGGCATAGGAAAAGGACCGCTCCGCGGCCTTGTTTCCTTCCTGTTTGGCCGTTTCGATCATGCCTGGGTACATCTTCTTGAATTCATGGGTTTCCCCGTCGATGGCGGATTGCAGATTTTCCGCCGTGCTCTTGACCGCGCCTAGGGTCCTGAGATGGGCGTGGGCATGCACCGTCTCGGCCTCTGCGGCGGCCCGAAACAACTTCGCCGCCTGTGAATGGCCTTCCTTATCCGCCTGTTTCGCAAAGGCCAGATATTTCCGATTGGCCTGGGATTCCCCTGCAAATGCCTCCCAAAGGTTCTGTTCTGTTTTGCTCATGGTCCCGACTCCTTTCCGATTCTCGATTGGTTTTGTAATGATAAATACATATCACCGGTGCATAAGAAAGACAAGAGGGTTGATCGAGGGCCGCGGGGCGGCAGGTCGGGGGTAAAATTCTATTGAATCTTGTCAGGTTTTGGGCTTAACTGCAAAAATTTTGGAAATGATCCCATCCCGTTCGCCATGATCGGTTCTCGGTTGAAAACCTATCGGCAATGGCCAAGGAGCGTTCAATGAAATTCCACACGGCGTCATCCGACGATGCCCTAAGGCACCTGTCCTCTACGAAATACGGCCTCAGAGAGGAGGAGGCGGCGAAACGGCTTGTCCGCTTCGGTCCCAATGAGATCCGGCGGCAGCGTGAGATCTCGCCGTTCCAAATTTTCCTCTCCCAATTCAACAGCTTCATCGTGTACATCTTGATTGCAGCAGTGTTTATCTCTTTGTTTCTTCGAGAATTTATCGACAGCGCAGTGATTATGGCCATCCTCGTGATCAATGCGGTGCTTGGTTTTTTTCAGGAATACCGAGCAGAAAAGGCCATTGAATCCCTCAAAAAACTGGCGGCGTTTCAGACCACAGTGCTCAGGGAAGGGCGCAAGCAACGCGTGGACAGCAGCCAGTTGGTGCCAGGGGATGTGATCGTCTTTGAAGCGGGAGACCGAATCCCTGCGGACGGCCGCATAACCGAGCAATACCTGTTGGAGGTCATGGAAGCCTCTTTGACGGGTGAGAGCCAGCCGGTGGCGAAGGATGCCAAGCCCATAGGGGATACGACGGCCCTGGGGGACATGAAAAACATGGTCTTCAGCGGGACCTATGTGGTCAACGGTTCAGGAAGGGCCGTGGTGGTGGCAACCGGCATGGATTCGGAAATGGGGAAGATCGCGGCCTCGATCGAGGCGGTGGAGGATGACGAGACCCCCTTACAGAAGAATCTGAACAGACTGGGGCGAAAGCTGGGCGTCCTGACCATCGTGATCTGCGCCCTCATTATCGCTTTCGGGATCGCCAAGGGGGGAGATATCCTCGAGATGGTCATGGTGGGGGTCAGTCTGGCGGTTGCAGCGGTTCCGGAGGGCCTTCCCATTGTGGTGACCATTGCCCTGGCCATCGGCGTCAAACGGATGGTCGGCCAGAAGGCCCTGGTCAAGCGCCTCCCCAGCGTGGAGACCCTGGGGTGTACGACAGTCATTTGCACGGACAAGACCGGTACCCTGACCCGCAATGAGATGACGGTCACCCGGCTGTATGTCAATCATACGACCATCGATGTCACGGGCAGCGGGTATATCCCTCTCGGAGAGTTCTTTGTTGCGGAGCAAAAGATCGACCCGGTGCCGGCAGCTCGTCTGCTTCAAATCGGGGTTCTCAGCAATGATGCCACCCTCTCTGAGGAAGCGGGCGTGATTGGCGACCCCACCGAGGCCTGCCTCATCGTGAGCGCAGCCAAGGCAGGATATGCTAAGGCGGCCCTTGAGCAGGCCTTTCCTCGAATCGACGAAGTCCCTTTTGATTCGGAACGGAAGCGAAAGTCCACGGCGCACCGATGCCAGAACAGTCATGTGATGCTGACCAAAGGGGCTCCGGATGTGATCCTGAATCTATGCTCCCGGATTGAGATCAACGGTGAGGTCATGCCCATTACGGAACTGGACCGCCAGAAGATCCAGGCGGCCATCCAAGAATTCGCATCCGATGCCTTGCGGGTCCTCGCATTCACTTACAAGCCGCTTCCTTCCGGAGCAGCCATAGATGCATCGGATGAAGGGGACCTTGTATTTGTGGGCCTTCAGGGTATGATCGATCCGCCGCGCGAAGAGGTGAAGGCCGCCATAACCCAGTGCAAAAAGGCGGGGATTCGGCCCGTGATGATCACCGGAGACTATGCATTGACCGC